>Ga0209380_10000114_pt1 | contig 49681 bp, 49 predicted proteins | sample HubBroMetageWFT6_FD_188347 | JGI IMG/M metagenome (GOLD analysis project Ga0209380, IMG submission 188347) | Warmed and freeze-thawed soil microbial communities from the Hubbard Brook experimental Forest, New Hampshire - Hubbard Brook CCASE Soil... | ecosystem: Environmental > Terrestrial >...
CCAGCACCCCGCCGCGGCGGCGCCGGGCTCGGCTGGGCCGCGTTGATCCTGATCGTCGCCGCGGCGATCCTTGTCGCCATTCTCGCCCGGGACAAGATCGTGGCGATGTGGCCGCAGGCGGCGCGGATCTACGCGCTTGCCCATCTAAAAGTGGAGCAGCCGACGGTTGGTCTCGACATCAAGGTGACGCCGTCGCGCACCGCGGATTCGCTGGTGATCGATGGGGATATCACCAATACGGCGGGCAGCGCGCGTACGGTGCCTCGGCTCCGCGTGGCGCTGCGCGACGCCAACAAGAACGAGCTGGATTCGAAGGTCATCGACCCGCCGGTCGAGAGCCTGCTGCCGGGCGCGACGGCGCATTTCACGACGAGCTTTCCGAACCCAAACCCGAACGCCGCCGGCGTGGCGGTGACCTTCGCGACGGAGTGATCGGCTGACGCCGCCCCGGCCGAATTTCCTATGACCGCCCCGATTACCCTGGAGGACATCGAGGCGCTGGCGGTCGGATCCTGGATCCTCGGCACCGGCGGCGGCGGCAGCCCGTATCTCGGGCTCCTGAACATGCGCCACCTTTATGCCGCGGGGCATCGGGTCGAGCTGATGTCGCCGCTCGACCTGGCGGACGAGGACCCGGTCGCGGTCGTCTCCAACATGGGAGCGCCGCTGGTCGGCCAGGAGCGCCTCGCCGACAGCCGCAACATCGCCCGTGCTGTGGCGATGCAGCAGGAATATTCCGGCTCCGAGTTCCGCGCCGTGATGTCCTTGGAAATCGGCGGCGGCAACGGCATCCAGCCGCTGATGGCGGCGGCGCATCTCGGGCTGCCGGTGGTCGATGCCGATTTGATGGGCCGCGCCTATCCCGAGGCGCAGATGACCAGCGTCGCGGTCGGTGATCTCCGGCCCTATCCCTGTGCGCTCTACGACCCGCGCGGCCTCGAGTCGATTGTCACCAACGTGCCGAGCTGGAAGTGGATGGAGCGCGTCAGCCGCAAGATCTGCGTTGAGATGGGCTCGATCGCCTCGACCTGCAAAGCGCCACGCACCGGGCGCGAGATCAAGGAATGGGGCATCCATTTCACGGTGTCGAAGGCGATCGGCATCGGCCGCCGGGTGCGGGAGGCACAACGCCGCCATGAGGACCCGATCGCGGCGATCCTTGACGAGGCGCAGGGCAAGCAGTTGTTCCGCGGCAAGGTCGTCGATGTCGCCCGGCGCGCCACCGAGGGGTTTCTGCGCGGCCGCTGCGTCATCGAGGGGCTGGACGAGGACCGTGGCGCGCGGCTCGAAATCGCCTTTCAGAATGAATGGGTCGTGGCTTGGCGGGCCGAGAACGCCCGCTTGGACCCTATCGCGATGTCGCCCGATCTGATCTGCGTGCTGGACACGGTGTCGGGCACGGCCGCGGGCACCGAGACGATCCGCTACGGCATGCGGGTGACGGTGGTGGCGCTACCGGCGCCGCCGGTCTTTCTGACCCCGAAGGGCCTCGAGCATGTCGGCCCGCGCGCCTTCGGCTACGACCTCGACTTCAAATCGGTGTTCGCTTGATCCAGCATTCCGTCAGTCATTCCGGGATGGCCCGAAGGGCCGGGCCCGGAATCCATGAACATAGGCCTCTGGAATATGGATTCCGGGCTCGCGGCTCCGCCGCGTCCCGGAATGACACCTTGGGGGCAGGCCGGCAATGAGGCGGATCGGCATCGATGTCGGCGGCACCAACACCGACGCGGTGCTGCTCGAAGACGGCCGGGTCGTGCACGCGGTCAAGACGCCGACGACTGAGGATGTGACCACTGGCATCGTCACCTCGCTGGGTCTGCTGACCCGGCACCCGGAGGTTGCGCACGGCGCGATCGATGGCGTCGTGATCGGCACGACGCATTTTGTCAACGCGGTGATCCAGCGCCGCAACCTGGCGAGGGTCGCGGCGATCCGCATCGGCTTGCCGGCGAGTGCGTCCTTGCCGCCGTTCTACGACTGGCCGCTTGAGCTCACCGAACTGGTCCGTGGCGCGGTGTTCATGCTCGAAGGCGGCCATGAATACGACGGCCGCGAGTTCATGCCGTTCGACGAAGCCGGTATGCGCGACGCGGCGCGGCAGATCCGCGACAATAGGTTGCGCGCCGTCGCGATCGCCTCTTCCTTCTCGCCGCTCGACGCCTCGCATGAGGAGCGGGCGCGCGCGATCCTCGCTGCGGAATGCCCCGACGCGGCGGTGACGCTGTCGCATGAGCTCGGGCGCATCGGTCTGTTGGAGCGCGAGAACGCGGCCTTACTCAACGCGGCATTGGCTGATCTCGCGCGGGTCACGATAGCCGGGTTTCGCGAGGCAATCGCGTCGAGCCATATCGAGGCGCCGCTCTACCTAACCCAGAACGACGGCACGGTCATGTCGGCCGATGCGGCGATGGCATTGCCGGTGATGAGCTTTGCCTCGGGCGCGACCAATTCGATGCGCGGCGCCGCTTTCCTGTCCGGCCTCGAAGACGCGATGGTCGTCGATGTCGGCGGCACCTCCTCCGATGTCGGCCAGTTGCGCCGCGGCTTTCCGCGCGAGGCCAATTCCGTGGTCGAGATCGGCGAGGTGCGCACCCTGTTCCGCATGCCGGATCTGCTGTCGATCGGGCTCGGCGGCGGCAGCATCGTAACTGAACAGCCGCTCGCGGTCGGGCCGCGCAGCGTCGGCTATCGATTGACCCGAGAAGCGCTGGTGTTCGGCGGCAGCACGCTGACCGCAACTGATGCTGCGGTGGCTGCCGGTGTCGTCAGCATCGGCGAGCCGGCAAAGGCCGCGGGAGTGCCGCGCAAGCTCGCCCAGGCGGTGCTGGATGAGGCCCGCGGCAAGCTCGAAGACGCGATCGACCGCATGAAGACGGAAGCCGGCGATGTGCCGCTGATCGCTGTTGGCGGTGGCGCTTTTCTGGTGCCTGACCGGCTCGCCGGCGTCTCCGAGGTGATTCGCGTCGCGCATGGCGATTGCGCCAACGCCGTCGGGGCCGCCATCGCGCAGATCAGCGGCGAGACCGACCAGGTCTATCGCGAGATGACCCGCGACGAGGCGATCGCCGCGGCCGAGGCACAGGCGGTGGAGCGCGCCGTCGCCGCAGGCGCCGATCGGGCGAGCCTGCAGACGGTCGATGTCGAGGACATGCCGCTGGCCTATCTCCCCGGTAATGCGCTGCGCGTGCGAGTGCGAGTCGCTGGCGAGATGCGCAGCCCCGCCGCGGGTGGTTAAAGCAGCCTAGCCCCTGGCGCTGCACGGCCTATCAGGCGGGACCGCTGCAAATACAAGGGCCGTCGGCCGCGTTGATCCCCGCCGCTGGAGCGCCACTCGCCTCATCGATGGTCTCGACCGCAGCAAAAGCGAAGAGCGCCCCAATCAGCGTCAGGCAGACGAGCCACGCAGCGATAACGTCCCGTATCCCCAAAACGAAAGCCGCCGGATGGTAGAACATCGTGGTTCTCCGAACCGTCGGGCTGGGCCCGCGGCAACAGCTTCACGTGCTCACTAGACCGTTTGCGAAGGGAATTTATTGCCGGCTCGCAGGCGAAATTTTCGTGCCGTGCGGTGCGGCGTTTCGCATGCATTTACGAGGGTTTCCGCCATGCCGCGGCGAAGGCGCGCAGTTGGCCGGGTTCGACATCGGAGACCGCCCAGAACGTCATGCCGTCCTGCGTCCAGTGCACGACATTGTAGCCGTTCAGTTCATCTGTGGTCGGCCTTAATGCGGCAGTTGCCGCTTCCGGCCAGACATACACATCGATGATGTGCTTGCCGCGCTGATAGACCAGCGCCGCGACCGGCCGGCCCTCGATATAGTCGAGCCGTCCGCCAATCAGCGGGAAACCCGCCGCCGCGAAATCCCTGACCGGCGGCGCGAAGTCGATGCGGCCGTCGAACCAGGGCTTGACCGTGTGCTGATCGGTTGATGCGACATCTTCCAGATGCCCCGGCTGCAGCGCGCGGACATGGCTGGCGACAACCTGCTCGGTCAGGTTCTGCTGGTTTGGCGAGAGCACCAACAGCATGATGGCGGCGGCGCACGCGGCGCCAAGCCCGAAACCGCCCATCGTCGGGCGCCACGCGGCGAAATGCGGGAAGCGTCGCGGCCGGGCGAGCGTCGGGGCAGGCGTCGCCAGATCGAGCTGCGCCAGGATGCGCTCGCGGAGGTCGTCGGGCGCGGGCTGATAGAGATCGCCCTGAAACAATTCGCGGGCGCGCGTCAACTCGGCCTCAGCCGCCTGGCATACCGGACAGTGAGCACGGTGTACCGCCAGATCGGCCGCGCGAGCCGCGTCCAGTTCGCCGTCGAATTCGGCTTGGACCAGGAGGACCATGTCGCAGCGGTCGTTCATATCGCCGGCCATCATGAGGCCCTCCGGTATTCGCCGGCCGCCTGTACCAGCAATCGCCGGGCCCGCCACAGCCGCGACATTACCGTCCCGATCGGGGTCCGGGTCACTTCGGCGATGTCCTTGTAGGAAAGCTCCTCGATTTCGCGCAGCACCAGCGTCTCGCGCAGTTCGACGGGCAGCGTGCCGATCAGCTGCCGCACGCGGCAGCGGTCCTTCGCCTTGATCAGGCTGATTTCGGGATCGTCATCGAGCGAGGGCAGGTCGGCGATTGCGCCGGGGTCGTCTTCGCCCGTCGCGATCGGCACCAGCTCGATGCCGCGATTGAGTTTCATCGAGCTGTAGGCGGCGTTGCGGACGATCTGCAGCAGCCAGCCGCGCGGGTTCACGCCCTTGAAGCTCGGAAAGTAGGTCAATGCCCGCACCATAGCGTCCTGCAATACGTCCTCCGCCGCCGGGCCGTCGCGCATAAGCCAGCGGGCAAGATTGTGGGCGGCGTCGAAATGCGGCAACACGACCGCTTCGAACGATGGATTGCGCGATGGAGCCGCCACGTCATCCGTTCGAAAAGGGGCACACGCCCGATGAGAAGCACGCCTCTGTCTGGCAGGACCCCAGACCTGGCCCGTTTATTCTCTATGCGCCAAAATTTTTACCGGCACGAATAAAACCATGCCGGCGCCGGTCTCCCCCTCCGATGTCCTTTTTTTGGGGAGTGTCTGCGATGGATAAAAATTCAACCGCGCCCACCAGTCGGCGCGGCGTGCTGAAATGTATGGCCTGGGCCGGCACCGGCCTGGTCTGGACGGTTGTGGGCGGCGTGCCCCGCAGCATCAATCTGGGCGACGAGGCGAACGCGGCGGAGATGGCCAAGGGCGCCGACTTCACCTTCGTGCAGATCAGCGACAGTCATATCGGCTTCAAGGCCGAGGCCAACCCGGATCCCAACGGCACCTTGCAGCTGGCGCTCGATCGCGTCGCCAAACTGCCGAAGCATCCGGCCTTTATGATCCATACCGGCGACGTGACGCATCTGTCGAAGCCGGAGGAGTTCGACACCGCCGACCAGATCATCAAGGGCGCCAAGCTCGACACCCATTTCGTCCCGGGCGAGCACGACGTGATCGGCGACGACGGCAAGCAGTTCTTTGGCCGTTTCGCCAAGGAAGCGACCCCCGGCGGCTGGTACAGCTTCGACCATGGCGGCGTGCATTTCGTCGCGCTGATTAATGTCCTGGGCTTCAAGCCCGGCACCGGCGGCAGTCTCGGCACCGAGCAGATCGCCTGGCTGGAGAAGGATCTGAAGCCGCACGGCGCCAGCACACCCATCGTCGTGATGGCACATATGCCGCTGTGGTCGATCTACCCGCAATGGGGCTGGTCCACAGAGGACGGGCCGGAGGCGCTGGGGCACCTGAAGCGGTTCGGCTCGGTGACCGTGCTCAACGGCCATATCCATCAGGTTGTGCAAAAGGTCGAGGGCAATGTCTCGTTCCGCACCGCAATGTCGACCGCCTTTCCGCAGCCGCCGGCAGGCGAAGGCAAGGGGCCGGGGCCGCTGAAGGTCGAGGCGGACAAACTGAAGAGCGTGCTCGGGGTGCGCCAGGTCGACTTCGTCCCGGCCAAACCCCTCGCGGTCAGCGACTCGACGCTGGCCTAGCCGCGGAGCGCATGATGAGCAACCGCATGTCGGCGCGGATCTTCGGCCTCGCGATGGGGGCGCTGGTGGCGGCTTCGGCCGGCACCGGCGCCGCCCAGCAGCTCGCCAAGGCGACGCCCACCGAGATCACCATCGACAATTTTGCCTTCGCGCCGGCGACATTGACGATCCCCCGCGGCACCCAGGTCACCTGGATCAACCGCGACGAGGAGCCGCACACCGTCGTCAGCGCCACCAAGGAGCAGCCGTTCAAGTCCCAGGCCTTGGACACCGACGACAAGTTCAGCTTTGTCTTCGATAAGCCTGGGACCTTCAAATACTTCTGCTCGATCCACACCCACATGGTCGGGACCATCGAGGTCAAGTGACGGGCTGTCATGCGGCGGCCGTAAACAACCGGCCGCCGCAGACCGGGTGCGGCGCGCCGGTCGTGGTCGGCAGGCTGAGCGGCAAGCCGCTAACCGAGCGCACGGCCAGATAGGCGAAGGCTTGCGCTTCCAGCGCGTCGCCATCCCAGCCGACCGCCTCGACCGGCCGCACCGGAACCGCAAGCCGGCGCGCCAGCGCTGCCATAAGGGTCGGGTTTCGCCGACCGCCGCCGCAGACGAGCCACTCACGCGCCGGCGCCGGGAAATACCGAGTCGCGGCATCGACAGCGGCCGCGGTCATCTCGGTCAGGGTCGCCGCGCCGTCGGTCACATTCAGATCGTCCGGAACGAAGTCGCGGAAATCGTCGCGGTCGAGCGATTTCGGCGGTGGGTGGCCGAAATAGGGCGCCTGAAGAAATCGCGAAATATGCGCGGGCGAGGCCTGACCCGCCCGCGCCAGCACGCCGTCGAAATCGGCCGCCTGGCCGGTATGACGCCGCACCCAATCGTCGATCAGCGCGTTCCCGGGCCCGGTGTCAAAGGCGAGGATCTCAGCCTCGGTGGCACCGATCCAGGTCAAATTGCCGACACCGCCAAGATTGAGCACAGCGAGCGGCTTTATTAGATCCGCGGCGAGCGCGGCGTGATAGAGCGGCGCGAGCGGCGCCCCTTCGCCGCCGGCGGCAACATCGGCGCCGCGGAAATCGGCCACGACATCGCAGCCGGTCAGCCGGGCAAGCAACGCGCCACCGCCGATCTGCCATGTCCGCCGCTCGGCCGGGCGGTGTAGAATCGTGTGCCCGTGGAAGCCGATCAGATCGAATGTCGTCTCGGGGTATCTGGCGCGGAATTCCGCGACCGCTGCGGCATGCAGCCGGGTTAGTTCGGCCTCGACCGCGGCGATGTCAGCTTCCGGGCTGGCCCCGCCCAGAACCGCGCGCAGCCTCTCTCGGAATGCCTCGGGATAGGGAACCGTCAGCGCCGGCCCGGCGATGACCCGATGACGCCCGTCGGTCGCGATTGCCGCGACATCGATGCCGTCGAGCGAGGTGCCACTCATCAGGCCGAGCGCGCGGCGGAGATTTGCGCCTGGATTTGTGCTAGATGACGCCGCCATGTCGAACCCGAGTTCCGCCTTTCTGACCGCTGCCGCCGAGCGCGGCTTCATCCACCAATGTACCGACGCGGAGGCGCTCGATGCGCGGCTCCGGGCCGGGCCGCTCACCGCCTATATCGGCTACGATTGCACCGCTGACAGCCTGCATATCGGCAATCTGATGTCGATCATGCTGCTGCGCCTATTCCAGCAGACCGGCAATCAGCCGATCGTGTTGATGGGAGGCGGCACCACGCGTATCGGCGATCCCTCCGGCAAGGACGAGGCCCGCCAGCTGCTCGACGATGCGACGATTGCCCATAACATGGCCGGCATCCGCAAGGTCTTCGCCAACTACCTGCATTTCGGCGACGGCCCCGGCGACGCGATCATGGTCAACAACGCCGACTGGCTGGACGAGCTGCATTACATCCCATTCCTGCGCGATGTCGGCCGCCATTTCTCGGTCAACCGCATGCTGACGCAGGACAGCGTGCGCCTCCGGCTCGACCGCGACCAGCCGCTCAGCTTTCTCGAATTCAACTACCTCGTTTTGCAAGCCTACGATTTTCTGGAGCTGTCGCGGCGCTTCGGCTGCGAGTTGCAGATGGGCGGCTCGGACCAATGGGGCAATATCGTCGCCGGGGTCGATCTGGCACGCCGTGCCGACGGCCGGGGCCTGTTCGGACTGACGACGCCGCTCGTCACCACCGCCTCCGGCGCCAAGATGGGCAAGACCGCGCAGGGCGCGGTCTGGCTCAATGCGGAGCGGCTGCGCCCCTTCGATTACTGGCAGTTTTGGCGCAACACCGAAGACGCCGATGTCGGCCGGTTCCTGCGCCTCTTCACCGAATTGCCGCTCGACGAGATCGGCCGATTCGAGAGCCTCAAAGACAGCGAAATCAACGAGGCGAAGAAGGTGCTGGCAACCGAGGCGACGGCGCTCGCTCACGGTCGTGCCGCGGCCGAAGCCGCCGCCGAAACCGCCCGCGAAGTGTTCGAGGCCGGCGGGGCAGGGGACGAACTGCCGCAGATCAGTGTGCCGCGCGAGACGCTGGCGCGTGGCGTGCCCGCCTTCGAATTGTTCGTCCGCGCCGGCCTTGCCGCGTCCAACGGCGAGGCGCGCCGACTGATCAAGGGCGGCGGGGCTCGGGTCAACGACGCGGTGGTGACCGGCGAGATGCAGCCGGTCTCGCTCGCCGATCTTGATCCGGAGGGCCAGATCAAGCTCAGCGCCGGCCGCAAACGCCACGCGCTGATCCTGCCGGACTGATTATCCGAACCGGCCGGAGCGCGGGAAGCCCTGCGGCACGGAGCGGCCGGCGCCGCCGCGCGGCCCGCGCCAGGGGACGATATCGGTCTCGGTGCGGGTGCGGTTCTCACCCTGGCGCCAGGTCAGGCCCTCTCCTGATCGGAACACCTTGGCGTCGGCGAGCCCGCCCGAGCGATAGCGCTGCAGGATGACGCCGCGGCCGCGCGCCATGACCGGGATGTCGTCGATGTCGAGGACAAGCATGCGGCGATTGTCGCCGACCAGCGCGACGAAATCGCCCTCGATCGGCGCGCAGACCACGGCAGGCGTTCCGGCCGCGGGGGTCAGCACCTGTTTGCCGGCTCGGGTCTGCGCGACCGCCTCTTCGGTGTCGACGATAAAGCCGCGCCCGTCCTTCGCGGCGATCAGCAGCCGCAGCTCGGGGCGGCACGGAAACAGCGCGACGACATCGTGCTCGTTCGGCAGGTCGATCATTAGCCTGAGCGGCTCGCCCTGGCCGCGGCCGCCGGGCAGGCGATCGACCGGGATCGTATAAAAGCGGCCGTTGCTGCCAAAGATCATCAGCCGGTCCGTGGTTTCAGCCGGCACCGCGAAGCGCGGCCCGTCGCCCTCCTTGTATTTCTGCTCGGCCACCGAGACTCCATGCCCCTTGACCGCCCGGATCCAGCCCTTTTGCGAGCACAGCACGGTCACCGGCTCGCGCTCGATCAGCGCCGCCGGCGGGATCTCGATCGCCGCCGGCGCGGCGCCGATCAGGGTGCGGCGCCGGCCGAGTGGCGTGTCGCCGCCGAATTCGGCTTGCGTCGCGGCGATTTCCTTGCCGATCGCGCGCCACTGCCGCTTGTCGCCGCCGAGCAGCGCCTCCAGCTCCTTTGCCTCTCGGCCGAGGCCGTCCAGCTCCTTCTTGAGGGCGATCTCCTCCAGCCGGCGCAACGAGCGCAGCCGCATGTTGAGGATCGCCTCGACCTGCACCTCGGTGAGGTCCCAGCGTGCCATCATCTCGGCTCTGGGATCCTCGGCCTCGCGGATGATGTGGATGACTTCGTCGAGATTGACGTAGACGATGATGAAGCCGCGCAGCACCTCGATCCGGCGCGCCACCGCGGCGAGGCGATGCCGGCTGCGCCGCTGCAACACCTCGCGGCGATGGTCGAGAAACGCCTGCAGCGCCTCGCGCAAATTCATCACCCGCGGCACGCCGGCCGGGTCGAGCACATTGAGGTTGAGCGGCACCCGCACTTCGAGCTCGGTCAGCCGGAACAGCTGCTCCATCAGCACATCGGCGTCGACGTTGCGGGTCTTCGGCTCCAGCACGAGGCGCACGTCGCTGGTCGACTCGTCACGGACATCGGCGAGGAGCGGCAGCTTCCGCTCTTCGAGCAGCGCCGCGATCTTCTCGATCAGCCGGCTCTTCTGCACCTGATAGGGCATCTCGGTGACGACAATCTGGAAGACGCCATGGCTCAGCGTCTCCTTCTCCCAGCGGGCGCGCAGGCGAAAGCTGCCGCGGCCCGTGGCGTAGGCTTCGGCGATGCTCTCGGCTGGCTCGACCAGGACGCCGCCAGTCGGGAAATCGGGGCCGCGCACATGGGTGACGAGTTCGGCCGCGCTGCAACGCGGGTTGTCGATCAGGTGCAGCAGCGCGGTGCACAGCTCGCCGACATTGTGCGGCGGAACGCTGGTCGCCATGCCGACCGCGATGCCGGCCGCGCCATTGGCGAGCAGGTTCGGAAACCGCCCCGGCAGCACCACCGGCTCGCGGTCCTCGCCGTCATAGGTGCTGCGGAAATCGACGGCGTCCTCGTCGAGGCCGTCGAGCATTGCCTGTGCCACCGCCGAGAGCCGGCTCTCGGTGTAGCGCATCGCCGCCGCGTTATCGCCGTCGATATTGCCGAAATTGCCCTGGCCGTCGACCAGCGGGTAGCGCTGCGAGAAATCCTGCGCCAGGCGGACCAGCGCGTCGTACACCGCCAATTCGCCATGCGGGTGGAACTTGCCGATCACGTCGCCGACGACGCGGGCGCATTTCTTGTAGCCGGAGGCGGGATCGAGTCGAAGCTGCTGCATCGCGTGCAGGATGCGGCGATGCACCGGCTTCAGCCCGTCGCGTACATCGGGCAGCGAGCGCGACATGATCGTCGACAGCGCGTAGGACAGATAGCGCTCGCCGAGAGCGTCGGCGAAATCGACGTCGCGGATCTCGCCGCCCGGCACCAAATCGGACATGCCTACCATACCTCGTAGTTTTTACCGGCCCAGCATACCACTGACAGGTGGCCGCCGCATCCGGTCGGTGAGGCGCTCGCGCGCTTCGGGCAGGCTGCGGCCCTGCGGCAGCAATAGGTGGTGCAGCAGAAAGTGCTCGGTCAGGACAAGCCCGGCAACGATCTCGGCGCGACTCGCCGGGGTGTCGCGCCATAAGAAGCCAGGCAGCGGCAGCAGCTTGTCGCGATAGGGCGCCGCCGCCGCGCGCGATACCGCCCGGCCGGTACGCGGCGAGACGTGCGTAAGGTCCTCTGTCGTGCCGCTCACGGCGCAGCTCGCGAGATCAAGACCGAAACCGAGCGCCGCGAGCAAGCCGCATTCCCAATGCACATAAGCCTTCCGCCACTCGTCCGAATCGGGGGTAAGCGCATCGAGGAGGCCCGCGAACGCGGCATAGACATCGCTATGCGGCTCCCGCTCGGGCAAAGCGGCGAGAAGCAGGGCACTCGCCGCGGACAGCGCGGCGAGGCGATCGGGGTCGTCAAGAAAGCGGGCGGCATGCGCGTCGATAAGTTCGCAGTCGAAGCTGCCGAGATGCTCCGAGAGCCGGCCTCGCCAGCTCGCCGCGACCCGGTTGCCAGGTTGCAGCAGCGCGCGCCGCTTTGGCGTTTGGCCGCCGCGCACGAGGCCGGCATGGCGGCCGTGCTCGATCGTCAACAGTTCGACGATCAGCCCGCTTTCGCCGTGCCGCCGCGTTGCCAGCACAAACCCGGTGTCCCGCCAGTCCATTTAAGCATTGTAGTCGAGGCCGAGCGCGGCGTAGCGCTCGGGATCCTCGACCCAGTTCTCCCGCACCTTGACGAACAGGAACAGGTGGACGCGGCGCTCCAGCATCTTTTCGAGCTCGGCCCGGCCGCGCGCGCCGATCGCCTTGATGCGCTGTCCGCCGTCGCCGAGCACGATCGCGCGCTGTCCGGGCCGCTGCACATAGATAACCTGATCGATCCGCACGCTGCCGTCGGCGCGCTCCTGCCAGCTTTCCGTCTCCACAGTTGCCGCGTAGGGCAACTCATCGTGCAGCTGCAGAAACACCTGCTCGCGCGTGACCTCGGCGGCAATCCAGCGCTCGGGCGCGTCCGACAGCTGATCGGCCGGAAACAGCCACGGGCCCGGCGGCGCCGCGGCCGCGAGGCGGCGTTTCAAATCATCGATCCCGTCGCCGGTCAGCCCGGAAATCATGAACACTTCGGTGAAGACGCCGGTTTTGAACAGGGTATCGGCAAGGCCGAGCAGCTTGTCGCGGCGGACGAGGTCGATCTTGTTCAGCGCGAGAATGGTGCGCCGCCCAGTCTCGGTGAGGCGGCCAATGATGCGTTGCGTATCGCGATCGTTCGGCCGCGCGGCGTCGACCAGCAGCACGGTCTCGTCAGCGTCGGCGGCGCCGGCCCAGGCTGCCGCGACCATCGCCCGGTCGAGCCGTCGGCGTGGCTCGAAAATTCCCGGCGTGTCGACAAGGACCAGCTGCGCCGGACCGACGATCGCGATACCGAGAAACCGCGCACGCGTCGTCTGCACCTTGGGCGTCACGATCGCCAGCTTGCGGCCGACGAGCTGGTTCAACAGGGTCGATTTGCCGGCATTGGGCGCCCCGATCAGCGCGACATAGCCGCAGCGGGTTTCGGCCTTCTCGCGCGCCGCGGGAGGAGGGCTGTCCGGACGCTTTCTGCTTCCTGCCATCCCCGTCAGCGCCGCGATGGGCCGGTGGACAGCCGCTCCAGAAGCGCCGCTGCCGCCCCCGTTTCGGCGGCGCGCTTGGACGACGCGGTGGCGCTCGTCTCCTCGAAACCCGCAAGGCGAACGGAGATCGTGAAATGCGGCGCGTGATCCGGTCCGCTCGTCGCGGTCAATTGATAAGTCGGCAGGCCGAGGCCCCGCGCCTGCGCCCACTCCTGCAGCACGGTCTTGGGGTCGCGCGGCGGTATCTCCATTTCGGCGATCAGCGGTGCCCACAACCGCTCGACGAAGGCGAAAGCCGCCGGAAATCCGCCATCGAGATAGATCGCCGCGATCACCGCCTCGCAGGCATCGGCAAGGATCGTCGGGTTGCGCGCGGCGCCAGCGGCGGCCTCGGCTGGCGAGAGTTTGAGGTGTCGGTCGAGGCCGATCATGCTGGCGACCCGCGCCAGCGTCTCGCGCCGCACGAGCTGCGCGTGACGTCGGGTCAGCGGTCCTTCCGGCTCGTTCGGGAAGCGCCGCCATAACAGATCGGCGATCACCAGGCCGAGCACACGGTCGCCGAGAAATTCGAGTCGCTCATAGTTGCGCGGCGGGGTTGTCCGCCGCGGGCGTCGGCGGCCCTGATGCACTTGCGGCAGGACGCTCGGGTGAGTCAGCGCTTCCGTCAGTAGCTCCGGTCGGGCGAAATCGTGGCGGGTCAGCTGTGTGAGATGCTCGCCAGCCAAGGCGCTCCCCGGCGCGCCTCCGCGCTCAGCCGACCTCATGGAAGAGCCGGTGGTAGCGGATCGCGAACGGCCATTTCCAGATTTCCCACCAACGCGCCGCGCCGTCGGTCGAAAAGAGGATGAATTGCGCCTTCCCAACCAGGTTTCTGGCCGGAACGTAGCCGACCGCCGAGAGCACGCGGCTGTCCTGCGAATTGTCGCGGTTGTCGCCCATACCGAAATAATTGCCCAGCGGAACGTCGTAGACCGGGGTGTTGTCGAGCGGGCCGTCGTCGCCGACCTTGATGATCGGGTACTCGACGGGCGGCTTGCCCGCTCCGCGCGGCAACGACTCGATATATTGGTGCAGCACTATCATCGCGCCGCCCTCCTCATAGACGTAGTCGTCGACCGGACGTCGCGGCACCAGTTGGTCATTGATGTAAAGGTTGCCGTGCCGCATCTGGATGTGATCGCCGGGCAGGCCGACGATGCGTTTGATATAGTCGATCGATGGATCAGTCGGCAGCTTGAAGACCGCGACATCGCCGCGTCGAGGCGGTTGTACACGATACTGTCCTCGATCCACTATAAACCAGTCACCAACAAGCAGAGTCGGCACCATTGATCCCGCTGGCATCCAGAAGGACTGGAAATTATACTCCGGCGCCGCTACCGCATTGGCTATCGGCATCAGTAGAACTAGAACAACATAGATCCAGCCATGCTGGTATCGGCCGATGCTTATCGCACCGACGCGTCTAGCCCGTCGAAACGCTGCAATGGCCGAACCGATTCGAAAAACCAATTCTATTAACGTCGTTAGTATAAGCGTACTAATCGCGATTTTAAGCGCGAGGTTTGGTAAAATCAGAGCTGCCGCTAATTCCAGACATATAAATAGTATAAAGTACGATAGACCTTTCCCGTGTTCTCCGTTGTAAAGCTGGCCGACACCAGGGGCGAGCAGTGAAAAAATGCCTGCGAGCCAAGCGCGCCTCCGCTTGATGCCGCCCGCGCCTTGGACGGCCGTAACCGGGCCTTGGACGCCGCTGTTGGCCCCCGCCCAGCCGGAGCGCAAATTACGCCCACAGAATCGGCACACCGTTGCCTCGGGAAGAATCGCCTCGGCACAAAATGGGCAGGGCCGACGCTCCACGTCCATTTCTCAATAGACACCGTGAAACAGCCGACGATAGCGGATCGCGAACGGCCACTTCCAGACTTCCCACCAACGCGCCGAGCCGTCGGTCGAGAAGAAGATGAATTGCGCTTTTCCAACCAGATTTTCGGAGGGGATGTAGCCGACCACCGAGAGCACGCGGCTGTCCTGCGAATTGTCGCGATTGTCGCCCATGCCGAAATAATGCCCCGGCGGCACATCGTAGACCGGCGTGTTGTCGAGTTGGCCGTCGTCGCCGAGCTTGATGATGGGGTGCTCGAGCGGCGGCTCGCCCGGCCCGCGCGGCAGCGACTCGATGTACTGGTGATACACCAAGATCCTGCCCTCCTCCTCGTAGACGTAGTCGTCGATCGGGCGCCGCGGCACCAGTTGGTCGTTGATGTAAAGATTGCCGTGCCGCATCTGGATGTGGTCGCCGGGCAGGCCAACGATCCGCTTGATGTAGTCGGTCGACGGATCGGTGGGCAGCTTGAAGACCGCGACATCGCCGCGCTCGGGGCCGTGCGAGAACGGCAGGCGGATCCGGCCTGAGAACAGCGGCAATCCGAACGGCAGCGAGTACCGGCTGTAGCCATAAGAAAATTTGGAAACAAACAGGTAATCGCCGACCAGCAGCGTCGGTACCATCGAACCGGACGGAATATTGAACGGTTCATAGGCGACCGTGCGGACGACCAATGCGATCAGCACCGCATAAACAATGGTTTTGACGGTCTCCAGAACGCCGCCCGAGGCTTTCTTCTTGGAAACGACTTTCGAGGATGAATTCGATTTCATGCGCAAACCGGGTGGCGTGAGGCGGGCGCGATCAAGCCAAGCGTTGTCCGGCGAGTCAAGCGCGCTGCCGATTTCATTGTCGGGCATCCTCGGCCGCGACGGCCGGGAGCGCGGTGATCACCACGACTGCTTGGGCAAGCGGCGGCTCGTCGGTCAAACTCACATCGAGCCGTGCTGTCATTCCGGGTGGGGTGATCGCTGCCAGGCGATGCAGGGCGCCGCCGGTGAGCCGCATCCCGGGCTGACCCGACGGCAGGTTGACGACCCCGAGATCGCGCCAGAACACGCCCTTGCGAAAGCCGGTGCCCAGTGCCTTCGCCGCCGCCTCTTTCGCGGCGAACCGCCGCGCATAGCTCGCCACCCGCGTGACGCCGCGGCGGTCACAACGGAGGCGCTCCGTCTCGGTGAAGATGCGGTCGAGAAAACGGTCGCCGAATCGCTCGATCGCGCGCTCGATGCGGCGGATGTCTACGAGGTCGCTGCCGAGGCCGAGGATCATCGGCTCAGCCGTGCGCCCGCTCGACCGAGTTGATGACCGGCGTCGCGCGCAGCGCGGCGATGATCGTCGACAGATGCTTCACATCGGCAACCTCGATATCGACCATGATCTCGAAGAAATCGGTCGAGCGGTTGGTAATTTTGAGGTTGCTGATGTTGCCGCCCTGCTTGCCGATCGTTGTCGTCAGGCTGCCGAGGTTGCCGGGCTCGTTGGCGATCGTGACGTTGATCCGACCGACATGTCCGGCATCAGTCTCCTCGCTGCTCCAGGCGACGTCGAGCCAGCGCTCCGGCTCGTTACTGAAGCTCTCGAGCGTGTCGCAATCGATCGTATGGATCGTCACGCCCTTGCCGGTCGTGACGATGCCGACGATGCGGTCGCCGGGCAGCGGATGGCAGCATCCGGCGAAATGCAGCGCCATGCCGGGAATGAGCCCGCGTATTGATACGGCGTTATCCTGCGGGCGCCCCTTACGCCGTGCCCGCGCCAGCGGGACGACCTTGTCCTTCTGTTCCGCCGGACGCGGAAAAGCGGCGTTGACGACTTCCCGCCCGGTGACCATGCCCTCGCCGACGGCGACGTAAAGATCCTCGACGCTGGCGCAGTTGAACTGCTTCATCACCGCTTCGAGCGGCCGCTCGGAGAACCCCTGCCCCTCCTGTCGGAACGCCTTCTGCACGATGGCCCGGCCGAGATCGAGATATTGGGTGCGCTGCTGGGTACGGACGAACCGCCGTATGCGCGCCCGCGCCTTGCCGGTGACGACAAACCGCTCCCAGGTCGGCGACGGGGTCTGCGCCTTCGAGGTGACGATCTCGACCTGGTCGCCATTGGCGAGCTGAGTGCGCAACGGCAGCAGGCGGCCGTTGATCTTCGCGCCAACGCAAGTATCGCCGATCTGCGAGTGGACGGCGTAGGCGAAGTCGACAGGGGTCGCGCCGCGCGGCAACGCGATCAAATCGCCCTTCGGGGTGAAGGCGAAGACCTGATCTTGGAACATCTCGAGCTTGGTGTGTTCGAGGAATTCTTCCGGGCCCGAGGCGTGGTCGAGGATCTCCAGGAGTTCCCGCAGCCAGCGGTATTGCCGTCCGTCGGTCCAACCCGTGTCCTGCTTGTAGATCCAGTGTGCGGCGACGCCGAGTTCGGCGATCTCGTGCATGTCGCTGGTGCGGATCTGCACCTCGATGCGTTGCCGCTCGGGGCCGATCACGCCGGTGTGCAGCGAGCGGTAATTATTCGGCTTTGGTGTCGAGATGTAATCTTTGAACCGGCCGGGAACGACGTGATAGGCGGAGTGGATGATCCCCAGCGCGTGATAGCAGTCGCCGGTGCTGTCCACGAGCACACGGAAGGCCATCACGTCGGCGAGCTGCTCGAACGAGATGTTCTTGCGCTGCATCTTGCGCCAGATCGAGTAGGGCGATTTCTCGCGGCCGGAGATCGTGGCGTTGAGCCCCTCGTCGCCAAGCTTCTGGTTCAGCTCCGCGACGATGCGGGAGACGATGTCGCCACCGTGTTCGCGCAGGAAAGCGAGGCGGGCGGCGATGCTGGCGCGGGCGTCGGGATAGAGCTCGGCAAACGCCAGGTCCTCGAGCTCGTCCTTCATCCGGTGCATGCCGATCCGCTCGGCGAGCGGAGCGTAAATGTCCATCGTTTCGCGCGCGATGCGCCGCCGCTTGTCTTCGCTCCTAATGAAACGCAGCGTGCGCATATTGTGCAGGCGGTCGGCGAGCTTGACCAAGAGGACGCGGATGTCCTCGGACATCGCCAGTACGAGCTTGCGGAAATTTTCCGCCTGCTTGGTCTGGTCCGATTGCAGCTCGAGGCGCGACAGTTTGGTGACGCCATCGACCAGCCGGCCGATCTCGGAACCGAACAGGCGCTCGATGTCGTCGAGCGTGGCGACGGTGTCCTCGACCGTATCGTGCAGGAGCCCGGTGACGATCGAGGCGCTGTCGAGCTTCATCTGCGCGAGCAGCCCGGCCACCTCGATCGGGTGCGAGAAATACGGATCGCCCGATGCGCGCAGCTGGGCGCCGTGCGCTTTCATCGAATAGACATAGGCACGGTTCAACGCGTCTTCGTCCGCGTTCGGATCGTAGGACTTGACCAGCTCGGCGAGTTCGAACTGTCGCATCATGGCCGGGTCGTCCCCGTCGTGCTGCCGTTCCGGGGTGCCGACCCGAGAGATGCGCACCTCGCCTCCGTCGCGCCGCCACGAGCGTGGCGGCGGTTTGCTCGGCGAAGCGCCAATATGGTCACCCGGACAGCGTGCCTAGCGCAGAGGAATTGCCGGTGTGAGCTTAGGCGGTATTGGGCAGCGCGGATCAGGGCTCCTCTTCCGGTTCCTCGCCGTCGATTTCGGCGGTGCCCTCCGGCAGTTCGAGTTCCTCTTCGTCTTCCACCGCGAGCAGATCTTCTTCGAGCTCTTCCTCGACCGCTTCCTCGTCGACCTCGTCTTCGCCAATGACCGGGCCGATTGGATCCGCGACACCGAACAGCCGCTGTTCGAGATCCGGGGTCTCCTCCGGCTCGTCCATCTCGACGTGTTTCTGCATCCCGCGGATCAGCGAATCCTGCAAATGATCGAGCTGGATCGTGTCCTCTGCGATTTCGCGCAGCGCGACCACCGGGTTCTTGTCGTCGTCACGCTCGATTGTCAGCGGTGCGCCCGAGGTGATCTCCCGAGCGCGCTGGCCAGCAAGCAAAACCAGCTCGAAACGGTTGGGCACCTTGACCACACAATCTTCGACGGTAACGCGCGCCATTCTTCAACCTTCGCAGTGCTGAATTTGAACCTATCAAATATATGGACGCGAGGCGGTCGCGACAACAGCAACCCGGGCGCAAAGCCGCCGAATCCTGCGGCAATTTTGCGGCGTTAGCGTGTGCTGCAAGCTCCCGAGTGCTGGGACCGGGTGCAAAACGCCTGGGTGCTCAGCCTGTGCTATTGCGCAGCAGCGGTTTGCTGCCGGGCCGACAGACCGGCGATCTCGGTCACGAGCTTGCGGGTGATCGCCTCGGCGAAGGTATCGAAATTCTCCACTTGCAGCAAGAACGCGCCGGGACCGCCGATCACGTTCTCCTCGTAGTATTTCGGCAGGCCGCCGGGGGGTTGGGTGTGGAAGGCATAACCCGGGTTCGCCTGTGTGTTGATGATGGCGAGGCCATTGATCGTGGTCCCGGCAGCCACCGCCTGATCGCGCGACTCGGTGACCGCGCGGCCGGAATTGTTGGTGCCGTCGCCGGAGACATCGATGATGCGCTTATCGGCCTCGGCCGGCGCGGCGGCGAAGCGCTCCATGGCGAAATCGATCGCGGCGCTGATCGAGGTGCGGCCAAGAAACGAGCGCGGCGCAGACAGCATGGTGGCCGCGACAGCGCCGGCGCCCTCCTCGTCACGAATGACGGTCCAGTCGACGACGACGTTCTGTTCCGGCGCGCCCGCCCATTCGACAAAGGTAACGGCTATCGCATGATTGGGCGCGCCGGCGATCGCCCGCAGCACCCGTGGATCCGTCATCGCCGCGGCGTAGCCCTTGCGCTGCAGATTGAATTCGCCGTCGTCGATGCTGCGCGACACGTCCGCCGCGAGCACCAGCAGGAGGTCCACCTTCTCGGCCCGCGCGCCCGAGGCAAAGGCCAGACAGGCGAAGAGCGCCGCAGCGACCGCACTCGTTCTCATGCGCCGTACCTCCGGTTGGCCGGTCAGCATAAGCTGGCGCGCGGCAGCGGGGGAAGGGGCCACGCCGAGCCGGGGCGGCGTTGTATAGTCTGGAGGCGGAAGGATTCCGATATGCGCATCGCTCAAACCGAGCTGACGATCCGTACGACGCCGCGCGAAATCCGAGAGGTGACGCGCGAGGTCGCCGACTGGGTGGCGCGGCAGGGCATCGAGCGCGGCGTATTGACGATCTTCATTCCGCACACCTCCGCTTCGCTGCTGATCCAGGAAAATTATTCGCCCGATGTCCTGCGCGATTTGGCCGGGTTTCTCGACCGTCTCGCGCCGGAAGACCCCGCCCGCTATCGCCATAACGACGAAGGACCGGACGATATGCCGGCCCATCTCAAAAGCGTGCTTACCCAAGTGCAGCTGACGATCCCGGTCAGCCGCGGCGGCATCCGGCTCGGCACCTGGCAGGGGATCTTTCTGCTCGAGCACCGCGCCAGCCCGCATCAGCGGCAGCTGTTGCTGACCATTATTGGCGATTAGTCAGCCGGCCAGCTCACGCCGGACGATCGCGGCGCCTTCGGCGAGCGCCTTGAGTTTGCCGTAGGCCACATCGCGCGGCAGGTATTTCATGCCGCAATCGGGCGCGGCGATGAGGCGCTCGGCGGGGATGTGCTGCAACCCGTGGCGCAGCCGCGCGGCCACCACTTCTGCGGTCTCGATTGCCGGGTCGTTGAGGTCGAGCGCGCCCAGGAGGATCGTCTTGCCGGACAGGTCCTTGAGCACGCCGAGATCGAGCCGCGGCTGCGCCGCCTCGATCGAGATCTGCTCGGCGATGCTGTCGGCCAGTTGCGGCAGAAAGGCGTAGCCGCTCGGCTTGTTGCGGACCATCGCGGCATAGCCGAAGCACAGATGCACGACAGTCGGGCCGGGAATGCCGTCCAGCGCCCGGTTGATCGCCTTGATGCCCCAGCGCGCTGCCTTCTCCGGGGCGGTGCGAACCCACGGCTCGTCGAGCTGCACGACATCGACCCCGGCCGCCTTCAGATCGCGCAACTCGTCGTTGACGGCGACGGCGTAATCCATCGCCATCTCCTCCTCGTCGGCATAGAAGGCGTTTTCCGCCTGCTGCGACAGGGTGAACGGGCCGGGCAGCGTGATCTTCGTGGCGTGGATAGCGTGGGCCAGCAGAAACTCGGCGTCGCGCCGCTCGACCGGCCCGAGCCGGCGGATCTTGCCGACAACCCGCGGCACCGGCGTGCTGCCGCCGCCGCTGCGCGCGACCCGGCCGGGATGCTCGGCGTCGAGGCCGTCGAGCGCCAGCGCGAAGCGGTTGGAGTAGCTCTCGCGGCGGATCTCGCCGTCGCTGACGATGTCAATGCCGGCCCGCTGCATCTCGCCGATCGCGACGATCGTGGCGTCGTCCTGCGCCTGTTCGAGCAGCGGCGCGCGGATGCGCCAGATGTCGCCCGCCGCCACCCGCGGCACGCCGTGATGTTCGAGTACGCCGCGGTCGACCAGCCAGTCAGGCTGCGGGTAGCTGCCGACAACCGTCGTCGGGATAAGATGCGTCGGATAGGTCATGGCCTCAGTCTCCGGGCCGCTTCCGTGATCCCCACTCTACCCTGTTCCACCTGTTCTTTGCTGGCTAGGAACAGGCGGACGGGGCGCGTCCGCACCCTCAGGCCACGCCGCCCGGCCAACCGGTTTCCGAGAAAAGAAAGCCGGGCCGGCAGCCTACATAAGCTGCCGGCCGGCGACATTCAAGAACATAGGCGGAACATCGGCGCTTCAAGCGCCTGTATCAGGGCGTTACCCGCGCCCCGACCGTCGATTGCCCGGCCGAGGCGGCCTCGTATTCCGCCTCGGTCGAGATCTCCTTGTTGGTATAGTCGGGCAGCATCAGGGTCGCGCCGATGCTGATCACCGCGCAGATCACCACGTAAATGCCGATCGGCGCTGTCGAGTTGTAGGTAGCGAACAGCCAGGTCGAAATGAACGGCGCCGGACCGCCGGCGATGATCGAGGCCAATTGATAGCCGATAGAGGCGCCGCTGTAGCGCAGCCGTGGAGTGAACGCCTCGGCGATCAACGCCGCCTCGGGTCCGTACATCGTCATCACCGGGATGAACGACAGCGCTACCGCGATGAAGATCAGGAGCGGCTGCTTCGTATCGAGCATCGCGAAATACACGAAGGTGAAGATCGCGACGAACACGCAGCCGATGATGTACATCTGCCGGCGACCGATCCGGTCGGACAGGGCACCCGCGATCGGCGCCCAGATGAAGCCGAGCGCGGTCGTCGTGATTAGCCCGATCAGCAGCAGGTCGCGCGAGGCGCCGAGCACCTGCGTTCCATAGGTGAAGATGAAGGCATTGAAGATGTAGCCCGGCGACTGCTCGGCAAGGCGCAACAGCGCGGTCAGCACGATCTCCTTCGGCTGCTTGCGGAACACCTCGATTATCGGCGCCCGCGCGACCCGGTTTTCATCAAGGATACGCCGAAATACGGGGGTTTCGAGAATGCCGAGTCGGATCCACAGGCCAACCGCGACCATGACGATGCTGAGCAAAAACGGGATGCGCCAGCCCCAGACCAGGAATTGATCGCCGGAAATCCAGCTGAAGGTCAGGACCGCCAGATTGGCAAGGAACAGCCCCGCCGGCGCGCCGAATTGCGGCCACGCCGCGATAAAGCCGCGATTCTTGCTGCTGCGCGCCCATTCCATTGCCAGCAGCACCGAGCCGCCCCATTCGCCGCCGACGCCGATGCCCTGGATCAGGCGCAGTAGGGTCAGGATGACCGCGCCCCAGATCCCGATCATATCGTAGCCCGGAACGAGGCCAACCAGTGCGGTGGCGATGCCGGTCATCAGCAGGGTGACGATCAATGTCGCCTTGCGGCCGATGCGGTCGCCGTAATGGCCGAAGATCGCGGCGCCGATCGGCCGCGCGACAAACCCGATAAAGAAGACGCCGAACGCCTTCAACGTGTCGATCAGCGGGTCGGAACCGGAGAAGAAAACGTGCCCGAACACCAGTCCGGTCATCGTGCTGTAGATCAGGAAGTCGTACCACTCGATCGTGGTGCCGACGGTGCTGGCGATCACGGCGCGGCGAAGATGCCTTCCGTGCTCGGCTTCCGACAATTGACCGGAAAACGCGTCTGTCGCAGCCATATACGGTTCCCTCCCATAATCCTTTTGTTCGGGAATCATATACGCGGTCTCGCACGTGGCAACCCGCTTCAATCAGTGGTTTCCCATGCAAGAATATTACCCGACCTGCCCGCGATAGCGGTGCGGCACGCGGCGGATGTCCTGGACGAGACCGGGCGGCACCTCGCCGGCGTCGCCGACCCCATCGCCACGCAACGTCAGCGAGTCGACGAGCCCGCCGAAGCGGCGCTCGATCGCGCCGACGATCTGGTCGTGCCGGCCGACCGCGGCGAACAGGTGCGCGACATCGTCCGGCACCTGCTTTGCCATCTCGCCCCATTTGCCCTCGCGGGTCAGCGCGTTGAGCTTGAGACCCAAATCTTCGAGGCCGTGCGCCGCCAGCACCGGGTAGTAGGCCGGGGTCGAGCCGTAAAAGGCGACGCGCTGGCGCACCCATTCGAAGCGCTTGGCGACGGTGGCGTCGTCCGGGCCGGTCGCGAGAAATCCGCCGCCGGAGATCTCGTAGTGCTCGCGCTTGCGCCCGGCCTTCGATAGCCCGGCCTCGATCCGCGGCATGATCGCGTCGGTCAGGTATTTCTGCGTGCAGAAGCCGTGCAGCTTGACGCCGTCGCATTCCTCGGCGGCGACCTTCAGCATCGCCGGGCCGACCGCGGCGATCATCACGGGGGGTGGCGGCGCCTCGATCGGCGGCGGCGTGAAATTGGGGGTCATCAGCGTGAATTTGTAATGTTCGCCCTCATAGGCCGGCTTCTCGCCTTCTTTCCAGCAATGCCAGATCGCCCGCAATACCTGCACGTACTCGCGCATGCGCGGTGCCGGCGGCGTCCACGGCACCGAAAAGCGCCGCTCGTTGTGCGCGCGCACCTGCGAGCCGAGCCCGATCACAAAGCGCCCGCCAAAGGAGCCGGCCATGTCCCAGCCGATCTCGGCCACCGCCATCGGCGTGCGGGCGAAGGAGATCGCAACCCCGGTGTGCAACTCGATGCGCTCGGTCACGGTGCCGGCGACGGCCAATGCCAGGAACGGGTCGTGCTGGTTCTCCATCGAGATGATGCCGTCATAGCCGTCGGCTTCGGCGGCACGCGCCGCTGCCGGCACAAGGCACAGATCCTGCTGCGGCACCGTCGTGAACACGCGCATCGGTTCCGCTCCTTCCTCTCGTGTCATTGCGAGCGCAGCGAAGCAATCTCGCGCCGGCTGAACTCGAACTCATCGGGATTGCTTCGTCGCCTGCGGCTCCTCGCAATGACAGCCGAACGGACGCTGGGCAATCTACCCGTGATCGGGCCATAGTTCGCCGCGTCAGACAAGGAGGCATCCTATGCCGAACAATGTCGCGGTCGGGGTCGGGCTGATGGAGTTCCCGTTTTCCGGCGCCGCCGCCTATTGGCGCTGGGTCGATCTGTGCGAGGCGGGCGGCATCGACTCGATCTGGCAGACCGATCGGCTGGTCAGCCCGCAACCGTTTCTCGAATGCATGAGCGTGATGGCGGCGCTGGCCGGCCGCACAAGGCGCATCAAGTTCGGGGTCAATGTGCTGTCCCTGGCGATGCGCGACGCTGTTTTGGTGGCGCGGCAATGCGCGACGATCGACTATTTGTCGAACGGGCGGCTGTTGCCGGCCTTCGGCATCGGCAGCCCGCTCGGGCCGGAATGGACGACCCTCAACCTCGACACCAAGACCCGCGGCCGCAAGACCGATGAGGGGCTGGAGGTGATCCGGCGCCTCTGGTCCGAGGACAAGGTCGATTTCGAGGGCGTGCACTATCATCTGTCGGGCGCCTCGATCGCGCCGAAGCCGGTGCAGCCCGATCTGCCGATGTGGATCGGCGGCTCGTCCGAGGCGGCGATCAGGCGGACCGCCCGGATCGGCACCGGCTGGCAGGCCGGGCCTGAGACGCCCGAGCAGGCGGCCAAGGTGGTCGCCGCGATCAAATCTGCGGTGGCCGAGGAGGGCCGGACGATCGACGACGATCATTACGGCGCCGGCATCCCCTACCGTTTCGGCCGGGCCGACGACCCCGCATTGGCGCCGCTGTTCGAGGCGTATCGCAAGCGCACCGGCCGCGACCCAAAGGACTATTTCGCGATCGGCGACGCCGCGGCGATCGTCCAACGCGTCGCCGAATACGTCGAGGCGGGCGTCTCCAAATTCATCCTGCGCCCGGCCGCGAAGGGCGACGACGAAATGATGGCGCAGACCCGCCGCTTGATCGAGGAGGTATTGCCGCTCGTCAAATCGCGCTGGCCGAAACTGAAGAAGCGGATGGCGGCGGAGTGAGCACATTGCAGGCCGATGTGTTGGTTCTCGGCGCCGGCATGGTCGGCGTCTCGGTCGCGGTGCATTTGCGGAAGCGCGGCAAGCAGGTCGTGCTGGTCGACCGGCGGCCTCCGGGCGAGGAAACCTCCTATGGCAATGGCGGGTTGGTGCAGCGCGAGGCGGTCTTTCCGCACCCTTTTCCGCGGTCGCTTGCCGAGTTGCGGCGCATCGCGCGGAACCGTTCCGTCGACGTCTATTACCACCTATCGGCCCTCCCGGAGCTGTTTGGGCCGTTGTTCCGGTATTGGCGCAATTCGGAACCCTGGCGCTATGCCGCGATCGCGGCGCAATGGCGCAGACTGATCGCCACCTGCGCCGCGGAGCATGAGAAGCTTGCCGAGGAGGCGGGCTCGACCGCGCTTCTGCGCCCGGTTGGCTTCATCCGCGCTTACAACGATGCGGCGACGTTCGAGGCCGATCTCGCCAAGGCCGAACGGGCGCGCGAGTTCGGCGTCAATTCCGCCGCACTCACGCCGGCCAAACTTGCCGAGATGGAGCCGCATCTGAGCAACGGTTTCATCGGCGCGCTGCATTGGACCGATCCTTACGCGGTCAATGATCCGCACGCTCTGACCCTCAGTTATGCCGCGCTCTTCGAGCGTCTCGGCGGGCATTTCGCGATCGGCGACGCGACGACCGTACGACGCGACGGGTCGGGCTGGCGAACCGACACGGCCGATGGTTCGGTTGTCGAGGCAGAGGAAGCCGTTATCGCCCTGGGCATCTGGTCCGGCGGCGTCACCAAGCGCTTCGGCTACGCGCCGCCGCTCTTCGGCAAGCGCGGGTACCATCTGCACTTCAGGCCGCAGGGCAATGCCGGACTGACCCGCCCAGTGGCATCCAACGGCTTCTTGCTGGCGCCGATGCGGCGGGGGATTCGCCTAACGACCGGCGCCGAATTCGCCCGCCGCGGGGCCAAGCCGAGCCCGATGCAGCTCGCCCGTGCCGAACCGATCGCCCGCAGCATCTTTCCTTTGGGCGAAGCGGTGGAGCCCACGCCCTGGATGGGCGTCCGGCCCTGCACTCCCGACATGTTGCCGATCATCGGCCGGATCCCGTCGCAGCCCCACCTATGGGGCGCCTTTGGGCATGCCCATCAAGGCTTCACGCTGGGCCCGACGACGGGACGGCTGCTGGCCGAGATGATGACCGGCGACGCGCCCTTCCTTGACCCGGCGCCATTCCGGGCGGAGCGTTTCTGAGCTTACGTCGATAGCCGCGCGATCAGGGCTTGGGCGGCGGCGGGGGCGCGCACCTTGGCGCCGTTGATGAAGTAGAGGAACACGTCGCTTCCCTCAGCGGCCAAGGCGCGGGCGCGCTCGGCCCAGCTATCGAGCGCTTCCGGCGGGTAGCCGGTTGGCTCCTCTTCGGCGCAGCGGCGCAGCCGGAGATAAGCAAAATCGGCGGTGACATCGTCGAACGCCGGGAATTTGGCGTCCTCGACCATCGCGACCGCGACGCGGTGCTGGCGCAACAGATCCGCGAAAGCCTGGGTGCGAAAGCTCGCGTGCCGCACCTCGACGACATGGCGGATCCGCCGGTTGTCGATGCTGTGCGGCAGTAATTCGAGAAAACCGGCGAAATCGGCTTCGTCGAATTGCTTGAACGGCGCGAACTGCCACAGGACCGGCCCGAGCTTGTCGGCCAATTCGAGGACGCCGCGCGAGAAGAACAGCTCGAGCGAAGGCCCGGCGGTCGCCAGCTCCTTGCGATGCGTCACAAAACGCGGCCCCTTCAGCGAAAAGACAAAGCCGTCGGGGGTCTCGTCCCGCCATTTGCGGAAGCTGTCGGCCCTCCCAGAATTGTAGAAGGTGCCGTTAATCTCGATCGCGGTCAGGTGCCGGCTCGCATGGGTCAGCTCCCGCGATTGCGGTAGCCCGGCGGGGTAGAAGGTGCCGCGCCAGGGCGGGAATACCCAGCCGCCAATGCCGACCCGTATGCTGCCGCTGTCGCTCATGTCGCGATCGGTTATAGACTGCCCCCATCACACAGCAAGGAGAGAAGCCATGCCCGTCAAAGCCGGAGTCGTTCGCGCCGGGTCGCGCACTACGAGGCGGGGCGCCGCCGAGACCTTCACCGGCGTCGTGTTTCAGGACCCGGTCGTCGTTGCCGAGGCGCCGTCGCGGATGGGCGGATCGGTCGTGACCTTCACGCCGGGCGCGCGCACCGCGTGGCATTCGCATCCGGTCGGGCAGACGCTCTACTGCCTGTCGGGGATCGGCCGCATCTGCTTCGAGGGCGAGCCGCCGCAAGTGCTGAACCCCGGTGACGTGGTCAATATCCCGCCCGACACGATGCATTGGCACGGCGCCTCGCCCGACCGCCTCTTCGCGCATCTGGCATTGTCGGAACAGGGCGAGCAGGGCCAGGGCACGTCCTGGGACAAGCACGTCAGCGATACCGAATACACCGCCCCCGCCCGGGGCGGCTGAGCCGTCGACGCTGGGACCAGCCCCTCTCCCGCACTGCGGGAGAGGGTGGCCGAGGCGCAGCTGAGGCCGGGTGAGGGTATTTCAGTGATGTAGACCCTCACCCTCCCATCGCTCGCTCGCGCGATGGGCCCCTCCCTCTCCCGCGATGCGGGCGAGGGGCTGTTTGCGGGCTTCTCCTCGCGTTTGCCCCCACTACCTACATCCGATGCCAATACTTCCCTCCGACGTCGAGGTCGCGGTGATCGGCGCCGGCGCCGCCGGCATTGCCGCCGGGCGGCGGCTCGCCGAGGCCAGCCGCGTCTCGTTCGTGTTGCTGGAGGCGCGCGAGCGCGCCGGCGGTCGTGCGTGGACCGCCGAGGGCGATGACGGCTATCCGATGGATCTCGGCTGCGAATGGCTGCATTCGGCCGACCGCAACGTGCTCGCGCCGCTCGCCGAAAAGCTCGGCTTTTCGATCAACAAAGAGCGGCCGGACTGGACGACGCGGCTACGCCACAGCGGCGAGAGCGAGGCCGCCGAGGCCGATTGGCTCGCCGAGCGTGAGGCGTATTACTGGGCCGTCCACCGCGCCGCCCTGGAGGCAGAGGACCGGCCCGCTTCATCGGTAATGACGCCCGGCGGGCGCTGGAACGCGCTGCTCGACGCCACCAGCACCTGGGCCAACGCGGTCGAGCTCGAGCACCTGTCGGTCAAGGACAACGACCGCTACGAGGATACCGGCCTCAACTGGCGTCTGCGCGAAGGCTATGGCCGATTGTTCGAGGTCTTGGCCAAGGATCTGCCGATCGCGTTCGGCACGGCGGTGTCGCGCATCGACCATCACGGCCGCACCCTACGCATCGAGACGAGCCGCGGGACGCTCACGGCGGCGCGGGTTATCGTCACGGTGCCGACCGCGGCGATCGCCGAGGAGTGGCTGCGCTTCGACCCGCCGCTTTCCGACAAGATTGCTGCCGCGGCCGGGCTGCCGCTCGGCCTCGCCGACAAGCTGTTCTTCGCCTTCGACGGCGACATGCCCGAGCGGTTTCTGGTCGGCTCGACCCGCCGGCGCGAGACGATGAGCTATCAAATCCGGCCGTTCGGCCGCCCGCGCATCCAGTGCTTTTTCGGCGGCCGCTTCTCGGAATCGCTTGAAAGGGAAGGCCTCGCGGCGATGGCCGACTTCGCGATTGGCGAGCTGGCCGGGTTATTCGGCAGTGACATCCGGCGGCAATTGCGCCCGCTCGCCGCCTCGTTCTGGCGCCGGGACGAGTTCGCCCGCGGCTCCTATTCCTACGCGCTACCTGGCCACGCCGACGACCGCGCCCGCCTCGCCGCGCCGGTGCAAGACCGGCTGTTTTTCGCCGGCGAGGCCTGCTCCCCGAATTTCTTCTCGACCGCGCACGGCGCCTACGAGACCGGGACAGCCGCCGCAACCGCCGTGCTTCGCAGCCTGAAGAAATAAACCCGCTTACAGCGGCGGCGGGTCGGCGCGCACCGCCGCTTTGGCGAGGCTGTTGTCGGCCGCGATTTCGTATGGTGTGCCCGTGCGAACGAAGCCGCCGGATTCGAGGCCAGCTTTCAATCGCTCGTAGCCTTCGCGCGGCAGCACCGGATCGCGGCCCCAGATCCCGAGCGCACGATAGCCCCCCAGCGCCGCGCGCAATAGGCCCCGCGGCACGGCGGGGAAATATGGCTGCACGGTTTCGGCGAGCGCGTCGTCGGTGGCTTGGTGTACCCATTTCTGGGTGCGGTAAAGGCCGCGCACGAGGCTCGCCATCTCGTCGCGTTTGGCGGCGAGGTTGCCGCGGCGTGCGTAGAAAGTCGTGTACGAGCATAGGCCACGAGTAGCCGCGGCGTACCAGAGATGGCCGCTCCCGTCGGCGATCAGTTCTTCGGCGAGCGGCTGGAACAACTGCACGACATCGATCTCGCCGCGGCGGAGCGCCGCCATGTTGTCGGCCATGCTGCGATCGGCCACCCGGTCGAGCCGGACGGGGTCGAGCCCGGCCCGGCGGAGATCCTCCTGCAGGCAGAGCCACGGCGTCGGAACCTCGCTGACGGTGGCGACCCGCGCCGACATCAAATCGGCAAACGTGAAATTGGGGCGCGGCGTGCGGCCGATCAGCAAAAACGGATCGCGCGTCACCGCCTCGCCGAAGCAGACGAGATCGCAGTCGGATCGCTCTGCGTAAAGCTGGTTGACCCGCATCGGCCCGCCCCAGCTCACATCAACGGTCCCGTCGAACAACCCGTTCGGCCCCGCGTCCGGTGAGGCCGCGCTGACGAAGCTGACCTCGACCCCTTCCTTGTCGTACGCGCCCAGGGCAAGCGCCGCGTAATAGGGCGCATAGAACAGCCCGCGCAGCGACTCCTGCAAAACAATTGCCATCGCCATCACCCCGCCTTCAGGATCGCGGCGGCGGCGTCGGCGAAGACCTGTGCGCCAAGCGCGATGTCCTCTTCTTTGGTGTCTTCCGACCAGTGGTGGCTGATGCCCTTGAGGCTCGGCACGAACATCATGGCCGAGCGCATCCGGCGCGACAGGATCTGCGCGTCGTGGCCGGCGCCGCTCGGCATTCGCAGATGCGCGCCCGGCGCGTGGCGCTCGGCCGCCTGTTCGATCAGATCCTGAAACGCCGGGTCCATCGCCGCCGGCTCGCTTTTCGAGATCGGCGCGATATCGATGCGGCACGGGCTGGCGCGATCAGCCTCGGCAACTAGCTCCAACAACGCGTCCTCGAATCGCGCCAGGATACCGGTGTCGGTGTCGCGGAACTGCACCTGCATCTCGGCCCGGCCGGGCACGATGCTCGGCGCGTTCGGGTCGATCAGCACGCGGCCGATCGTCCACACCGTGCGCGGTCCGGCAAGCTCGGCGAACCGGTCGTAGATGCGCGCGGCTAGTTGCATCATCGCCGCGGCGGCGTCCTTGCGTCGCGCCATCTGCGTCGTGCCGGCGTGGTTCTGCTCGCCGGTGACGGTGACCCAGTAATTCCAGTTGCCGATGATGGCCTCGACCACGCCGATCTTGAGGCCGCTTCTGTCGAGCCAGTCGCCCTGCTCGATATGGGCTTCGAGATAGCCGAGATACCGCTGGGGGTCGGTCTTCTCGCGCGGCCGCCCGGCATAGCCGGCCTGTTCGAGTGCGGTGCGGAGCGGCATGCCGTCGCGGCTCGTCGCCGCCCCGATCTCGCTCTCGGGCAATGCGTCGATAAAGGAGCGGCTGCCGAGCATGTTGCCGTAATGCCCTTCCTCGTCGGCCCAGGCGACCGGCTCGATGCCGAGCCCGGCGAGCGAGGCGTCGGCGGCGAAGGCGCGGGCGGCCTCGAGCGCGTAGATGACGCCGAGCGCGCCGTCGAGCCAGCCGCCATGCGGCTGCGTCTCGCTGTGCGAGCCGACCAGCAGGCGGCGCGCCGCGCGCGGGTTATGGCCGATCACGTTGCCGATGCCGTCGATGACCGGGTCGAGCCCGGCCTCGGCGAATTTCTCGGCCAGCCACTCGCGCGAGGCGACGTCCTCGGGCGAATAGGTCGGCCTGTGCACGCCGGTCTTGTAACGGCCGAATTCGGCGAGCCGCTTTAGATCGGCGACGACTCGCGCGCCATCGGTTTTCGGCATCTCTAAATTCTCCTGACGAGTCTATCGGCGAATCGATCACTTCTTGGTCAATGCCGGGGAGCTTCCGGCCGTCTCCCGCCTATTCTATGCAGGAATGGAGTAGGAGAGTGCTTCCAATGAACAATTCGATCCTCGCCGTTGCCGGGTTGATCGCGGGTTTGGCAATCGCCGTGCCGATGCTTGCCTGGTCGGCCGATCCCGAGCCGCAGCCGGCACAGACTGCGCCCGCCCAGCACGGCGCAGGCGTGATGGCGCCGATGGCCGGCGACGATCACCCTATGCCGGGCGCCATGCGCGCACAGATGGGGCCGATGGGCCAGGGCTTGATGCGACGAACGATGATGGGCCGCTCGCCGCGAGAGCGCTGCGAGGAGCGCCTCGCCTGGCGCGCCGGCATCATCGCCTACACCGTCACCAAGCTGAACTTGACCGCCGAGCAGAAGCCGCTGTGGGACCGGCTGAACGGCATCGTGCAGAATGCGACCGACCGGGAACGCCAGCTCTGTGCGTCCTTGCCGAGCGCCGAGCAGCGCGGCGAGGAGACGATCCTCGACCGGGTCAGCCGGCGCCAGCAGTTCCTCTCCGCCCGGCTGCAAGCATTGCAGCAGGCGCAACCGGCGCTCGAAGCCCTCTACCAGTCGCTCAGCTCGGACCAGAAGGCGGTCATCAACCACCCATTCCGCCGCTGAGCTCACGTCATCAACCGCTCGAGTGCCTCCAGCGTGTCGGCCTCGCGGAAGGGCTTGTCCCAGCGGATGCGGTGGACGCGCGGGAAGCGCATCGCCACGCCGGATTTGTGCCGGGTCGAACGGTGCACGCTGTCGAAGGCGATTTCGAGGACCAGGCCGGGCGCCACCTCGCGCACCGGCCCGTAGCGATTGACGGTGTTGTCCCTCACCCATTTGTCGAGCCGGCGCAACTCCTCGTCGGTAAAGCCGGAATAGGCCTTGCCGACCGGCACCAGCGCGTCCAGGTGCCAGGCGCCGAAGGTATAGTCGGAATAGAAGGACGAGCGCTTGCCGTGACCGCGCTGGGCATACATCAACACGGCGTCGATGGTTAAGGCGCCGCGTTTCCATTTGAACCACGGCCCTTTCGGCCGGCCGGCGACATAGAGCGAGTCGACGCGCTTCAGCATGATGCCCTCGATGCCGCGCTCGCGCGCGCCGGCTCGCATCTCCCTCAGCTGGTCCCAGCCCGCGAACGGGAGCAGCGGCGATAAGTCGAGCCCAGACCGGGGTGTCGCGCCATACCAGGCCTGGAGCCGCTGCCGGCGCTCGGCGAAGGGCAGGGCGCGCAGATCCTCGTTTCCCTCGCGCAGGATGTCATAGAGCCGCACCGCGGCTGGAAAATCCCGCAGCAATTTGGGGTTCGGCGACTTGCGGTTGAGCCGCTGCTGCAGATCGTTGAACGGCGCGACCTCGCCGTTGCGCAGCACCAGCAATTCGCCATCGAGCGTCACGTCTTCCGGCATCGCCGCGAGCAGATCCGGAAACGCGGCGCCGATATCGTCGCCCGAGCGCGAATACAGCCGCCTCTCGCCGCCGCGGGCGACGAGCTGCACCCGGATCCCGTCCCATTTCCATTCGGCGAGATAGTCGCGCGGGTCGAGCCCATCGAGGTCGCCGTCTTCCAATGCCTGCGCCAGCATCAGCGGGGTGAAGGTCGGCAGATCGCCCATTTGCGGTCGCTCGGCGCGGCCTTCGAGCCAGTCAAACAGCGCGGTGTAGGGCGGCGCCAGCCCGTGCCAGATTTCATCGATATGCACGATGTCGGTGCCGCCCCATTCCGCGAGCGCGGTCTTGGCCAGCCGCGCGGAGACGCCGATGCGCAGGCTGCCGGTCACCAGCTTCAGCAAGGCCCAGCGGCCGGTCGCGTCGAGCGCATCGAGCCAGTGGGCGAGATGCGCTCCGACTTCCGCCCGGCTCGCACCGGCGAGGGTCTCGACGATCTCCGAAAGGCGTGGCACCGCGGTGCGCTCGTCGCGCTCCGGCTCGGGCCAGATCAGCGCCACGGTCTCGGCGAGGTCGCCAACGAAATCCCACGACCAGCCGAACAATTCGGGATCGACCCGAGCCATTGCCAGATCGCGCACCTGCGCGGGCTTGGCTTCGGCGAACGACAATTCGCCGGTCAGCGCCGCCAGCGCCCAGCCGCGCTCGGGGTCCGGCGTCGTCGCGAAATACTCCTGCATCAGCCGCAATTTGCCGTTGCGCGACGGGTTGAACAGCAAGGCGTCGAGCAGCTCGGCGAAGCGGTTCAAGGCGTCGCTCCGGATCTATCGCGCTGCTGCGCCCGGCATGCTATTTTCTCGGAGGAACACGTTCCGGAGGGCGTCATGATTCATCACTTGTCGATCGCCGCGCGCGACCCCAAGCGCGCCAGCGAGGTGCTCGCCGAATTGATGGGCGGCACCGCGATCCCGTTTCCGCCCAATCCGGGCAGTTTTTTCGCGCTGCAGCTCGACGAGCATGGGTCGGGCATCGAAGTCTACCCGGCTGGCACGGAGCTGGAGCCGAACGGCGAGGTCGGCGGCAGCTTCGTCAAGCATCCGCGCGAGCGCGGCTACGGCGCCACCCACTGCGCCCTCAGCGTCAAGACCGAGCAGGGAAAGGTGCAGGAGATTGCGCACCGGGCCGGCTGGCAATGCTTCGTCTGCAATCGCGGGCCGTTCCACGTCATCGAGGTTTGGGTCGAGAACAATACGATGATCGAGGTCTTGCCGCCCGATTACGCAGCCGAGTACCTCGCCTTCACCCGCGCCGATAGCGTTGTCGGCAGGATGGCGGCGGCGGCGACGGCGCAAGGCGGTCGGCACCAGCGCCATTAAGATCACTCCTCCTCCTCGTCGAACCCACTGAGGGTGAGCGCGCGGGCGCGCAGTCCGCGGCTCGCCGCGTAATGGACGAGCGCCTCCTCGCGGCCGTGGGTGACCCAGACCCCCTCGGCGCCGACCTCCTCGATCGTTGAGGTCAGCTCGTCCCAGTCGGCGTGGTCGGAAATCACCAATGGCAGTTCGACGCCGCGTGCCTTTGCCCGCTGCTTGACCCGCATCCAGCCTGAGGCGAGCGCGGCCACCGGGTCGGGCAGTCGCCGGGTCCAGCGGTCGCCGAGTGCCGAGGGCGGCGCCAGTACGATCTTGCCCTTCAGTTCGTCACGCGCGACCCCGGTCGCCGGCATGACCGCGCCCAGCTCGATCCCAAAGCCCTGATACAGCTCGGTCAGGCCGATCAGCGCCCCGTGCAGATAGACCGGCTCGTCGTAGCCGGCCTCGCGCAGCAAGGCCAAAACCCGCTGGCATTTGCCGAGCGCGTAGACGCCAACCAGATGACAGCGCTCGGCAAACAGCCGCACCGAATGCAACAGCTTGGCGATCTCGTGCGCGTCGGGCGGATGGCGGAACACCGGCAAGCCGAACGTGGCCTCGGTGATGAACACATCGCAACGCTGAGGCTCGAAGGCGGCGCAGGTCGGGTCAGGGCGGCGCTTGTAGTCGCCGGAGACGACGACCCGGCAGCCACGATGCTCAAGGACCGCCTGCGCGCTGCCGAGCACATGCCCCGCCGGCGCCAGGGTCAGCGACACATCGCCGAGCGAGAGCCGCTCGCCATAGCGCGCGGCTTGCAGGCTGCCGCCGGCGAGCTCGCCATAGCGCTGGCGCATGATCGCGATGGTGCTGTCGGTGGCGAGCACGCGCGCGTGTCCGGGCCGAGCGTGGTCGCTATGGCCGTGGGTGATCACCGCGCGCGGCACCGGCTCGATCGGGTCGATGTAAAAATCGCCGGCCTCGCAATAGAGGCCTGCCGGGGTCTTGCGCAACCAGCTTTCCGGTTGCGTCGCACCGTTTTTCATTTTGTTCATATGGGTTTCCGGGCGGCGGCTTTGCCGCCCCCGGGTGACAGCTCTTTTATTCGAGCGCCGAGAGCGGGCGGGCGACGCTTTCGAGCGGCTGACGCTCGGCCCGCACCCCGATCGCCAGCTCGACCAGCGCGGCCCCGACCATCAGCCCGGCGCCGAACAGGTAGCCGAGAAACACCTGGCCGCGCTCGCCGCTGCCGACCAGGACCCCGAACAGCCAGGGCGAGGCGACCCCGCCGATCGCGGTGCCGACCGCATAGAAAAACGCGATCGCCAGCGCGCGCGCCTCCAATGGAAAACTTTCGCTGACCGTCAGATAGGCGGCGCTCGCCGCGGCCGAAGCGAAAAAGAAGATGCCGCTCCAGCAGAAGGTCAGGGTCGCGGCGTCGATCAGCCCCTCGCGAAACACATATCCCACCGCGGCGAGCAGGAGCCCGGAGATCGCATAAGTCGCGGTAATCATCGGCCGCCGCCCGAGTGTGTCGAACAGATGCCCGAGTAAGAGCGGCCCGAGAAAATTGCCCAGCGCGAAGGGCAGCATGTACCAGCCGATCGCGGACGACGGCACCTGATAGAACCGGGTCAGCACCAGCGCGTAGGAAAAGAAGATCGCGTTGTAGAAGAACGCCTGCGCCGACATCAGCGCGAGGCCGAGCACGGCGCGTTCGGGATAGTCACGCAGGATCGCCCGCAGCATGCGCAGGATCGGGGTATGCGACGACGCGGCGAGCCTGATTCGGCCGTGTGCCTCCGGAAGTCGATTAGCGCCCTCCGCGGCCCGCACCCGCTCCTCGATCGCGGCGATTACGGCTTCGGCCTCGGGGAGCCGACCGTGCAGCATCAGCCAGCGCGGGCTTTCCGGGATCCAACGCCGCAGGAACAGAATGCCGAGGCCCAGCACGGCCCCGATACCGAAGGCCGCGCGCCAGCCCCAGTCCGGCGGCAGCAGGCCGGGCTGCAACAGCACGATCGCGCCCAGGGCGCCAAGCGCCGCCCCGACCCAGAAGCTGCCGTTGACGGCGAGATCGGTGCGGCCACGATAGCGCGCCGGGATCAGCTCCTGGATCGCCGAGTTGATCGCCGTGTATTCGCCACCAATCCCGGCGCCGGTCAGCAGCCGGAACAGCGCGAAGCTCCAGAAATCCCAGGAGAAGGCTGTGGCGGCGGTGGCGGTCAGGTACAGCCCCAGGGTTACCATGAACAGCTTGCGCCGGCCGAGCCGGTCGGTCAGGTAGCCGAAGAAGAGGGCGCCCGAGACGGCGCCGGCGAGATAGGCGCTGGAGACGAGCCCGACCTGCGCCGCGGTGAAATGCAGGACCGGGCTCTCTTGCAGCGCGCCGGCGATCGAGCCGGCGATCGTGACTTCGAGCCCATCGAGAACCCAGGTGATGCCGAGCGCGACGATGACGAGGGTGTGAAACCGCGTCCACGGCAGCCGGTCGAGCCGAGCCGGAACGTCGGTCTCGATGACCACGGCCGCATCGTGCATAACGGCAGAACGTCCACCGGGGCAGGCTGTCGCGAAATGCGCGCCCGGCACCCACTGATGTCGATAAGGCGCTAAATAACGCAAGGAAACCCAGGTTTGTCATTCATCCGGCTCACTGAAGCGTTTTTCACTGTCATTCCGGGGACCGAGCGGAGCGAGGGAGCCCGGAATCCATGAACACGGGCCTCTGGAATATGGATTCCGGGCTCGCCGCTGCGCGCCGCCCCGGAATGACAAGTTCATTATGAAGATCACGCTGCTTCCGCCGCTGCTTCTCGCGGCGCTGCTCGCATCAGCGGCGGCGTGGTCGCAACAGCCGGCACCCGCAAATGCGGTTAATCCGGCGCTGAGCCCGGCTGAGGCGCAGCGGGCGCTCGAAATCCTGCAGGACCCACAGAAACGCACGCAGCTGATCGAGACGTTGCAGGCCATCGCCAAGGCGCGGCCGCCGCCCGTCCCGGAGAAGGCCGAGACCCCGCCAGGGCCTGCGGTGGTCGCGGCCGACGGCCTCGGGGCGCAGCTTCTGGCCCAGCTCGCCTCCGGGGCCGAGCGGCTGGCGGCTGATACGGCGACCGCAGTGCATGCGGTCACCGATTTTCCGCTGTTGTGGCGATGGGCGAGGCGCGCCGCCGCGGATCCCGAAGAGCGCGCCGCGGCGATCGAGGGCGCGTGGCAGCTTGCCCTCGTGGTGATCGGCGCGCTGCTGCTCGAACGATTTGCCGCGGCGATCATGCGGCGACCGATCGCGGCGCTGACCGCGCATGCGCCCGAGAACGGGGAAACGGCAGGCAATGGCGATCACGCCACAGATGTGTGGGTGCGAAACTATCGTGCCGGGGCTGGACGCCTGCTGCGACGGCTGCCTTTTGCCCTAGCGCGGCTGGTGCTGGATCTCATTCCGGTCGGGGTTTTCGTTGGGATCGCGGGGTTGCTGGCCGGGATGGTGCCCGCGCCGACGACGCGTGCGGTCATCCTCGCGATCGTCGACGCCTATGCGATCACCCGGATCGTCCTGGGCCTGGGCCGGATGCTGATCTCCCCGGCAGCCGGCCGGCTGCGTCTCCTGCATATCGGCGACGCGCAGGCCGATTACCTGATCCGCTGGCTTACCCGGATCACGCTTGTCGCGGTTTGGGGCGGCGCCATCGCCGAGGTCGCGCTGCTGCTCGGACTCAACCCGCACGCGGACGACACGTTGTTGCGGCTGGTGGCGCTGATCGTCGCGGTAATGCTGGTTATCGTCGTGCTCCGCGGCCGTCACGCAATCGCTCGCTACCTCCGCGCCCCGCCACATGCCACCGGCGGGTTTGCCCGCTGGCGCAACTGGCTGGCGGCGGCCTGGCACTACCTCGCGATCATGGTGATCATCGCCGGCTGGATCCTTTGGGCCTCGGGCATCCGCAATGGCCTGAATGGCGTCCGGTTTCTGATCGGCACGGCGGTGACGGTGGTCATCGCGCGCCTCGTCGCCATCGTCCTCCTCGGGATGCTCGACCGCGCGGCCCATCCGAGCCCCGAGCTGAGCCGCCGGTTTCCTGCCTTGGAAGCCCACACGGAGCGGTATCTCGCGCCTGCGCGTCTTCTGGTCATCCTGCTGATCGTCGTCACGACCGCGATCGTGTTGCTGCAGATTTGGGGGGTGGACGCATTCCTGTGGTTCGAGGATGGCCGAATCGGCGCGCGCCTCCTGTCGGCCCTCGCCACGATCGTGCTTGCCGCATTCGCCGCAATCATTGTCTGGGAAGGCGCAAACGCGGCGCTCGAACGCCGCTTGGCACTGCTCTCCGACCGGGATGCGGCGGCGCATGCGGCGCGGCTGCGCACCTTATTGCCGATGCTGCGTGCGACCCTCTTCACCGCTATTGTCACGGTCGTCGGGCTGACCGCGCTGAGCGAGATCGGCGTCAATGTCGGGCCATTGCTCGCCGGCGCCGGGATCGTCGGCGTCGCCGTCGGCTTCGGCTCGCAAAAGCTGGTGCAGGACGTCATCACCGGCATGTTTGTGCTGTTCGAGAACGCGATCCAGGTCGGCGACTCGGTGACGGTTGCGGGGTTGTCGGGCACGGTCGAGGAACTCTCGGTTCGCACGATCTGGTTGCGCGGCGGCGATGGCGCGGTGCACATCATCCCGTTCAGTACCGTCACCAGCATCACCAATGCGAGCCGTGGGCTCGGCAATGCCGGGATATCGGTGACGGTCGCCGCCAAGGAAGATCCCGACCGGGTTGCCGCTGCTCTGACCGAAATCGCGGCCGAGATGCGTCGCGACCCCAATTTTGCCCCGCTTATACTCGGCGAGATCGAGGTTTGGGTCGATGCGGTGAAAGCCGCCGGCGTGACCCTCGTCGGCAAGATCGCCTGCACCGCCGCCGGCCGCGCGGCGGTCGAGCACGAATTCAACCGCCGCCTGCCAAAGCGCTTTCAGGAGCTCGGCATTGAGCTCGGCACGGTCTAGGTCGAAGCTGTCGCGCCGAACCGGCGAACCGGATTAACATCGGCCTCATGCTCCGGCGTGGCCAAAGCTATGACGAGGTCTATCGCGGCTTCCGCTGGCAGCTCCCCGAGCGGTTCAACATCGGGGTCGCGGCCTGCGATCGTCTCGCAACAGGAGATGGCCGGCTCGCGCTCGTCTATGAGGCGCCGGATGGCACGGTCGAGCGCTTCAGCTTCGACGATCTGAAGCGGCTGTCGAACCGGTGCGCCAATGTGCTCGCGGCTCTCGGCATCGGCCGCGGCGACCGGGTCGGGGTATTGCTACCGCAGCGGCCGGAGACCGCGATCGCGCATCTCGCGATCTACAAGCTCGGCGCGGTCGCGGTACCCCTGTTCGTGCAGTTCGGCCCCGACGCGCTCGAACACCGACTCGCCGACAGCGCTGCCCGGGCGCTGATCACCGACGGCGAAAACCTGGCGAAGATCCCCGCCGGCCTGCGCGATCTCGCGACGATCCTGATCGTCGAGGGCGACAGCCGGGGCCATCCGCTGTTCTGGCCGACCCTGGAGCGCGCGCGCGACGAGTTCGCGCCGGCCGATACCGGCCGGGACGATCCGGCACTGATCATCTACACCTCGGGCACGACCGGGAAGCCGAAGGGCGCGCTGCACGCGCATCGGGTATTGCTCGGGCATCTGCCCGGGGTGCAACTGCCGCACGATTTTTTCCCGCAGCCGGGCGATCTCTATTGGACCCCGGCCGATTGGGCGTGGATCGGTGGGCTTCTCGACGTGCTGCTGCCGAGCCTTTATTTCGGCGTGCCGGTGCTGGCGCATCGCGCCCGCAAATTCGATCCCGAGGAAGCCTTCGCGCTGATGGGCCGGCACGGCGTGCGCAACGCCTTTCTGCCGCCGACCGCGCTAAAGATGATGCGGCCAATCGCCAATCCGCGCGCACGGTTTGGCCTCGATCTGCGCTCGGTGGCGAGCGGCGGCGAGGCGCTTGGCGAGGACATTCTCGCCTGGTCGCGGGACGCGCTCGGAGTCACGGTCAACGAGTTTTACGGCCAGACCGAGGCCAATCTGCTGGTCGGCAATTGCGCCTCGCTTTACCCGCTGCGCCCGGGCTCGATGGGCCGGCCGATCCCGGGCCATATGGTCGCGGTCGTGTCGCCCGAAGGGGAGCCGGTCGCGGCCGGCGAGACCGGGATCATCGCCGTGCGCCGGCCCGACCCCGTCATGTTTCTCGGGTATTGGAACAATCCCGAAGCAACTGCCGCCAAATTCTCTGGTGAGTGGTGCCTGACCGGCGACGTCGCGCTGCAGGATGACGACGGCTACATCTGGTACAAGGGCCGCGAGGACGATCTGATTTCGAGCGGCGGCTACCGCATCGGCCCGACCGACATCGAAGATTGCCTGATGAAGCACAAGGCGGTGCTGATGGCGGCGGCGGTCGGTCAGCCCGACCCGGTGCGCGGCGAGATCGTCAAGGCGTTCGTCGTGCCGCAGCCGGGGGTCGCGCCGGACCCGGCGCTGGCCGAGGAGATCCGCGCTTTTGTCGGAGAGCGACTGGCCTGGTATCAGGCGCCGCGCGAGATCGTCTTTGTCGACGAATTGCCGCTGACCGCAACCGGCAAGATCATCCGCCGCGAGCTGCGCACGCGGCAAAAAAGATCACCGTAGGGGCCGGGGAGGGCACGGAGAAGGTGCACCCCCATTCCTCATCCCGGCGAAGGCAGGGGATTTTGCTGCGCATTTCTCCCCATCCCCGGGACCAAGGAATGCGCCATTTTTCGATCGCGTTGACGGCACCGCGATCCCGTCGCCTAGGTCACGGGTGCATCATGGCGAACGCGTCTTCCCGCGACGGTCTTATTCATCTGCCGCTACGTTCAAGCATTTCTCGCGCAAGGCGGTCGAGGATGTCGTCCTGCCTCGTTTGCTCCTGTGGTGATGCGAGAATCCCTCTAGCCTTCTCGTCGCTGCGGATGCTAGGGGCGTTCGGTTGGTGCGCGACACCATCCCACACGTTGCCGTTGCGGGATTGGGCCGCAGCCGGGCCTGCTGTCATCAGTGCGATCAATATGACGCTGCACACAAGTCGAGAACCGCTCATGGCCAAGCTCCTTTGAAGCTTGAATTCAACCTATGAGTGACCGGTCGCAAGCTAAGTGTGGCAACACTGAGTGCGTTTCGATCTCCGGAGCGTGAATTTACGTTTAAGAAGGGCGAGTGCGAGAAGTGATTGGTGATCAACTCGCCCGCTTACACCGTCGATCACATACCTGAGAGGAAAACGTGGCAGCCCTGAACACACAGCAAAAGGCCGAGCGCATCGCCGCGCTGTTCCGCGAGCGGCGGCAGATCGATATCCTGCCGCTGGAGCTGATGCCGGCGGACCTCGACGAGGCCTATGCCATCCGTAAAGTGTTCGAGGAGATCGAGCGGGCGAGGGGGCGCGGCGATGTCGCCGGCTACAAGATCGGGCTCACGACGCCGATCATGCAGCAGCTGTGCGGCGTCGACGAGCCATGCTACGGCGCGATCTTTTCTAGCGAGGTCCATCACCGGCGCGCGACGCTCGCCACCGCGGATTATTGCCGGCTCGGGGTCGAGACCGAGATCGCGGTACGGCTCGGCGAGGATCTGCCCCAAGGGAGCGGTGGCGGCGGCACGGACCGTGTTGCCGCGGCGGTCGAAAGCTGCATGGCGGCGATGGAGCTGCTCGAAGATCTGCGCCACGATTATAAGCGGCTCAGCGCCGCGGCGATGGTCGCCGGGAATGTGTGGAATGCCGGGGTCGTGCTCGGAGACCCGGTGACCGATTGGCGCCGGCTCGACCTCGCCACTGCCACCGCGCGCCTGACGATCAACGGCCGCGAGATTGGCAATGGCAAGGGTGCGGACGTGATGGGCAACCCGCTCAACGCGCTCGCCTGGCTCGCCGACAAGCTGGCCGCTGCCGGAACGCCGCTGCGGCGCGGCATGATCGTGATGACCGGCAGCATGGTGCCGATCCAGTTCCCGGCGGCGGGTGACCAGGCTGTCGTCAAGGTCGAAGGGCTCGGCTCCGCCGCGCTCGTCGCCGTGTGATGCCGCACCGCCGCCAGATGGTATAGTCGTCCCCTCGAACCCGCGGGGGTGCCCATCCCTGCTGCCGAGGCGGAGCCTGACCGTGGCCGATATTGTTTTGATCAATCCGCAATTCAGACCCTCCTATTGGGGGCTGAATTACGCGATGCCGTTCTTCGGCCACATCAAGGCCTTCCTGCCCGTCATCAATCTGCCGTTGCTGGCGGCGCTGACGCCGCTCGAGCACACGGTCGCGGTGATCGACGAAAACGTCGAGGAGATCGATTTCGACCGCTGCAGTCGGGCCGACATCGTCGGCCTGACCGGGATGAACGTGCAGCGGCAGCGCATGCACGAAATTCTCGCTGAGCTTAAGCGCCGCAACGTCTTCACCGTAGTCGGCGGACCTTTGGTCACCGTCGATCCCGAGGATTTCGAGGAGGAAGCCGACGTCATTTTCCTTGGCGAAGCAGAGGAGACCTGGCCGCGCTTTCTTCAGGAATGGCCTTGCGGCGAGCACGGGCGGCGCTATGAACAGGCCGAGAAGACCGATATGGCCACCCTGCCGCCGCCGCGGCTAGATCTGCTGCGCATGGACAGGTATCTCTACGGCGCGGTGCAGCTGTCGCGCGGCTGCCCGTTTACCTGCGAGTTTTGCGACATCATTGTCGTTTTCGGCCGTCGGCCGCGGATCAAATCGGCGGCTCAGGTGATCGCCGAGATCGAAGCGATAGCCATCGCCGGAAGGCGCGACATCTTCATGGTCGATGACAATCTGATCGGCAACAAAAAGGCCATCAAACAGCTTCTGCGCGAGATCATCGTCTGGCAGCGGGCGCATCGATATCCGGTGACCTTCCTGACCGAAGCCTCGATCGACCTCGCCGAGGACGAAGAGCTGATGCAGCTGATGGTGGAAGCCAATATCGACACGGTTTTCGTCGGCATCGAGTCGCCGGACGAGGAAGCCCTGCGCGAGACAAAGAAGATACAAAATCTCACCGATCGTCACGGGACGCTGCTGGAGAAGGTCCACCGCATCCAGGCGGTCGGCATGCAGGTGACCTGCGGCATGATTGTCGGTTTTGACGCCGACGACGAGACCGTTTTCGAAAGGCAGCGGCAATTCATTCATCAAGCGCGCATTCCGTCCGCGATGATCAACCTGCTGGTCGCGATCCCGAAGACGCCGCTGTTCGCGCGTTTGGCAAAAGAGGGAAGGCTCGATACATCCGGCATGATGGCCAATCGGGGTTATCTGGCCGAGGCGCGCTTCGGCACCAATGTGATCCCGCTGCGCGTGAGCCGGCAGGCGCTGTGGGAGGGCCATTTGCGGCTGCTGCGAGAACTCTACACGACTGACGCGTTTTTCGCCCGCTTGGATGGGCTCTACCTCGAGAGCAAGTGGCTGCCGGCGGCCGGCCGGACCCGCTATCTGCTGTCGCACGATCGACTGCGCTGGCTCAGATTGCGGCTCCGCGCCGTCGGCGAGGGGCTTTACTTGTACCGCCGGCTTATGCGTTTCATCACCGATCCGGAACTGCGCCGGCAATACCGGCAACATGTATGGAAAGCGTTTCTGCGCCGACCGAATCCCCGAATCTTGCGCGATTACTGCTTTTTTGCCGTCATGCACTTCCACCACCACAGCCTGGTCCGACAGCTGATCGCCGACACGGCGGCCCTTGGCTCCGAATGCGAAGCTGAAATGCCGCGAGCGCTCCTGCCGCCTGTCGTGGCGGCAGAATAGCGGATACAGGGCCCGATTCCCGGCTTGGCAAGCGCGCCATGGCGGATCTCTATCGGCTGATCCGGCCGCTCTTGCGAGCCTTGCCGCCCGAGACCGCGCATCGAATGACCGTGTTGGCGCTGGCGGCGGGCCTTGCCGGCCGGGCCCGAGCATCTGAGCCGCCGAACCTGTGCCAGCATCTCTGGGGTCTCGATTTCCCGAACCCGATCGGCATCGCCGCCGGCTTCGACAAGGACGCGCGCGCGCCCGCGGCGCTGCTGCGGCTCGGTTTCGGCTTTGTCGAGACCGGCACGGTGACGCCGCGCCCGCAGCCGGGCAACCCGAAGCCGCGGGTGTTCCGCCTCGACAAGGACATCGCCGTCATCAACCGCATGGGCTTCAACAGCGGCGGCCTGGATGTGCTGGTCGCGCGAATGGCTGGCCGAGACCGCGGCGCGGGCATCGTTGGCGTCAATATCGGCCGCAACCGCGACAGCGCCGACGCCGCGGCGGATTATGCCGAGGGCGTGCGGCGTGCGGCGCCGGTCGCCGATTATCTCGTCGTGAATGTGTCCTCGCCGAACACGCCGGGACTGCGCGATCTGCAAGCGCGTGCTGTGCTCGAAGCGCTGCTTTCCCAACTGCTCAAAGCGCGCCAAGAGGCCGGGGTTACCGTGCCGCTGCTGGTGAAGATCGCGCCGGATCTGTCGACCGGGGAGCGCGCCGATATCGCCGCCGTCGCGCTCGCCACCGGCATCGATGGCATAGTCGTCGCCAATACCACCATCGCGCGTCCGCCGGAGCTGCGCAGCCCGCAAGCGCAAGAAGCCGGTGGGCTCAGCGGGCGGCCATTGTTCGCGGCGTCGACGGCATTGCTCGCCGAAATGTATCGGCTGACCCACGGGCGCATTCCGCTGGTTGGGGTCGGCGGAGTGGCGAGCGCCGCCGATGCCTATGCCAAAATCCGCGCCGGCGCCTCGCTGGTGCAGCTTTACACCGCGCTCGTCTTCGCCGGGCCGGCGCTGATCGGCGAGATCAAGACCGGCCTCGCCGAATTGCTGCGCCGCGACGGCTTTGCCTCGGCGAGTGAGGCGGTCGGCGTCGATGCCACTGGAGGTTCAAATGGCTGAACTCATCGACCTGCGTTCGGACACGGTGACGCGGCCGTCGCCCGAGATGCGGCGGGCGATGGCCGAGGCGCCGGTCGGCGATGACCAGTATGGCGAAGACCCGAGCGTCAACGCGCTGCAGGAGCGCATTGCGGCCATGCTCGGCAAGGAGGCTGCGCTGTTCGTGCCGAGCGGCACGATGTCAAATCAGATTGCCCTCAAGCTGCTGACCAAGCCTGGCGACGAGGTGATCGTCGGCGAAAACGTGCATATGCAGTGGAACGAGGCGGGCGCCGGCGTAGCCAATTCCGGGGTGCAGTTCACCCCGGTTGGCAAGGGCGGGCTGTTCACCGCTGCTCAGTTCCGCGCCGCTTGCAAGCCGCGCGGCCATATCGTGCTGCCGGCAACCGGGCTCGTCGCTATCGAGAATACGCACAATCTCGGTGGCGGGGTCGTCTGGCCGCAGCCGGAAATCGTCGCGATCTGCGCCGCTGCGCGCGAGGCGGGCATCGCCTGTTATCTCGACGGCGCACGGCTGTTCAATGCCGCGGCCGCCTCGGGGCTAAGCCTCGGCGTGTTGGCGCGGCCGTTCGATCTCGTCTCAGTGGCGTTGTCGAAAGGCCTCGGCTGCCCGGTCGGCAGCGTCATGGCCGGCGCCGCCGCGGACATCGTCCGCGCGGCGCGCCAACGCCGGATGTTCGGCGGTGCGATGCGGCAGTCTGGTATCCTCGCCGCGGCCGGGCTCTACGCGCTCGACCACAATGTCATGCGCCTCGCCGAGGATCACGCCAACGCGCGGCTGATCGCCGAGCGACTCGCCGAATTGCCGGGGGTCATGCTCGACCTCGCCACGGTGCAGACCAACATCGTGATCTTCGAATTGCGCGAGGGCATGCCAGACGCGGCGGCCTTTGTTGCGGGGGCGAAAGAAGCCGGAGTCCTGGTGTCGGCGCTCGGCGCACGTCTTGTGCGCGCCGTGACGCATCTCGATGTCGGCGCCGCGGAATGTCACTTGGCCGCCGACCGGCTGGTCGCGATCATCGAACGGCGCTGACTGGCGCTTCCGGATCGCGCTTTCGCAGTAGGTATTTCTGCTCGCCGCTGAGGACCAACTCGTTTTTCTGGTTGTGCACTGTCACTGCAATTGTCACCACACCGGTGGTGCGCTGCGGCGTCAGCGCGGCAACCGCGAGGCTCGGATAAAGCGTGTCGCCGGGATAGACCGGTTTCAGGAATTTGCACGACTGCTCGATAAAGGCGATCAGCGAGTCGCCGACGACATGCGCGAAGGTGCCGGCCCCGGCCGCGGTGAAGCACAGCACCTGGAAACCGTGCGCCAGCGGACCGGGATGGCCGCGCTCGCGGCAATATTCGATGTCGTAATGGATCGGGTGATTGTCGCCCGAGACGGTGCGGAACGCGGCGAAATCGGCCTCGGTCACGGTGCGGCTTGGAATGTAGAACCGCTCGCCGATGAGGAGATCGTCGATATACCGGCTTTCCGGGAAGCGGTGCTGCCGCCGATCGAACGTTTCGGTCATAAGCCCTAGAGATCCCTCACGACCCGCTTCAGGTCGCGCGAGGTGTGGAGCACGGCGACAATCATGGGCAAATTTCGCTCGCAATCATACACGATGACATACGGAAATCCGGTCAATGTCACAAACCGGTACGGCTCCGGCAGCAAATCGACCCTCACAACGCCACTCCTGGGATGTCGGCCGATTCTTTCCGCCGCCTGGGCTACCGCCTCACGCAATGCACGGGCAGCGGCCCGGTTATCCTTTTTGATCCACCGCGCCGCAGCCGAAAGGTCCCGGCGAGCACGCGGGGCGAAGACCGCCGCCGTCACTCGTCTGGGCTGTCGATGATCGCATCCATCTCGGCGAGAACATTCTCTAGCGTAGAGGTACCCTCGCGCTCAGCCTCGGCCTCTGCCCCACGGACGAGCGCCAGCAGATACTGGCGCTGTTCTTCCTGTTCCTGCAGCAGTCGGAGCGCTGATCGTACCACCTCGCTGACGTTGTTGTAACGGCCCTCGGTGACGCAATCGCGGGCAAATCGCTCCAGTTCGGGGGTCAGGTGCACGTTGGTCGCCATCGATCACCTATGTCAATCTTTGACATATACCTATTCCAGCAAAGCGGATCGCACAAGCCTCAGCCCGGTCGCGCGAGCCAAGCGGCAATCGCCTGCTCCGCGGCCTGGGCGGCGCGGAGGTCGATCTCGGCCTCGCTCAATGTGCTGAGCGGGTGATCGATCACCACCGGGACAAGATCGGGCATGCCGAGCGCGTCGCGCTGCACCTCGGCCTCGTGCAGAAATTCTGTGGTGACGACGACCGCGGTCGGCCGCCCCAGGGCTTCGAGACTGATGCCGTCATGCGTACAGCACGACGTGCATGAGCCTCAATCGCCGATCGCGGTCAGGACAATGTCGTTCTCGGCGGCGATCGCGGCAATCAGCGTGGGATCGGCGTATTTCGAGAAGCTTTCCTTGCGGTAATAGTTGAGCGCGGTGAAGTGGAACTGCGCCTCGAGGCGCGCCGCGGTCTTGCGCAGCAGCCGGTTGGCGTTCCACTTCGTGTTGTCGAGCACCCCGAGCCGCAAGCCCTCCAGCGAGATAACCCTCGGCGCCGGCGCGACCCGCTCGGTCTCGACCCGTCCGCGCGGGTCGAACACCGTCTCGTAACTCTCACTCATTTTGCTCTCCAGCTCACAAATAGCAGGTGCCGTCTACGCAAATGGGGCCGGTATTGGTGCCGACGCCCTCGATGCTGCGCAACACCGGCGCCGACATATGGCCCCAGCCCGGAATGAAGGCCGAGAAACGTCCGGCCGCGCCGCCGATCACGAACAGGTGGATGTGGTCCGGGCTCGGCACGATTGGGATGCGCGAATCCGGCTCGCGCTTGTACCAGCGCGGCAGGTTGCGGTTGTAAACGCGGCCGTAGCGGTGGTCGAACGCGAGCTTACGGAACAGGTTGTACGCGTTCATGTGCAAGTAATTCTTGACGTCGTGCCGCGTCCAGCCCTTGCCGGCGATCGTCTTCGCGTGCTCGGGCCCGATCACGACTGCGCAATGGCCTGACGACACCGCGTTGTTGTTGGCGATCGTGCTCATCGCGGAGCAGATGCTGTCGAGAATGCCTTCGGGGTCGTCGGCGACATGATTGGTGACGCTGTGCGGCGGTTCGGCGGCGATCACGAAGACCGTCGAGTCTTCGCCCGAAAAGCCCTTCTCGACGTGATAGGGCGCCCACGGGCTTTCGGCCTCGTTCTCGGCGACCGCATAGGTGTATTTGCCGGGATGGCCCAAGGTCGCCTTGTCGAGGTCGCCTGGCCAGCCGCCGCCGACATTCAGCAGCACGAGGCGTATCGCCCGGCCGATCGTGGCGTTGGCGCGGTTGCCGGAGCCGAAAGCGTTGGCGCCGGCATTCATGCCGATCACGTTGGCGATCGGTCCATTGACGACAAGCAGCGGCGCCGCCATGTGCGTCGTCGCCTGCACGCCGTTGAGATTGAAGGCGGCCTGGGTCAATGCCAGCAGCGCGGCGCGAACGAGCGGCGCGTATTCGGGCTTGCAGCCGGCCATGACCAGGTTGATCGCCAGCACCTCGCGGGTGAGGCTGCCGTAACGTGGCGGCACCCGGCATTCGACAAATTCCGGCTCGCCGCCGAGTGCAGTCACCATGGCCGCGACCTTCTCCGGGGTTGGCGGCACCACCGGCAGGCCGTCGGTCCAGCCCCGTTCGAAATACCACTCGACGAGATCGGTGCCCTTCGGCACCTGTGTCGCTGCTTCGACTGCGTTTGTGCCTTCCGCCATTCGGGTGCCTGCAGCTGGTACGGCTGGGCAAACTATCACCGGGGCGGCGGCGCCGACAGGCCGGACCGTTCGCAAATGAGAAAAGCCCGGGCGGCCAAGCCCGGGCTTTTGCTTCAGGCGCTGCCCTTTACCACCGGTGATTGGGTACGCAGCGCGGGTGCCAGTGGCCCCAGCGGTCGCGCCAGCCCGCGGGGTGGAATCCCGGTCCGCAGCCGCCGGCTACCAAGATTACCGGCGCGGGCGTCGCGACCGTCGCATCGCCGCCGATAACCGGTGCCGCCTGCACCGCGGCCGGAACAGTCAAAAACCCGAAAGCCGTCGCCAAAGCCAAAACTGCTACGCGCATAAACCCTCCGTTCCGTTTGAGGAAGTGACCCGTTATTGTACGCGCAGCGCGGCAGTTTCAATCCATGGTTCTGACTATCTTTTGTTCAGCCCATTCCACCGCGCGCGATCGCCGCCGAATTGACCGGCGCGTATCCCGGCTCGACCCGGACATCGACGACCGCGACCCCGCCACCCTCGACGCAATCGAGCCCGGCACGCAAGGCCCGGAGCAGCTCATCCGGCCGACGGGTCGGGCCGAAACCTTCGGCGCCCTGGCCGTGCGCCAGCGTAGCGAGATCGGGCTCCGGGTCGGCGATGCGCTGGCCGATCCAGCGGTTGGAGACGGGGCGGTTGCGCTGCCGCGCCATCCGGTCCTGGTGCAGCTCGTCGTTGAAGAAGGAATTATTGTTGGAAACGATTATCAGCACCGGGATGCGGTAGTGCACCGCCGTCCACAGCGCCGTCACCCCCATCAGGAAATCGCCGTCGCCGAGCACCGCGATCGGCAGCCGGCCCTTTCCCTGGACGCTGTCGCGCAATGCCAGCGCGGCGCCGACCGCCATGCCCGGCCCGCCGCCGATGCCGCCGCCGCCATCGCCGCCGAGCGCATCGAGCGGGTGTGCGACATCCCAGCTGTTGCCGGCCCAGGCGAGCGGGGTGCCCGTGCGCCGAGCCAGCGTCCGCGTGTACAGGGCTTCGGCTCCGGTCACGAGCACGACGTCGAGCTCGCCCGCGCCGATGGCCAGACAGGCGTCGTGCATGAAGGCCT
>Ga0209380_10000117_pt1 | contig 49620 bp, 45 predicted proteins | sample HubBroMetageWFT6_FD_188347 | JGI IMG/M metagenome (GOLD analysis project Ga0209380, IMG submission 188347) | Warmed and freeze-thawed soil microbial communities from the Hubbard Brook experimental Forest, New Hampshire - Hubbard Brook CCASE Soil... | ecosystem: Environmental > Terrestrial >...
ACAAACTGAAAGGGACAACCATCCAGGTTGCTGAGAAACCTTTCGATGCCGATGGCAGACATTTCGCGGCGGGCTCGTTGCTCATCGCGGGAGCATCCGACAACAGCATCCCCGGCATTCTGCGCGATCTCTCACTCGATGCATCGCGGCTCGCAGCAGCGCCGTCAGTGCCGGTCCATGCAGTGACTGCTCCGCGCATAGCCTTCATGCACACCTGGCTTAACACTCAGACGGAGGGCTGGTGGCGTTATGCCTTCGATACTGCCGGTGTGCCATACGACTACATCAATACCCAGACCGCCGCCAGCCAGCCAGATCTTCGCTCCAAATATGACGTGATCGTCTTTGCTCCGGTCGGATATTCTTCGACGACGGAGATTCTCAGCGGAGTCCCCGCGTGGAACAATGCGATGCCGTGGCAGAAATCCGAGCTAACTCCAAACCTCACTCTCGACAGCACGGCTGACATTCGTCCCGGCCTGGGTTACGACGGCCTGGCTCATCTGAAGCAATTCGTCGAACAGGGCGGCCTGCTCATCACCTGCGAAGACACCGCGCGATTCGCAATCGATACCGGCCTCGCTCCGGGTGTCAGCGTCGCTCCACACGACGACGCGCGTGTGGTCGGCACTGTGCTCAGCACCGTCTTCGTCGCGCCCAACAATCCAATCGCTTTCGGCTACGGAGCAGGTGTTCCCGTCATCAGCGCTTCGGGCATGGCCTTCAACGTAAGCAACACCGTAGACCACGCAGGACGGCGGGCCTCGCCAGAAGCTTTCAAAGACCCTTACGAACAGCGCGTCACCGGCCGCGGCACTGTCGAGGACAGCGACCAGCCGCAGGGCAGAAAGATGGCCGAAGCCGATCCTCTGTTGAAGCAGCAGCCCTGGGAACCCAAACACCTTAACGAGGAAGAGACGCGAAATAATCCGCGGGTAATTCCGGTGCAGAGCCGCCCGGATGTCATCCTGCGCTTCTCTGATTCGAAGAACCTTCTGCTCGACGGGCTGCTCGACAAAGCTTCGTCGATTGCCGAGCATGCCATCGTCGTGAATGCGCACCTCGGCCAGGGGAATGTTCTGCTGTTCGGCAACAATCCCATCTATCGCGGAGAGACCGTTGGCACCTATGCCTTGGTCTTCAACGCAATCCTCAACTATCAGCAACTCGACTATCAGCATGTCCCGCACGAACCCGCGCCTGTTCCCGCCGACGCGGTGAAGCATTAACTCAGCTTTGGAGGGCAAATGATTTCTGGCGCTCACGTAGTTCTCTACAGTAAGAGTGCCGAGGCGGATCGTGCATTTTTCCGCGATGTCCTCGATTTCAAGTCGGTGGATGCGGGTCACGGCTGGCTTATCTTTGCCTTGCCCCCTGCAGAGGCCGCGGTCCACCCGTCCGATGAGAGCGTTGCGCACGAACTCTATTTCATGTGCGACGATCTCAAAGCCGAAATGGCTTCCCTCGCCAAGAAGGGAGTTGAGTGTTCTGGAATTCAGGAACAAAGATGGGGTTCCATTACGAAGATGAAGCTTCCCGGTGGAGGCGAGATCGGGCTTTATCAACCGAAGCATCCTACGGCCTTGATTTTGAAATGAAGCGGTGCCCGCGCGTGCCGTGTTACACTTTCTACTTCGTAGACAAGCGCCCCCTGATACAGGACATTCGACCCGCACATGCTTCTTTCCAAGGAATATGTGGGCTACCTGGCCCGCGAAGTTACCAAGAAACTGATTGCCGCCAAGGCCATCGAGACCTCGGCCTTGCCCAAGGTGACGGAGCGCGTCCATGCCGCTCTGCTTGAAGAACTGACCCTCGAAGACCGCATCAACGACGAAGTTCGCGTCATCCTCGAAGCCTATTCCGAAGAAATGAACAAGACCGGCGCCAACTACCAGGAGATGTTCCGCAAGGTGAAAAGCGAACTGGTGCGGAAGTACAAGGCGGTGCTGTGAGACTAAGCCGCGACAAGGTGAACGTACTGGCGCGAGCCGTCGCCGACGCGCTTAAGCTGATGGACGAGGTCGACTTCATCGAAGACCCCAACACCATCCGCCAGGAAACCCGCAAAATTCTCGAAGAACTTCTCAATCACGAAGAGCGCATCGACCAAGCCGCCCGGCAGAAGATCGAAAGCCAGAAGCGCACCATCCTCGAAGGCTCGCAGGAGTGGGACATCCTCTACCGCAAATATTACAACGAGGAAGTGAAGAAGCTGGGTATCTGACCTGCCCGCTCGGCCCGCCGCTCGCTAAGCTTATACGGGTCGGCCACGAACCTAACCGCCAGCTGTAGAGACGTTGCTTGCAACGTCTTGCCGGCGCCGGCAAGACGTAGCAAGCTACGTCTCTACGGCATTACTACTTTGTTCCGGTTTCTATCTACCATGCTGCGGTTCGCTGAAATCACGGCCACAATAACGCAAGCCGCCACAGACGCGGGTTTTGATCTCGTGGGTATTGCCCCCGTCGAGGAAGCTCCGGAGTTAGAGTATTTCCCACGCTGGATTGCCGAGGGACACGCCGGCGAGATGAAATATCTGGAGGCTCGCGACGAGCAGGGACGATTGAAGCGTGCGTCGCTGGCGAACGCCGCTCCCTGGGCGCGCAGCGTTGTGGTTTGCGCCATCAACTACAACACGGCCCAACCCTATTCCACGCAGGTGCCCGATGATTCAACGAAAGATGATTCGACGAGAAATGAAACGCGCGGCTGGATCTCCCGCTATGCCTGGGGACAGCAGGACTATCACGAGTCAGTCATGCCGCGCCTCCGGCAAGTCGAAGCAGTGTTGAAAAATGCTTGTGGCACGGACGAAATTGTTACCCGCTGCTACGTCGACACCGGCCCGATCGTGGAGCGCGTGATCGCGAAATACGCCGGTATCGGATGGATCGGAAAGAACACGTGCATCATCAACCAGAAGATTGGATCGTGGCTGTTTCTGGGCGTGATCCTCACTTCGCTTGAATTCGAGCCTGATCTCGAAAGCTATTCCGGATTCGGCGTACCCGCACCTGATCGCTGCGGTTCGTGCACTCGCTGCATCGATGCCTGCCCCACCGGTGCTTTCGTTGCGCCCTATCAACTCGATTCCAATCGTTGCATCGCCTACCTCACAATCGAAAAGCGCGGAGCGCTTCCGGAAGATGACGAACTCCGTTCCGGGATGGGACGGCACGTCTTCGGCTGCGACATCTGTCAGGATGTTTGCCCCTGGAACCGGAAGGCGCCGGCTACGAATGCTGCCGAATTCCAGCCGCGTGCGGAGTTAGTAAATCCCGCGCTCGACTGGCTGGCCGAGATGAGCGCGGAAGAGTTTAACCGGACGTTTCGCGGATCGCCAGTGCGGCGGGCGAAGCGCGCCGGCCTGCGCCGGAATGCAGTCATCGCCATGGGCAACAGCGGAGACCGGAACTTTCTACCCCTCCTTGAAAAACTCTCAGAAGACGAGGATGAAGTGGTCAGCGCGAGTGCTGCCTGGGCTATCCGAAAACTGACTATCCGAAACGTGCCATCCAAAAACTGACCATCCAAAACCTGACTTCAATCAATTAGCTTTTTGGGTGTCGGCAATCGACATTCCTTAGCTACACTAGCGCTATGGATACTGGACCAGATTTAACCCCCTTGTCACACTCCCGTATCTCATTGCTTTTCTATCAAGTACCCGCCCCCGCTCGGAATCCTGTTTTCTTTCTCACTTCCGTAACTCGCTTTCCCGTTTTTTGGCAACTAATCTGTTAGCAAGGGGTTCTTACAAGGGACTAGCTATGCCCTGTCTGGGGACAATCCGGCGCAGTCTGTGCACGTTGTTGGTGCTGATGGCGGCGTCCGCCTCATTGGCGACAGCGTCGGCCACGCTTCTGCTGGAAGAGCCTTACGGCAAGCTTGGATTCTTCACAGCTACGGGGCACGCCGCAGTCTATCTGTCTGGAGTTTGCGCCGCGACGCCGCTGTTGTTGCGCCCCTGTGCTCCCGGAGAACTAGGCACTGTGATCAGCCGCTATGACGGAGTCGGAGGCTACGATTGGGTGGCGATCCCGCTGATTCCTTATCTCTACGCGGTCGAGCAGCCCGATGACATTCCTCTGTTTGTGGATCCGAAAATGGTCACGTTCCTCCGTGACCAATACCGCCGCAAGCACCTGGAGGCGGTTGCGCCGGATAAAGACGACGGAGAAACTCCGGGCGGAAACTGGTATGAACTAGTGGGATCCTCCTACGACCGCACTGTCTATGCATTCGAAGTCGCGACCACTCCGAAGCAAGACCTTGCCTTCATCGAGAGATACAATTCGTCGCCGAACCGTTCTCATTTCCACACCGTTTCCCACAACTGCGCAGATTTCGCCAAAGACGTGATCAACTTCTACTACCCGAGGGCTCTGCATCGCAGCATCATCGCCGATGTCGGCATCACCACGCCCAAGCAGATGGCGAAGACCATGATCAAGTTCAGCGCCCGCCATCCTCAATTGGAGTTTTCGCGTTTTGTGATCCCACAGATTCCCGGCAGCGTGGGGCGTAGTACTCCGGTGCACGGAGTGGTCGAGTCGTTCCTCAAATCAAAGAAGTACATGGTTCCGAGTGCCGTGGTGAGTCCGATCTTCGCTGGATGCGTCGTCGCCGTTTATGTGGGCACAGGCGCAGGTCGCTTCGATCCATCGCGCGAGGCGCTGGTTTTCAACGCTCAGCGCGCTCTCGAGCCGCCCCTGGGTGCCGAGGATCGCCGCTCCTATCAAAGCGAACTGAACCATCTCATGCAAAATCAGTCCGCGGCTGATCCTGCTTCGGAAACGCCCAGCGCCCACCTCGAAAAATGGCGGCATCTGTTGCACAACGCCACCCCGGATCTGGATGATCGGGGGCATCCCGTCATGTACATTCCCGTCGGAGAAGACGTGGTGAGTGTAGGCATCTCGGGCAGCAACATTCTCTCCGAAGAGGCACCGCAGCCCTTGACGCAGGAGCTTCTCGAGGCTCGCCTGCGTACGGAGTTGCGTCGGGGAAAGCCGCCCAAGGCTTCTGAAAGTGATGTCACGCGAGACTGGGACTTGCTCCAGAAAGCCATGAACGGCTCTGAGGTTGAGGAATCCGCGCAGTCCCACCGGCCAAGCCAGCCAGGCCCCCAATCACGGGAGCATTCCGCGAATCGGCCCTGATAGACCAGACCTTCAGAGGCACAAACCAAAGACACAAGATTAAAGACACAAGATGCAGGATGAGTGTCAGGCGGCCGCCGGTCGTTTGACCGGCCGATCCTATTGTTGGTCCGGCGGTTGCGGCGGCGGCGGCGGGGTTTGCGGAACCGATGCACCGGGATTTGCAGGAGGGTAGCCTCCCGGCCCGCTCTGTTGCTGTTGTTGCAATTGCCGCTGCTGCATCTCCTGCAACAACTGCTGCGGAGTCTTTACACCAGGCTGGCCGGGCGCGGGAGCAGTCGCCGGCTGTTCGGCCTCCGCTGGAGCTGGGGCCGGCTCCGGCGTATCGTCCACCATGGTGTCATCAGCCGCATCGGTATCGGCGGCTTGCGCCGCAGGGTTGGCTGGCTTGGCAGAGGCGGCGTTCTTGTCACCCGCCCCTGGTTCAGGAGCCGGCGTCTCTGGTCCTGACTTCGCCACCAGCACCACACGCACCAGCCCGCTGGGATCCTCCGGCGAGCCCAGCAAGATGTAATTGAAGCGTGATCCATTCAGCAGTTCGGCAATCACTTCTCGCGCGGGCCCGGGACCGAGGCGTGTTACCACCCGCTCGTTGGCGTTCGCCGGGACGTCAATATCGGCGGCAGTATTCTTGCGCACCGCCCGCAGAATGTCACCGAGCGTGGAATTCGGAGCGCTAATGGTCAGCATTCCATTCTCGTAGCTCACTTGTGGTGCCACTGCCGGGATGGCTTCCAGGGAGATCTGGGGCACCGGCCCTTGCGGACCCGAGGGTAGCGGAGGTGGTAGGGGCGCGGGCTGCTGCTTTTTAACCTTGTGTACCGGATGCGGCTTCGGGGTATCGGCCTTAGAAGTATCGGCCTTCGAAGCATCGGCCTTCGGGGTATCAGCTTTCGGAGTGTCGGCCTGCTGGGTCTCGGCGCGCCCGGCAATGGGGAGGCACAGGACGCCGGTCATCAGCAAGCCTGTCAGCTTAAGTCGCGCACTCATGAAACCCCTCCACTGCGATCCTGACTCATCTTGGGGCAGACGGCAGCTTACCAAAGTGCAATTTTAGCACCGATCCCTGGCTCCGACGGCCATTCGTGCCCCACCCACAACCCATCCATCCTGTAGAACGTATTGACTTTGCTCTCTTGCGAGCCGTTCTTCGATAACGGGCCCAACCCTAAATTGTCCAACCTCCTGCATTTACGGGATTCGCGCGGAACTCAGCGCAAGCCACTGTCGAATAGCTAGCTCTTCAGTTCCTGCTCGAGCCGGCAATCTTTCGGATCTTTGTCGTCGCGGAGCCCCAGGAACACCGGAGCTCTCAACTTCGGCCCACTTCCAGCGCTCGTGCCGCCCGTCCATTCGGCGAACTCGATCTCGGCCACCAGCTCCGGCTTCACCCAGTACACTTTCCGCAAGGCCTCAACTTCGCCGTGGAACGGGTTCTTCCTGGTCTCGAGTTTCTTCAGTAGCTTCCAAACTTCGTCGAGCGACTGCTGGTCGAATCCACTTCCCGCCTGTCCCACATGAATTAGTCTGCCCTGCTTGTCGTAGAGTCCCAAAACGACGGACCCAAAATGGGCGCGGCTGCCCTCCGGCTCGGTGTAGCCTCCAATCACGCACTCCAGACGGCGCGTGATCTTGATCTTCAGCCACTCGCTGGTGCGCCGTTCCTGATAAATGCTGTCGCGCTTCTTGGCCAGGATGCCTTCAAGGCCCTTCGCCCGCGCCATTTCGAACAGCGCCTTGCCCTGCTTTTCATAATGGTCCGAATAGCGCACGGAATCGCCGGAAACCAGCACCGAAGCCAGCTTCCTCTTCCGCTCCTCGAGCGCGACCTTCCGCAAATCGTATCCATCGAGATAGAGCAGATCGAAGGCGTAATACAATACCGGCACGTCCGCCTTAGCCGCCCCGCGCCGCCCGCCGGGACGAAATCCAGTTCGCTGCTGCATCAGGCTGAACGATGCCCGTCCCTCATCATCGAGCGCAACCACTTCGCCATCGAGAATCGCACTCTTCGCACGGACGGACTTTGGCAAATCCTTCAGCTCAGGAAAACGTTGCGTCAACTCGTTCTGATTCCGCGAAACCAGCCGCAGTTTGCCATCTTCGATGAAAGCGATCGCCCGGTATCCGTCCCACTTGATTTCGAACAGCCACTCCGCCCCGTCAAAGGGTTCATCCACAGGCGTCGCTAGCATGGGATGAATCGTCGTTGGCATGGGCCGCTTGACCCCGGCGGAGGAAGCCTGTGAGGAAGGGAGAGCATTTACCACAGGGGGCACAGAAGTTACAGGGTAGGTGGCAACCTTGGATGAAGCGGAACTCATTAAGGTGGCCGAAGACTTATTCCGACTTGGCTTATTCTGTTGTACCCCGTGTTCCTCTGTATCCCCTGTGGTTAGTTTTTTTTTACTCGTAGTCTTTTTAGCTGTCGTCTTAGTCGTCGTATTAAGGTCAGCTTTCTTCTTATCAAGCTTAGCCACGGCATCCGCCAGCCAGGCCGCCTTCAACTTCCCGCCACCCGCCGGACGGCTCTTCCACTCGGCCGATCCCGCGTCCCCCGCGATCTGCGCCAGGCTGCGCTTGCTCAGCACCGATTTGTCATAGGCATCAATGTCGTAGCCTTCGACAACATACTGGTCATGCTTTTTAATCAGCAGCCACTCGTTTCCTTTGCTCCCCGGCCGTCGCCCCTTCATCTTCACCAGCGCGAAGTCGCCTTTTAACTTCTTGCCGTCGAGACGAAACTTCAAGTCGCCCTTAGCCAGCATGGCGACTGCTTCGGCCTCGGTTCCCGGCACATATTTCCCCTCCACAGCAACTGGAGACAAAGGCTGCCAAGTGCCCACATCCCAAACCATCACCGTGCCCGCGCCGTAATTGCCTTCCGGAATGATGCCCTCAAAATCGAAATACGAAACGGGATGATCCTCCACCTGCATTGCCAGCCGCTTGTCCGCCGGATCGAGAGACGGCCCCTTCGGCACCGCCCACGATTTCAGCACGCCCTCCATCTCCAGCCGAAAGTCATAATGCAGCCGCGTGGCATCATGCTTCTGCACCACGAACCGGTGTCCCGCCTTAGTCTTAACTTTCGGAGGAGGCTCCGGCGTCGACTCAAACCGCCGCTTCCGCTCGTATTCTTCCAGTGCCATGAGGAGACCCATATTTAACCACAGAGGCGTGGGGATGGGTTATGTGGGGACGGACGCATTCGTCCGTCCATGCCGAGCAAAGCTCGGCTGTCGCGTCCACCGCCACAACTCCAAAGTTTAGCTAGAATGCAGGCAGCACCCAGGCAAACCATGCAACGCGAATTCCCCGAAGCCCCGCTCGTAGGCATAGGCGCCATCATCATCGAAAACGCCCGCGTAGTCTTGGTAAAGCGCGCCCACCCCCCTCTGCAGGCCGAATGGTCCATCCCCGGAGGCGTGCTCGAAGTCGGAGAACTGATGCGCGAAGCGGCAATCCGCGAAGCCTGCGAAGAAACCGGACTCACCGTCGAACCCGGCGAACTTCTCGGCGTCTACGACCGCGTCCTGCGCAACGCTGACAAGCGAGTTCAATATCACTACGTTTTGATCGACTTTCTCTGCCGCCGGGTTGCGGGTGATCTAGAGGCCGCCAGCGACGCCGCCGAAGTCAGGTGGTTCAGCAGGGAGGAACTGCCACCGCTGAGGCTGGCGGAGGATACGCTCGATGTGATCCGGAAAGGCTTCAAGAAACAAGGGAGCCGATAGCGCCCGCGGCGGCAGTTGCTGGCGTACTCCCCAACGACTTCCTGCCTTATAATGCCGTCTTCGTGACCGAATCGGGTGGAATCCAGGGGGCACACGTCATGAGCATCAATGAAGACAAGCTGCACGAGCTGTTGGGCAAAGCAGTTGTCGATTTCGGAGCAACGTTTCATGCCGCGCTGGTGCAAGTTGGGGACAAGCTCGGCTTATACAAGGCGCTTGCCGCGGGCGGACCTCAAACTCCGGCGGAACTAGCCAAGCGCACCGGCACAGCCGAGCGCTACGTGCGCGAGTGGCTCTGTAACCAGGCCGCGGGAGGCTACGTCACGTATGACAGCAAAGCTGCCAAGTTTTCCCTTAGCGAGGAACAGTCCTTCACTCTGGCGGATGAAAACAGTCCAGCGTTCTTACCGGGCATGTTCCAGGTTGCGTTAGCGGCGATCAAGGCCGAGGACCGCATCACCGATCGATTCAAGACCGGGAAAGGTTTAGGCTGGCACGAACATCATCCGGACCTGTTCGTCGGTACCGAGCGATTTTTCCGTCCGGGATATGCGGCCAACCTGATCAATTCATGGATTCCCGCGCTCGCAGGCGTGAAAGAAAAGCTCGACCGGGGTGCAACCGTAGCTGACGTCGGCTGCGGCCTTGGCGCCTCGACGATCCTGATGGCGAAGTCCTATCCAAACTCGAAGTTCGTTGGGTTCGACTATCACGACAAATCGATTGAGACGGCGAAACATCGCGCCAAGGATGCCGGCGTCGGAGATCGAATCCAATTCAAGGTAGCGATGGCGAAGGATTATCCGGGGGAGAACTACGATTTTGTAACGTTCTTCGACTGCCTGCACGACATGGGTGATCCGGTCGGAGCCAGCGCCCACGTTCGCGGCACTTTGAAGAGCGATGGAACTTGGATGATCGTTGAGCCCTTTGCCGGAGACAAGATAGAAGACAATCTAAATCCGATCGGTCGAGCATTCTACGGAGCGTCGACGCTGCTCTGCACTCCGGCTTCGCTTTCGCAGGAGGTAGGACTGGCTCTGGGCGCGCAGGCCGGGGAACACCGGCTTCGCGAAGTAGTCTCTGCCGGTGGCTTTAACCACTTCCGCAGAGCAACCCAAACGCCTTTCAATCTCATATTCGAGGCGCGTCCGTAAAATGTTTTGATTAATGTTTTCAAGTATTTCAGCCGGGAAGAATGTGCAGGGCATCCAGAAGCTCGGCATGAGACGTAGAATTTCGCCAGTCGTAGGCGGCGCTACCACGGTATGGAAAGCGCGCGCGAAGCCAAAGAATTCCTCGTCGCCCAGATTGCTCTGGAAGCGCAGCGCGAAAACGTCATCCTCACCGATGTCGAGCGCAAGATGCTCTATTTTTCGGAAAGCGGCTTGACGCTTCCCGATATGCCTGCTGTGTCCGACGAGTTCGACTCCCAATACGACCAAGGTAAGTACGAGAAGAAAATCGCCCAACTAATTCGCAGAGGCTATGCACAGGCTTGTAAAGACTCTGGTGAAACGTATGACAAATGGTGGGCGAGTATTCGTGTTCTTGATAGCGAGGATCACTACATTTTGGTGATGATTCGGCTTGCTGGTTTGCGACCTCGCCACGACCAATTGAAACTCCTCGTGACGGGCCTCGCCGTAGTCGCCCTTCTGCTGGGTGGAATGTTCCTTTCCATCAAATACGACCTTCACCTGCCTAAATTCGCAAGACGTTTAAACCTGCACGCGTCCCTGGGCGAATACATGTGGGCGTTTGCCGTCTGTGCTTTTATTCTGTACCAATCGCTCCGCTTCATAATCGGTGCGAAGAAAACCGATGACCTGACCTCAAAAGCACTCCGTGCTTTTGCGAGAGTAAGCAACCGCGTCAAGTAAGACTTGTGAGTTCGCTGTTACTTGGATTCCTGCAGCAGCACCACGTCGGACTCCGAGTGATTCCGCAGCACGCCCAGGCTCTTTCCGTCCGGTGACCAGTGGAACGACGTGATCTGCTCGGACGTAAAGTTAGTGATCTGGCGGCCGGGCGAGCCATCGAGCGGATGGATCCAGATATTGTCCACGCCGTTCTCGCGGATGGGATAGGCCACACTCTTGCCGTCGGGTGTGAATTGCACGCCGCCCCGGGCGACGCGTGGATTCGCATCGATCAGGCGTGGCGCCGCCGAACCGATATCGAGCAGCGCTACCTTCTCTTTAGCAGCCTGCGTGGCCGGATCGACGACCTCTACAAGATAGGCCAGCACCTTGCCATCGCCAGACAGTCCAAATCCGCCGGTTGCAAGAAAGCTGTTGGGCACAACGCTTCCTGGAACTACTTCGGCTTTTGAAGAACCATCCAGCGGCACGCGTGAGAGCCGACCAGCGCCTTGATCGTAATAGTAGACCCACTTCTGGTCCGGAGAGCAGGCGGAGCGAAGGTCCCGCTTCCCCTCAGTCAGCTTTACCGGGCCTGAACCATCCACGTTGGCGCGCCAAAGGTTTATTGTGTTCGTGCCGCCGTGGAAAAACCACGAAAAGATCAGACGATCATTTCCGCAGCTCGAAGGATCAAGAATTCCTGCCGTCGAATCGCCCAGAAGCTGGCTTTGGTTCTTGCCGTCGGCTGCCAGGCGCAGCAGTCGCGGGCCGTCGGTTGCCAGCAACCCTCCATCCGCTGCCCAACCAAACCCGCGAACTTCCTGCCCCTGCGGAAACACGGGCTTCGAGTCCCCACTCTGGCCGCCAGTGCCGGGGAGAAGATACAGGTTCTGCGTGACCTTGAGCTGAACTGAGGCCAGCGTCTTGCCATCCCCGGAGATCGTCAAAGTTAAATACCGGTTGGTGTCGCGAGTGATGGGCTGAAGCTGTCCTCCTCCGCTCGGAATGAATCCGATCTGCAACCGCTGGAAACTTGGGCCCGCTTGCTGGTACAGGGCAAGAATTCCGCGCCCATCCGGCAGCCATTTCAATTCAAAAGGGCCTTTGTCGTTGAAAGTGACAAGCCGCTGGATTTTTTCGCTGCCAATATCAAACAAATCTATCCCGCCCAGGGCTTGTTCAGGCTGAAATCTGGTCACCGCGATCTGCTGCCCATCCGGGGACCAGGTCAGGAATCCCGACGACTCTGCGACGGGAACAATCCGCAAAACTTTCTCGTCGTTGCCGCTCAGATCCGCGCTCAGCAGCCTGTCCTTGCCGATCTCGGGATCATTCGCGCGAGTGTATGCTATGCGCTTGCCATCGGGAGAAAATGCAATATCGCTATCAATGTCGTGAACCACGGCCTGCGGAGTCCCACCCAGCACCGGCGCGCGATAGAGGTTGTAATCGCTATTGGTCGCATTCTGCGCCTTGCGGAAGTAGATGTAGTTTCCATCCGGCGAAAACATCAGACTCCGGTAGGTGGAGGGCGAGGGCGACATGATCTGGGTGTCGCTGGCCGTGGGAACATTCCGCAGCCACACACTCTGCAGACCGTTGTCGTCGAGGACGCTTAGCACATACTTCCCGTCGGGCGAGATAGCGGCGAGCGCTGCCTTCCCGGAATTCGTGACCTGAGTGACGGTGAAGTTCTGGAAGGGCGCGGCGCCGGCCCGATGCAGCATCGAATAGACTCCATAACCGGCTGCGGCCAGCACGACAACCACCGTAATCGCAATCGCGCCGGTTCCCCATTTGTGCTGCTTGGCCACGGCGACCGCGGAGCTGCTGGTACGCGCGGGTTGGGCCGAACCGCTCTCTGAGATAGCAGTTGCGCCGCTGGCTTGCGCTGCGAGATTCAACATGGCCGGCGTAGTGCTGGAACTCACCGGGGCGATCTCCGCCGACGGTGCGGCCCGGCGGCTCGATTCCGTATCGCGCCTGAGCCGCTGTAAATCAGAACGCAAATCGGCGGCATGCTGGTAACGCAGCCCAGGCTCTTTTTCCAAAGATTTGTTGATGATCCGTTCCAGTTCAGCGGGGATTTCCGGGTTCAGCCGCGTCGGCGGCACCGGCGCGCGGTTCAGGATGCCGTCAAAAATCTCTGCCGAAGTGCTGCCCGAAAATGCCTGTCGTCCCGTAGCCATTTCATAAAGCACGATGCCGAACGAAAAGATATCGCTGCGCGCATCAAGATCGCGTCCCCGCGCCTGCTCCGGCGACATATAAGCCACAGTGCCTAGCGTCGTGCCCGGACTGGTGAGATTGATTTCCCCTTTGGTGGCCGCACCTCCGGTAAGAGTGTCGCCGGTTCCGCTGGAAACGACCTTCGCCAGGCCGAAGTCGAGCACCTTGGCTTGTCCGCGTTCGGTCACGAAAATATTGGCAGGCTTGATGTCGCGGTGGATGATGCCTTCCGACTGCGCCGCATCCAGTGCATCGGCCACTTCAATTCCGACGGTGAGAATCGTCTCCAGAGGCAGGGACGCGTTGCCAATCTTGTGCTTGAGGGTGACTCCCTTCAGCAATTCCATCGCGATGAAGGGATGCCCGTCCTCTTCATCAATGTCATGAATCGTGCAGATGTTGGGGTGGTTCAGCGCGGACGCGGCTTGCGCCTCGCGACGGAAGCGCTCGAGCACCGCCTCATCGTTCGCGATGCCTTCAGGCAGAAACTTCAGAGCGACAAAGCGGCGAAGCTTCGTATCCTCGGCTCGGAATACGATGCCCATCCCGCCGCCGCCCAGTTTTTCCAGAACGCGATAGTGGGAGATCGTGCGGCCGATCGGAAACTGGTCTTCTGCCATGTGCTCGGAATCTTAGTTCCGGCTTCGCGCCCCGTCAACCGCGGCGCCGCACCAATTCACGTTTACGACTGGTCATCTTCCCACTCCTCATCACACGCATGGCAACGCCATCCCGTGCGCTGCACCGGCATCGGCACGCGCAGAAACGCGCTCATGTAGGCAATGGGACGGTCCAGTTCCTGAAAGTTCACATCCAGCGACTGGCACTTGGGACAGCGCGGCTGCTCATACAGTCCGACGCCTTGCACGTACAGACCTTCAAGAATCGGCTCATCCAGAAGTTTCTGCGCGTTCCCCGCGTCCTGAACTCTTACGTTTAGTTTGATTCCGCCGATAAAGTTCGAAATGAACCAGTCGAGCCGCACCAGGTTCTCATCCGCCAGAAAACATTCAATGCCAGCCGACTCCAGACTGCCCTTGGCCAGCAGCGCCTCGGGCAGATCACGAAACTGCCGGATGGTCACCAGTTCCCGCACTTCCATTTCCTGCCGCGGTTCCGGCGCCGCATTATCGGCAAATTCCAGATGTCTGCGGTCCATCTCATCTTCCAGCGCATCCCAGGCCACTTCGGTCAGCGACTCTGAACTCAGCGCCAGTCGCTGTAACTCGCCATCGGTCATGCCGGCATACGTATCCGCGAGCCGCCGCCGCTCCTGGTGTTCGTTCAGATCAGATCCATCGAGATAGGACACCCGCCAAGCATACTGCGACTAGCGTGATCACGCCAATCGAGGGGAAAACCTCGCCCGTCCAGTGCGATGCTCTGGACGAAATGCCTCAGTCGGTTCGCGCCATCTCTCTCCACTGCTGGGGAGTATGGCTCAGTCTCTTGGTTAGAGAGTAAGAGACGAAGCCGACATTAAAGCCCTCTTTGAAATTCACCGAGATAAGGCCCTGCTGCGATGCCTCGGGATCAGCGCCCTCAGCGATTGTGACGATCTCCTTGGCCGCTTTGCCGTAATCCATGGGCTTGCTCTTACACTTCACCGTCAGCTGAAGGTCTGTCTCGTGTCCCGGGTAGTGCGTCCGCACCATGACACCGAGTTCCTGAAACTCGCCGCTATCCAGGAGCGCTCGTTCAACCGCCGTCTCTTCCGTCATCGGAGCAGTGTGCATGATTAGGGCCATGGAGACGATCCCGACGATTCCCAGAGCCCCAAGGATCGCCCAGTGTCCGAGCCATAGGCGGCGTCCCTCCAACCCACCGGTGCCAAGTGTCTCGACCACAAACGAGCCAGCTGCAAGATCGTGCAGGGACTGCCTCGTGCGTGTGTTGAAGAGGTAAAGGTAGATAGTTGCTACCAAGGCCATCCCCAAAGGCCAAGCCATGTAGGCTGGAAGAAAAGCATTGGCGAAGGCGAGGGACACCAGCAGGATCGAGTACCGCAGTAGCGATTTGCCAAGCGGGAGGTGGTTCCCCTGAGCATCCACTACTTCAATTCCAGTCAACCGCTGTCCGACGGTTTGTCCCCGGCCAATCGAACTGCCCAGGATGGCGAAATAGGGAAGCGTGATTACGAGTCCCATTGCGGCGGCCCATCTGCTCGACCCGGAAAAGAAACCATGAAAGCTGTAACCTAGGAGTAAGCAGGGAATAGAAACGAGGAAAGCATCGATCAAGAAGGCGAACAGACGCCGCCAGAAGCCCGCGATATAGCGACTGGGAAACGTTGGCGGTTCAGCGGCAGGCAGACTGCCAAAGATCGGACTCTCGTCCACGAAACCTCCTGCCCCCGGCGGGTTCCGCGGATTCTAGCAGCTTCAAAACGCCGCTTCAAATGCCGTCCGCAAACCCCGAATCCGTGCGCGAATGCGGGCCGTCCGGTACTCCGGCAAGTTGCTGGTGAGGACAGCGATTCCACCTGTATTGACACGAAATGCCCGAGGCGATAATCTGCGTTTAACACCGGAAAGGAGGCGATCGAATGACAAGTTCAGAAGGCAGTAGTAGACGTACCCAAAGACCAGGTGAGGTGGCTGAGACTTAGAGCAGGTCGCTCTGAGCGGGGCTTCGGGGGTTTTCGACCCGAGGCTACAGCCCGCATACTATCGGTGAGTAAGGATTGATTCCGCCTGACGCAGGTCGGTCAGGAGCCCGGAGTTGCCATGTAGAGGCCACGTAGAGTGACCACCTCTTGGTCAATCCCAAACAGACCACCGGACGGCCCGTCGGCTCAATCTTGAGCTTGCGGGCCGTTCTTTTGTCAGGAAGAACTCGAACCGGGAACCGGCATGGTTCGGGCCGGAACTCTCAACGAGTGTGATCGCCTGATTACAACATCTGCTCGCTACGACCTTCCACTGTAGACCCCGAACGGCTCCGAGAAGAGGTCGGAAACAGCGTCCAATTCGACTACTTCAGCAGCTCCCCTGACACAAAACAGCTTTCAGCGGTGCCTCCCGAGGCGCTGCGGATCGGAAATTCACTTGTTGCGACGTACGGCTTCGTTGGGTAGGGTCCGAATCTCCCGGTCGCACAGAAAGTGTGCAAGTCGGCATTCGAATCGAGCGGGACGGCAACAATGTTTAGTTTCCCCGCCGGCTTCGAATTGTCCGCGCACTGTGCCGAGAACTTGTATTGCCTTGCACCGCTAAGCAAGACTGGCTCTACTAGCTTGGCGTGGGTGGGCGAGTCCGGCCACTCCAGTCTTGTCAAATCCTGAGGGTTGCAGGCGAAGCCTTCCTGCGGATGGTTCATCGCATATATAGATTCCTCCATCGCAAACTTCTGGAGGTTGTGGATTGCTTCCATCTCCAGATCGGACTTCCGTATTGAGGGTGATTTGTCCTCAGCGGACTGATTTTGCGCAAAGACGGTAGTGGCTAGCATGACGAGAAACAAACTGGTTAACCCCACACTTTTCATATTTGTCCTCCAAAAGCGGGAAGGAGAAAAACCGCGCTGCCCGCTTGGTTTGTGCGTTGACCGACGCCATTGCTTATTCTGCCTGTATATATAGGTCAACTATATATAGGTCAACTATATACACAAACTTGCAGCGATCAAGATGACCAAAAGGACATGACCCTACCAGCCCCGAATCGCAGGATTCCGGATTGTTGGCGAAAATCCCGATTACACTCACTGGCCCCAAAACCAGCGAAGTACCATTTGACTTCGTGCCTCAAAAGCCCGGTCACGAGGGCGCGGTTTCAAGCGCGGTAACAACAGCGTAGAATTTGCTCCAAGTCCACCGAGAGCGAAATACAATGCGCCGCTACCATCACATCGGAATTCCCACTACGGAAGCGAAGCCTGGCGAGACCCACTTGAAACACCTGAAACTCTTTGTCGTCAGCCACGAGAAAAGCGAATTTGGCGTGGAGTGGATGCGTTTCGAAGTGGACGCGGCGGTCCCTGATCTCGTCCGGCAAGTTCCGCACGTCGCATTTGAAGTGGCTGATCTCGCCTCCGAGCTTGCCGGCCGCGAAATCCTGATTCCTCCCAACAGCCCATCCGACGGCGTCCGCGTCGCGTTCATCGTCGAAAACGGCGCGCCCATCGAGCTGCTCGAATTCACCGACCCCAACCATCCCGCCCGCCTCCAGCAGAGCAAGATGCCGATATAAACACCCTCCATCTCCATCTGTTAGCTTAGAAGTCTCGGCCGATGAAACGGTGAAAGGCGATGGGAACCGCCACAAAGCTCGCCACGGATATTCTTCATCAGCGCTGTCCCCGCTGCCGCACCGGAAGTATTTTTCGCTACTCCATCTTCCGGGGATTTCCCAGGATGCACGACCGTTGTCCCGCCTGCGATCTGAAGTTCGAGCGCGAAGAAGGCTATTTTCTCGGCGCCATGTATATCAGCTACGCTTTCGCGATTGGGATCATCGTGGTTTTCGCCGTCCTGCTATGGGCCATTACCAGTTGGTCGTTCACGAAAGATAGCATCTGGGCGATCGTGTTGTTCCTGCCGCTGGCACCTGCGATCACACTTCTTGCCCGCGTCCTGTGGATTTATTTCGACCAGGCCATCGACCCCGAACGCCGCCCTGGCTAGTTCCTGGGGGTGACTTTTCAACACGGGTCGCAACCAGCACCTGCTTCATCGGCCGATCTGTCGCGGTCCGCCGAGATCTCGCTGCCCAATTGCGATTGGAATTCATTACTCATCTTCTTCAGTCGAGCCAGTGTCTTGCCGGCCTCCTGGCCAACCTCGACCAGTTTCTTGGGACCAAAAATAACCAGGCCGAGCAATCCGATAAATACCATCTCCGATAAGCTCATGCTTTTTCTTCAGGCGTCTTGGCGATGGGAGCCTTCAATACCGAAGCTTCCTCTTGTCCCTGCATCGCGGATTTGAACCCGCGAATGCCCTCGCCCAATCCTTTGCCGAACTCCGGCAGCTTCTTGGGACCAAAAATCAGCAAAGCGATTCCAGCGATGATCAGCAGGTGCGTGGGTTGAAATAATCCTTCAAACATCGGTGTTCCTCCAGTCAAGAATGCACAAAGTTAGCGAACTGCCAGCAACAACAGGCGCCGTGACTAACGATTTAGACACGGCGCCCGCGGTGGCCGGTTTAGACTCCGCGTTGAGCCGCGTCCGCAGCCTCTGCCAGAGTGTTCAGGGTGTCGAAAAACTCCGCCGATTGACCGATGAAAAGCCCACTGGCGGTCAGGCCAGCGGCAGCGGCCATGGCGCCTCCAACTGCATCGGTCAACGGACGAATGATCGCAACGTGGGGAAGGTTCGACCTGAATTCGCACGGGACGGGGAAGATCAGGCTAGGCTGAATGCGCGGATTGAGCGGGCTGAAGAAATTGGGAAATGTCAGGCCCGATACGGAGTCAGTAAATGGCGCCACGGGAGCCTGCACTCCGTTGCCCGAGAAATCAACCCATTCCAGAAAGTGAGCGATCTCATCTCCACCAATGCCCAGAGTGATCTCAAGCACTTCCGGGCTCGTCACTTTCTGACTCATGGCTGCGTAAAGACTCGATCCCCCTTGCTCGATTGCTCCAAAGTGAAAGGCCGCTATATTTGCGATCGCCTGAATCTGTGCGTTACCAGGAACGTTGAAACTGGGGTCGGGAGTGCCGTAATCGGCATCGGTTCTGGGAATGGCGGTCACCCCATTAAGAGTGATTGCCTGAGGAAAAGTAGCCCCGAGGTCCGGATTGGTTGTGCTCCGGTAGCGAACAAACCAGCTGGTGTCGACGTTGAGGTTCATAAGGTTCGTGATGCGGAGCTTGCCCGATGATCCCGTAGCTGTGCTTCCTGGTAGCTTCCTGAACATGCTCAAGTCGACCGGCTCAGCTCCTTTGGACTCGAGATACGCATTGATGAATTTGGCATGGCTCTCTTCATCCAGTGTGTTGCTCGCGATATATTGCGGACCGTCGGGATCGAGGTTCGATAACGCTACCTGGTACGGGTTCAACGTTTGCCCCATATCTACTTCAATCGGTGGATTCTTGCCGATACCGCCCAGTTCGGCATACTGCGTCCAAAGGTCCGACTCGATCAGTTCAGCTGCCGCGAGGAATCGAAGGATGGCAATATCTCCTTTGGTAATTGCTGCATTACTGGTTTCACTTGCAAACGCAGGCAGCGCGTGGCCCAGAATGCCAGCTCCTACGGTCGCCACCGCTCCGGCGACCATGCTGTTCTTGAGGAATGAGCGCCGGTCGGCGGCACGTTCCAGAAACTCCGTGAGTTGCTTCATAGTTTCCTCTCTTTCACCGAGTTCCATTGCTTGCTTCGGATCGCGGTGTAAGGCAGAGTACTGTGCAGCAGTTGAGCTCTTTGTCACCGAGCCGTCAAAGGTTTGTATCTTTTCAGTGAAATTGTCTCTTCTTCGCCCGGGGCTTAGAAACTCTTACAAACTTTTACGTATATTTACCTGGCCATCTTGCAACCCGCCCGCATGTGGCTGCGTTCTTGTATGCTCATAAGAACGTCTTTATAGAGCACAGGTGCGGGACGCGACTCTTGAATTCGCGATTTGGGGATTGCCCGCATGCGCACTTTTTGAAAGGGAGAACGTGGAATGACTCGTTTCGCTGCCGCGACAATTATTTTGATCGCAATGATTGGTTCGTTAGCTTTTGCTCAGGACTCAACGCCCAGGGTGCAGGTGTTTGCCGGATATTCCCTCTTCCACGCGGATCCGGGCGGATTGAATGACACGACGCTGGACTTGGCTCTGCGCCCGGCTACCGACGCGTTCGGCGTACCGACGAACTTCAACGGATGGAATGCGGAGGCGCAGTACAACGCCAACCGCTGGGTTGGAATCGCAGCCGACTTCGGCGGCCGCTACGGCTCGCCAATCGCAGTCCATAGTTCCAGCGGAGTCACCGGGCTCCCCAGCGGCAATGGTTATTCCTTCCTGGTTGGGCCGGTGCTCACCTACAGGACGAAGTCAAGAGTGACTCCCTTTGCGCATGCTTTGTTCGGCATAGATCGATCAAGCCTGGGTGGAAGCACGATCACCGGCCTGCCGGTCGCGGTGACGGCCGCCCCAACCACCGACTATGATTTCGCCGTTGCGCTGGGCGCCGGCGTCGATTACAAGTTAACGCACCGCTTCGCGATTCGGGTGGCACAGGCGGACTTCTACCGCACCACCCTCAATCTGAATAAGTATTACGACAGCGCTTTTGGTATCGGATTGTTCCAAAGCCTCGCAGTTCACCAGGACAATTGGCGACTCTCGGCAGGCGTTGTTGCGCGGTTCTGATGCGGACAGCTACCGCACATGCTCCGGCCGGAATCCCATCCCGATCACGCGAGCAGGGATGCGGCGGAGGACCGGCCATCGCTGCATCAGCTTTAGCGGCCATGGAACCGTGAGCGGCTGCGCACTCGCCAGAACGCGCCGTACCACCCTGTTCTGCACCAGGATTTGCAGCCATTGCGTAGCTCGAGTGGGAAATTCTCTTCGCCGCTGAACCGCGAGAAGGTCCTGCTCGCGCAGGCTGCCCGCCGCCAACTTCGCTCCTAGAATATTGGCTGCGGCCACTGCATCCTGAATTGCGAGATTGATTCCCACCCCTCCGACCGGTGACATCGCGTGCGCCGCGTCGCCTATGCATAGAAGCCCCGGCCGCGACCATTGCTGCAGGCGGTCCACTTTCACCGTGAGAAGGCTCACGTCGCTCCAGTCCTGCAACTCGCTGACGCGATCGCGCAAGTAAGGCTGCAAAGTGGCAATATCTTCGCGAAACTGTTCAATCCCCCGCTCGCGAATCTCGTCCATCCCGCCCTTCGGGATGATGAACCCGCACTGCCAGTAATCCTCGCGGTCGATCATCACCAGCATCCTGCCAGCTTCGATATGGCCAAGGCTTTGGCCGGGATCGCTGGGGAGCCGGCTGATCCGCATCCACAAAACATCCATGGGAGCGCCCAAATCCATCACTTCGAAACCAGCTCGCTCGCGAACCACGGAACGCCGGCCATCGGCTCCTACTGTAAGCAGGGCGCGAATCTCCATCGCGCCGTCCGGGGTTTTTGCACTCACACCAACCACGCGTCCATCCTGCTCGATCAGATCAACCGCTTCGGCCTTCATCTTGACCTGAAAGTGCGGATAACGTCTCCCCTGCTCAACGATGAAGTTGAGAAAATCCCACTGCGGCATCAGTGCGAGGAACTTGCATTGTGTCGGAAGGTGGGTGAAATCGGCGATCTTGACCGTCTCCTCGCCAACCTGCCCAGCCAGTTCGCGCACCTCCTGATGAGGACGCTTCAGGAACTCCTCCAGCAGGCCAAGCTCATACATCAGCTCCAAAGTTGAGGGATGGATGGTGTCGCCACGAAAATCGCGCAGAAAGTCGGCGTGCTTTTCCAGCACAACCACATCCACACCCGCACGAGCCAGCAAAAACCCGAGCATCATTCCGGCCGGCCCTCCGCCGACGATGCAGCACCGGGTCTGGATCGTATTCTTCACACTCATCTAGTTAGTTGCGCCTCAGCGGTATATCGCCACCGTGCTTGGCTCTTTCTTTGTTCGCGGGCGCCGAGGCTAACCCCTCTCGTACATGTCCACCGGGCATCTGTGACCTGCACCCATGGCTGCCTACACTTAAGATTCCCCAAGTTGGGTCTGATCTTCCCCTAGATCAATGACTCTTTGAATGTAGGCACGTAAGTGACTGATAGGTCAGGCCTTCCAGCGGAAGGCATTGGACTGGGGCAGGCCCACGTGGGCCAGCACCCGATAGGCAAACTCGCGGGCCATGTCATCTAAATTCTTAGGCCGGTAATAGAACGCCGGGATGAGCGGAAAGATGGTCGCTCCGGCATCGGCGGCCCGGTACATGTTGCGGATGTGGATTTTGTTAAGCGGCGTTTCGCGCACGCAAAGCACCAGCGGACGCTTCTCTTTGAGACAGACGTCAGCGGCGCGCTCGATCAGGTGCGAAGCAATGCCGTTGGCGATGCGGGCCAGGGTGCCCACGCTGCAGGGGATCACGATCATGGCGTCGGCGGGATAAGACCCGCTGGCCACGTTGGCCCCGATATCAGCGTTCGATTGCTCTCGAATTTTGGAGGACTTACGCGAAGCGTCACGGGCTGAGGTCTTCGTTTTCTTACTGGTCAGAATCTGCCGGACGAGAATCTGCCGGAGAAGATTCGAGCGGCCCTGGATGCCGAGTTCTTCGGCCAGCACGCGCAGGCCGGAGTCGGATGCAATGAAGTTCACGGTCCGAACGCGAGTATCACGCTCGACCGCAAGCAGCAGTTGCCGCAGAAATACGGATCCACTCGCGCCAGTAGTAGCGATAGTCAGATTTTGCGGCAGATGCTGCGACAGAAAGCCTCCAAAAAGGCGACAGCGCCCCGACGTTGGAGCATAGGGATGCCGAGCAACGGAAGTCAAGGAGAGGCAGCAGAGTGCCGAGAACTGAGAACTGAGAACCGAGAACTGCCATGGCATCCACGGTCAACTTGCGATCCCGCCGCAGCGCCGCGCAGCTCCAGGCGCTGGCCGGAGTAGAGCGCGAAATCCGCGCCCAGGATTCTCACGGCCGTCGCAAGTATCTCCGCGAATTCAACCAGGCCTTTCGCAACTACGACTCCCTTCTCGACTCGCAACAGCTTCAGAATGCTCTGCACGCCGCCGACGTCGTCCTGATCGGCGACTACCATGCCCTGCCCGTTGCCCAGCGCTATGCCGCGTCGCTCCTCGAGCAGCGCGCGTTAGCCGGGGATCGTCCTGTAGTGCTCGGAGTCGAAACCATCTTTGCCCGCGATCAGCACATCCTCGAAGAATGGTGGCGTCGCGAAATCGATGAGAGTGAACTCCGCCAGCGCATCCGTTTCGATCTCGACTGGGGCTACGACTGGACCCCGTTTCACGAGCTTCTCGTCGCAGCCCGCGACCACGGCGAGGCCATCTACGGCCTCGATTGCATGCCCCGCGAAAACTTGAGAAAGATCGGAGCACGCGATCGTCACGCCGCGGCCAAAATCGCCGAGATCCGCGAGCATCATCCCAATGCCGTGATCTTCGCGCTGTTCGGCGAGTCGCACCTTGCTCCCGGACATCTCCCGCGCGTGGTGCACAAGGAACTCCCCGGTGCCAAGGTCTTAACAGTGCTGCAGAACATAGACGCGCTTTACTGGCGCGCCGCCGGTGAGCGCGTCGACAAGGTCGATGCCGTGCGCGTCAACGACGACGTACTATGCGTCTTCAACGCCACGCCCCTCGAGAAGTATGAAAGCTACCGCCTGTTTCTCGACCAGTGGAGCCGCTGCGAAAGCGGCCCCGACTTTGCGCCCACTATTTACAACCTGATCGACAGCCTGGCCAGCTTTCTCGAGATCAATCGCTATTCGCCTCACAACGGCACGCAACCGAAGTTTCTGGTCGACATGCTGCCTGAGGTACACGGCAACTCGTCAGATGCGATGCTGCGCCACCTGCTGTCGCGCAAAGGCATCAGCGAGCTGCAAATGGAGACCATGCTGGCCCGCGTGGAAGAACGCGGCAGCGCCTATTTGCCCCAGGTAAATGCGTTTTATATCCGCGAATTTCAGTTGATGCACGCCGCCGAAGATGCGGCTCGCTTTCTGCATCACGCCTGCCGCGGCCTGCCCCAGCGCCTGAATGGACACGGCGCAGACCCAAACGATCTCCCAGGAAGCAACAACCCAGCTCTGCCCACCGACGCTTTCTACACGCGAGTGATCGAACACGCTGTCGCCTACTTCGGTTCGCGAGTGCTTTATCCTTCCCGGCCAGCTCCCCAAGCGGAAGACGCTCCTGCGCTGTCGCGCGCCGCGTGTGAGAAGGCCGCACAAGCAGCCACCCGCGCCGATGAAGACAAGTTTGAAACCATCGCGCAGGATTGGGGATACCGCCTCGGAAGCCAGATCTACAACGTCTACCTCGCAGGCAAGGTGAAGCAGAGCGGTCTGCGACGCCTCTTCCTGGCACATCTCGACCGGCCGGGCGCAGCCCGCAAAGTCTGCACCGCCGTGATTGCGAAAATCCGAGCCACATCGTAACGCCGCCGTCCCGGCGGCTGTCCGGCGGGACGCCGGCGCTACTGTCACGCCGAATGCTAATCTAGAGTTCGTGAAACTGATCCGATCGTTCCCGTGAACCCCGAATCCATCCGCAAACTCTTCGAGCAAGTCCGTCACGGCAAACTTACTCCCGATGACGCGGTTGACCGCCTGCGCCATCTGCCCTTCGAAGACCTCGGCTTCGCCAAGGTCGATCACCATCGCAGCCTGCGCGTCGGCATGCCCGAGGTGATTTTCGGAGAGCGGAAGACTCCGTCGCAGGTGGCCGAGATTTTCGCGCGGTTGGCCAAGCACGGGGGCAATGTCCTGGCCACGCACGCCGACAAGAAGCAGTTTGCCGCGGTCAAGAAAAAAGTACGCGCCGCGGAGTATCGCGAACTGGCACGTGCGATCGTGCTGCAACGAGACCCGCACGCCTACGGCAAAGGAACGATCGCCGTAGTTTCGGCAGGAACCAGCGACATCCCCATCGCTGAGGAGGCCGTCGTGACCGCCGAACTCATGGGGAACACAGTCGAGCACTTCTACGACGTCGGCGTAGCCGGAATCCACCGCCTTCTCGCCAATCGCGAGGCTCTCACGAAAGCCCGAGTCGTGATTGTTTGCGCCGGGATGGAAGGCGCCCTGCCGAGTGTTGTGGGAGGCCTCGTCGGCGTTCCCGTCATCGCCGTACCCACCAGCGTCGGCTACGGCGCATCATTCAAAGGCTTGACCGCGCTGCTCGGCATGCTGAATTCCTGTGCCTCCAACGTGAGCGTCGTGAATATCGATAACGGATTCGGAGCAGGCTACGTCGCGTCCCTGATCAACCGGCTATAAATAACCGGTTGTAAATAATGCTGTAAATAATGCTGTAAATAATAAAAAGAGGCGCGGCCCCCGCCGCGCCTCTCTCACCCCCGACCAACATTACATCCCGGATTGTCTCGAATCCTTTTCCACCACCAGCTTGTTCTCCACGCTGAAGGCGCCGGGAATCTGGTTCGCCCGCACTCCGGCGACGGTTTTGTCCATGGTGTTCTCCACGGATCCATAGAGCGTTACGTGCCCGTTGATCACGATGACGCGAATCGGCCGCGCCGGGTCCATCGCATACTTACTCAGCACCGGGTCGCGGTAGATCGCTCGGGCCGTCCGCAACCGCAGCCCCTCGTCAAACGGAGAGACCGGTTCAACCGAGACATTCGCGATCACATCCTTCACTCCAGGCATGGAATCAATATCGGCCAGAGCCTCATCGCGGCCCATGCCGGTCAGATCATCGCCCTCTAGCGTAACCACGCCGTCCTTCACTCCGAGTGCGAAGTAATCGAAAGTGTTGTCGTAGTTAACCCGAACGTAAGCCAGCTTCCGAGCCAGTTTCTGCTCGAGTTGCTCATCGGCCACGTTCGCCCCTGCCACGGTGATTAGGTTCCGCACGCCCTGCACGCTCGCAGTTTTTCGAGCCAGCTTGGCCGCGTCCAGCTTACGCTGGTAAAGATCCACCGTCCCCGTCAGGGTTACGATGCCGTCTTCCACGCTCGATTTCACGTCACCGAACTGACTCTTCTTCGCCAGCTTCTGCGTAACGGATGTTTGAATTTGATTGTCGTAGCGGGTAGCAGCCGCGGTCTGGGCGACCAGCGTCGCGCTCAACAGTCCTACTGCCAGCACAGATCCCGCCGCCTTAAGCAAACTTGTTCCAGTCATAGGTCACCTCCGACCCAGTTGACAAATCTTTACGATTTAACCGTATGGTTAATTGACTCGTAATGATGTGAACCCGGTGGGTTTCCGAAAGTTGCGGCAGGATTCAGCGTGTTCTTGTCATACGGGAGGTCCTGGCAGGCTTGGCGGCATTCGATCGGACCGCACTTCCCGTCGGCCGACTGGGTCCAAAGACGCGAGCGAAGATTTTATCCACGTTCTTCAACTGACGGCCCAAATCGAAGGCGTACTCAATCTTCTTTCGCGGAACTTTCCCCGTGATGTTCTTATCAGTAAGCACCAGCTGATGGAAATCCAGACCTTCCCTCCAGGCCCGCATGGCATGCGATTGCACCAGCCGGTATGCGTCTTCGCGGGAAACCCCATGCTCCACCAGGTCAAGCAGCAATTGCCCGCTGAAGATCAGTCCGCGGGTACTCTCCAGGTTGGCCTGCATCCGCTCGGGATACACAAACATGGTTTCAATCAGGTTGGCAGTCTTGTTCAACAGATAGTCGATCAGCGTAGTCGAATCCGGCAGAATCACCCGCTCAGCCGATGAATGCGAAATGTCGCGCTCATGCCACAAGGCAACATTTTCAAACCCTGCCTGGGCATTGCCGCGCACCACCCGCGCCAGCCCGCTGATCTGCTCCGAGGTCACCGGATTCCGCTTGTGCGGCATGGCGGAAGAGCCTTTCTGCTTTTCGCTGAAGAACTCCTCAGCCTCACGTACCTCGGTGCGCTGCAGGTGCCGGATCTCGGTCGCAATCTTGTCCAGCGTCGAGGCAATCACCGCCAGAGTCGCCAGATACTGCGCGTGACGGTCGCGCTGGATCACTTGCGAAGAAACCGCCGCCGCCTTCAGACCCAGGCGTGCGCAAATCTTCTCTTCGAGTTCCGGCGTCAGATGCGCAAACACCCCCACCGCGCCGGAAAACTTTCCCACCCGCATGTCCTCGGCCGCCGCCGCGAAGCGCGCAATATTGCGCTGCATCTCCGAATACCAGTTAGCGATCTTGAAGCCAAACGTGATGGGCTCGGCATGAATGCCGTGCGTGCGCCCCACCATCGGCGTGTCCTTAAATTCCCACGCCCGCCGTTCCAGCACCTCCACCAGCCGTTCCAGGTCCTGCGCAATCAGCGCCGAAGCCTGTTTGACGAGCAGCGCCTGCGCCGTGTCGACCACGTCGTTGGAGGTAAGTCCATAGTGAAACCAGCGCGCATCCGGGCCAACGATCTCGGCCACCGCGGTGGTGAAAGCAATCACATCGTGACGCACCTCAGCCTCGATCTCATGGATGCGCTCCACGCTGAAATCCGCACGCTCGCGGATCGCCCGCGCCGCCTCCTTCGGCACCATGCCGGCCTCGGCCAAAGTCTCGGTCGCCGCAACTTCCACGGCCAGCCAGGTGCGGAAGCGATTTTCGTCGCTCCAGATGCGGCCCATTTCCGGGCGTGTATAACGCGGGATCAAAGCGGATGCGCCTCCTGTCGTTATCGGTAAATGCGCAGGACAGAGGATTCTAAATGGAGTACGGAAAAGAGGCTAGCGCCAAAGGGCCAGTGGGCATCGCTGGCTTGAGACCCCCGCGTGCTGGCAGCTTCGTGGACAAACGGAATACAATAGTGATTCGAGTCCTCCTATGTCGCCCGCGCCAGAAGATTTAACCATCATCAAAGATGACATGATCGCCTTCATCGAAGGCCATGGCATGAGCCGTTTCCACGGCTACGTGGATTACGAAGAAGTGCAGTGCGTCATGTGGGAAATGGGAACGAATCCCGACGGCTGGAAGGATTTCGTCGAGCTGGCCAAGAGCGCAGGTGCAGCGTTTCTGACTATGCATTCCTGGAAGCTGGACCGCGAGGAACTCGACGAACTGGTGCAACGCCTCACTCACTCCGAGTTCTCCGACGGCGACGATGTCGAGGATGCACGCTGGCTTCGCGCCCACCTCGGCAAGGTCGGATTTCTGCAGTTAGGCTGGGCCTATCAGGGATCAATGTTTTTGTGTGAAGTCAGCACCGATTGGTACGAGCGCTACCAGCGCCTGCTGGAAGTCTCCGAAGATTTTGGCGGCATCCCCATCGACGAACCGGACCAGGACGACGAGAACTAGCGTGCGCTGGGAACTGGCTGCCCAAGACTCAGTGGAAGACCCACTTCGCGCACAGAGCCTGGCTGCGGCCCTCCGCGACCTGCCCGATCTCCCGATTTCGAATCAAGCACGAGCTCACGCCGGGCCAGGCAGTCCACTTCATACGCTGGCACGCTTGCTCATCCGCCGCGGCTTGACCGATCCCGACGACGCTGCCCGCTTTCTTGTCCCGTCCATCACGCACCTGCATGCGCCTGAGCAGATGACCGGCCTTCGAGCCGCCGTCGACCGCATCGCCGCGGCCATCGAACGGAAAGAGCCTATTCTGATCTACGGCGACTACGACGTTGATGGCACGATGGCAGTCATCATCCTCAAGACTGCAATCGAACTCTGCGGAGGAGCGGCCGACTTTCACGTTCCTCATCGCATTCGCGAGGGCTACGATCTGCGCGACGATGTGATCGAGCGCGCCGCAGGCGCGGGCATTCGCCTCATCATCAGCGTCGATATGGGTATCCGCGCTTTCGCCCCGGCCGAGACCGCGAAGCGCCTCGGCGTCGACCTCATCGTCACCGATCATCACTTGCCCGGACCCGACGGCGTGCCCACCGCGCTGACCGTAGTCAACCCCAATCAGGCGGGATGCGAATATCCATACAAACAGCTCTGTGGAGCAGGAGTAGCGTTCAAAGTCGCGCAGGGATTGATGCAGCGCCGCCTCGACGAAAAAGATCAGACGCGCATGTTGCGATCGTTCATGAAAGTTGTAGCCATCGCCACCATCGCCGACGCCGTCCCGCTCACCGGCGAGAATCGGGTCTTTGCCAGGCTGGGCCTCGACGCCCTTCGCCGCGCCGTAAATCCCGGGTTGAAGGCGCTGCTCGAAGTGGCGCAGATTTCCACCAAGCGTCCGCCCACGTCCACCCAAGTTGCATTCCGCATAGCGCCCCGCATCAACGCCGCCGGCCGCATGGACGTTGCCCGCGACGTGATCGAACTTTTCAGCGTCAAAGATCCCGTGCGCGCCCGGGAACTGGCCGCCAAACTCGATCGCCTCAATGCCGACCGTCAAGAAGAAGAACGCCGCATTCTGCGCGCAGTCGAAGAGCGCATCAGCGGCGATCCCGCATTGTGCGAGGCCTACTGCATCGTGGTCGATGGCGAAGGCTGGCATCGCGGCGTCATCGGCATCGCCGCCACGCGCGTCGTCGAGCGCTACCACCGCCCCGCCATCGTAATCGCGCGCGAAGGCGACGAAGCCTTCGGTTCCGGCCGTTCCATTCGCCCCTTTCACCTGCTCGAGGCCGTCGAGTCCTCGCACAATCTTTTCACCCGCTACGGCGGACATTCCCACGCCTGCGGATTCGCCATGCCCGCCGCCAACGTGCCTCAACTGCGCGCCGAACTCGATGCCTTCGCCCGCACCCGCCTGACCCCCGCCGATTTCGATCCCGTGCTCGATGTCGAAGCGGAACTAGATCTAGCCGAAATCACGCCCGCACTATTTCAAGCATTGCGAATGCTGGAGCCTCACGGTGCCGGAAACCACGAACCCGCATTTTCAGCCCGCGGCGTCCGCCTGATCGCGCCACCAAAGATTCTGAAAGACAAACACATCAAACTAAAACTCAAAGCAGGAGCGGGCGGCAGACACGAATTCTCTCCAAAAGAGTCAGCCAAAGGAGAGTCGCCAGGAGAGGATCCCAGCAAAGAAGAACTATCAGCGGTAGCGATCCTAACCACGCCAAACTGCCATCCCGATGGTGCCGCGATCAGTCGAAAAGAAAAAGCCGAAGCTAAAGGTTTTCCACTGAGAACTGAGAACCGAGAACTGAGAACTGCCGTACGAACTATTTTCGACGCCCTGGGCTGGCACATGGCCGAACGGCTGCAACAATCCCCGCTCCTAGCCGGAGACGCCATCGACATGGCCTTCACCATCGGCCACAACGACCACCCCGACTTCGGCGGCCTCGAACTAACTTTGCGCGACTTCAAGTTTCCGCTCGGGACATCGACCTTGGAGATCGATCCAGACCAAGAAAAGGGAATACCTTCGAGGTAAGATACCTGGAATCAATATCTTGTGGTCCGGCACCCTGGCTGGTTCGCGCTAAGAGCTGAATTCCTCCGATATACGGAGTTAAGAGCTGGCATTTCGCGTTGAAACATCGACGCTTCTTCGTTACCCTTAAAGACGATGGAACTGCATTTCACGCCCGAACAGGAAGCGAAGCTCGCGCAAATTGCCACCCAGGAAGGCACCGATGCCGAGCGGTTGGTAAGGGAAGCCGCTTTGCGCTTGCTTGAGGAAGATGCCCGCTTTCGTGCCGCCGTGCGGGAGGGTATTGCACAGGCCGACCGGGGCGAGTTTATTGAGCAGGAAGAAATGGAAGCACGCCTGGCGCAGATGTTGCGCGCATGAGAAATGCGAATCCGCTGGACTCCAGCCGCCGCAGCAGACCTACAGCGCGTTAGTGATTACCTCAAGGACCACCATCCGCATTACCGGGAAGCGACCGTTCGCAAAGTGTATGCCGCTATCCAATCCCTGAAAGAGCGGCCGCATCTTGGTCGCGTCGGACGCGAGAAAGGAACCCGAGAGCTATTGTTCCCGCCCCTGCCCTACGTCGCCGTTTATCGCGTGAAGCAGCAGAACATCGAGGTCCTGCGGATTTATCACGGTGCCCAGAACCGAAGCTGATCACACCCGCCGTCATCACGCACAAGAGAAAGCCGGCCTCCTACCACATGTTGTAATAACCGTCGCGTCGAGCTATTTCCACCGGCACCCCGAACAGAGCCGCCAGTCGTTTCCCTTGCAGAATTTCATCTTTAGCGCCATCGGCAACGATTTGTCCCCGGCTCATCAAAACAACGCGCTGGATTTCTGGAACAATGTCAGCCAGCTCGTGGGTCACGAGAACAATTCCAATCCCCGAGTTCGCCAGCGCCCGCATAGTTTGCCGTAGGCTTTGCTGAGCTGCCAGATCCAAAGAGTTGCACGGCTCATCAAACAGCAACGCCCGGGGATTGTGCACCATCGCCCGCGCGATCAAAACTCGCCTGGCTTCTCCCGACGACATCTCGCAGACCGGCCGTTCCGCCAGATACGACACCTTCAACTGAGCGAGAGCGGCGTCAGCCAGTTCCTGATGTCTGGGATCGACAACGTGATTAGGGAAGATGCCCGTGCTGCTGAAAAACCCCGACAACACCACATCTCGTCCGCTGGCGTCTCCCGTACATGACAGCATTAGATCGTTCGAAACGATGCCCAGGTGGGCACGCAAGTCGAATACGTTCCAGCATTCCTGGCCCAGAATGGCCATCGACGAGTTTTCACGCACCACCGGGTAAAGCTCGCGCGTAATCGTCTTGATCAGCGTCGACTTGCCGCACCCATTCGGCCCCAGAATAGCGACATGTTCATCGGCACGGATGCAAAGGCTAACGTCATCGAGCACGGTTTTCTGCCCGCGCATCACGCGAATGCGCCGGAGATCCAGCAATGGCGGCGTTTCTGGAGTCATTGTCTGCAAGTGTAGATGAGATGCCGGATTCCAGTACGCCTGCCAATGTGATTGCCCCAATTGATTGACCCGGGCGAGCCGCGCGAAGTGTCGCGCTCTTCGCGACACATTAATCGCGCGTCCGGCTCGCTTCCTTATCAAACTGCAAGCCCGCTAATCGCCACCGCCGTGCATTAGACTGTAGGCAATGCCGCTCCCCATTTATCGCCTGCGCCGCTGGCTGATCGTGATCGCGGTGCTGTTTACTGCCACGGTAGCGGGAATGTATTTTTACGCCCGCCTGCGCCAGCGCAACGTGCTGAAAGAACTTCCCAACAAGATTGGCATCGACATCAAGCAGACCGCGGCGGGCTTTCAGTTTTCCAAGTCCGACGGCAAGCGAACTCTTTTCACGGTCCAGGCCGGCAGCCTCAAACAATTCCAGATCGACGGCAGCGCCGAACTGCACAACGTCAGCATTATTCTCTACGGCCGCGATTCCTCCCGCTTCGACCAGATTTACGGCGACGATTTCTCCTACGACAAAAAATCCGGCAACGTCACCGCTCACGGAGAAGTCCAGATCGATCTCGAACCCAATCCCTCCGGTCAAACCGGACCCGACCAGGGCACTCCCAGGGAACTCAAAAATCCCATCCACCTCAAGACCAGGGACCTGGTCTTCAACCAAAACAGCGGAGACGCTTCCACCGATGCGCGGGTCGATTTCCGCACGCCCCAGGCCACGGGATGGGCCGTGGGCGTGCAGTATTCCGGCAAGACCAACGTGCTCACGCTGGCCTCCCAGGTTCACGTGACACTGGACGGCCCAAACGCGGCCACTCTACTCGCCACTCATGGCAGAATCACCCGCGATCCTCATGAAGTCGTGCTGGAGCATCCCCGACTGGAGCGTGAGACCGGAACCGCGCAAGCCGAAGAGTCCACATTTTTCCTGGGGCCTGACAACGAAGTGCAGCGCCTCTTGGCTACCGGGAACGTGCAAGCCGAGTCCACCGGACAAGATGCCGATCAAATGCGCGCCCGCGCCGATCAAGCTGACCTTTCACTGACAGGCAAGCAAAACCTGCTGCAGACGGCTATTCTGACTGGCCATGTCCACGTCGAGCGTATCGGATCTCAACCCATGCAGGGCGATGCCGGACGCGCCGTCCTCGATTTTCTCGGCCAGAATCAACTCCAGAAGGTGCATGCCACAGACGGCGTCCACTTAGCCCAACACCCTGACATCACCAACCCGCCGGCAGCAAATGCCGCAGTGCGATCCCCAAAAAATGACTCGGGGATTGATTCAGCACCACAGAATTTCGACCTCAACGCCCCAATCGTAGACTTCTTCGTCGCAGATGGGCGCCGCATCGATCACGCCGAAACTTCGGGAGCAGCGCAGATCACAATTTCGCCGACCCCCGCCCAGAACTCGAGCCCGGACAACCAGCAAGCTTCCGCCCAGCGTACCGTCATCACCGCCGGACGTTTTTACGCGAAATTTGCCCCGACCTCTGACGACACAAGCCGCCTAACTTCCGGCCGTTTAACTTCGATACACGGCGCACCCAACGCGAAGATCGTGAACCAGGCTCCGGGATTGCCTGACCGCGTCAGCACCAGTCAAACCCTCGACGCAATGTTTCTCCCTCAAGGAGGGATTGCGTCCATCATCCAGCAGGGAAGTGTTGCTTACAACGACGGCCAGGTTCCCAGCAAACGGACGCAGGCCTGGGCAGACAGAGCTCTCTACACTCCCGCTGACAAGATACTTGTGCTGACTGGCAATCCACGCGTCGCCCAGGGCAGCATGGCCACAACCGCCAGGACAATCCGCATCGACCGCAACACCGATGACGCCTTCGCCGACGAAGACGTCAAAACCACCTACAGCGAACTCCAGGAGCAACCGAACGGAGCGCTTCTGGCGTCCGCCTCGCCGATTCACGTCACGGCAGCCGCCATGACGGCGCACAATTCGCCCGCAGTCGCCCTCTATCGGGGCCACGCCCGTCTGTGGCAGGACGCGAATATCATCGAGGCCCCCACGATCCAATTCGACCGGGATCGCCGTTTCCTGGTGGCTCAAGGTACCGCCGCCCAGCCTGTCTCCACCGTGCTCGTTCAGGCAAAACTGCTTCAGCCAGGGTCAGAACGGGCAAGTTCGGCCCAGCCAGCTAAAGCTCAGCCCGACAAAGCTCAATCCACCAGCACTCGGACCGTAGCAGAGCCCAAAGCCAAGCCCAAAACTGAGGAAAAGCTTTCCGACACCAGCCCCGTGACCATAAGTGCGGCCCGCTTGACCTACGCCGATGCCGAGCGCCTGGCTCACTATGAGGGAGGCGTTGTGGCCAAGGGTACCGGCTTCAACGCGTCCTCCAACATCATGGACGCCTACCTTCTGCCTCGCAGCCAAACCACAAGTAATCAATCACTTGCCGGGCCCATGTCGGAACAAGGTCAGCTCGATCACATCGTGGCTCAAGGCAACGTAGTCGTCCAGCAACCGAACCGTCGGGCTGAGGGAAAGAAGTTGGTTTACACGGCCGTCGATGACAAATTCGTGCTCACCGGCGGACCGCCTAGCATTTTTGATGCCGAACGAGGCAAGATTACCGGGGTTTCGTTGACTTTCTTTAGGGCCGATGATAGGGTGCTCGTAGAAGGCGAAGCAAGTACTCCTGTGGTAACACAGACGCGGGTGGCCAAATAAAGAGCTGAATGGCAAGATAAATGCGTACCCTGGCCACAGATGAAATTGGCAAATCGTACCGGGGCCGCCGCGTCGTCAACGGTGTCAGCCTTCGAGTCGAACAGGGCGAAGTAGTTGGTCTATTAGGCCCTAACGGCGCGGGCAAGACCACGACGTTTTACGCGATTGTTGGCCTCATCCCCCCTGACACTGGCCGCGTGCTGTACGACGGTCAGGACATCACTGACGTTCCCATGTACCTCCGGGCGCGCCAGTATGGCATCAGCTATCTCCCTCAAGAAGCTTCGGTTTTTCGCAAACTCACGGTTGAGGAGAACATCCTCGCGGTGCTGGAGGCTCAGCCTATGTCTTGGCACGAGCGCCGCGAGAAGATGGAGAAATTTATCGATGAACTGGGCTTGGAACACATCCGGCAGAACCGAGGCTACGCCCTATCCGGCGGCGAGCGCCGCCGCGTGGAAATCGCCCGCTGCCTGTGCATCAGCCCAACTTTCATTTTGCTCGACGAACCGTTTTCCGGGATCGATCCCATCGCCGTGTTAGATCTGCAGAAAATCATCAGCAGCCTAAGGGCCAGCGGCATCGGTGTGTTGATCACCGACCACAACGTGCGCGAGACTCTTTCAGTAACCGATCGCGCCTACATAATCGACGACGGCCGCATCTTCCGCCAGGGTCAGCCCGAACAGCTAGCCACCGATCCGGAAGTAAGGCGCGTGTATCTGGGAGAAAGTTTTTCGCTGGTATGAAATGAAATTTTGTTTGTCATTCCGAACCGGCGTAAGCCGGCGAGGAATCCGCTGTTGGGAGTCATGGGATTGAGTTTTGAAAGGGCGCGGCTTCAGCCGCGGCGCAAGACGAAAGATTCGTATCAGGGCACGGCTTAAGCCGTGCCGCCAAGTAGTCACTTACGGCGCGCCTTTAGGCGCTGAGAATTAGGCGGTCAGTTCCAGCAGCCAGCCGTCGAAACAGACGACTGGATCAATAACTGACCACTGGCCACTGATCACTGGCCACTGACTTTATGGTCCTTTTACAGCACAAACTGAGCGTGAAACTATCCCAACGCCAGATCCTCACCCCGGGTCTGGTGCAGATGGTCTCCGTCCTCGCGCTCAACAAGCTCGAACTTAAGGACATGATTAATGCCGAGATGGTCGAGAACCCGGTTCTCGAAGAGCTCGAAGAATCCGTCCCGCTGATCGATGAAATCGGCCGCAAAGAAGAAGAACGCGACCGCCCCGCCCCCGCCTCCGGCGAAGAAGCGCCCATCACCGCCGAAAAGAAAGACCCATTCGAGGAGATCGATTTCGGATCCTTCTTCCAGGACTATCTCGATCCCGGCTATCGCACCCGTGGCGAAATGGAAGAGATCGAACGCCCGTCGTTCGAAAACTTCCTCTCCAAGCCAACCAATCTAACCGACCACCTGGCCTGGCAACTGGGTGCGCTAAGCCTGCGCCGTGAAGTCCGCGAAGCCGCCGAACAGATCGTCGGCAACCTTAACGAAGACGGCTACCTGATCGCGAGCGATGAAGAAATGCTCGGCGTAGCCCCGCCCGCGCCTCCCGAAGCCGACGAAGCCGCCGCCAGAAATATTGCCAGCGAGGCTCAGGCTCTAGGCTTGGACACCGAGCCCGTCGCCGAAGCATCCCCCGAGGACGCCGATCCTAACGCAGATCTTTCCGCGACCGATATCGATGAACTGATCAGCGCCTCGTCCAGCGCACCCGAACTCTCCGCCGCCGATCTTTCCGCTGAGGATTCTCAGGGCGAAGTCGACACCCTGCCATCCGCTGGCGTCCCGTCAGAGTCCCCTTTTCCTGGACAGAGCGGAAATGCCGCCGCAGCCGCTGCTCCCGCTCCCGAACCGGCTTCTTCTCACCCGCGTCCTGTCTACAAGTCCAACTTCACCCCAGCAGATCTTCAGGAAGCCCTCGAAGTAATTCGCCAGCTCGATCCCCCGGGCGTAGGCTGCCGCACTCTGCGCGAGTGCCTTCTTCTCCAGTTACACCATCACCAGCAACAACTCGCGCACCACAAGAACGGAGAGAAGTCCGGAGAAAGAAACGGAAACCACGTCACAGAAAAACCCGGCAACGGCACCGCCCAGCTCCTCGAAGACGCCATCGCCGTAGTCGACCAGCACCTGCGCGCCGTGCAGGGCAAGCAAGTCAAGGAAATCGCGAAGGCCATCGGACGCCCCGTCGACGCCGTCCAGCAGGCTCTCGACTACATTCGCACCCTCGATCCCCGCCCCGGCCTGCAATACAATAAAGTCCAGGCCCGCCTGATTGAGCCCGACGTCGCCTTCATCAAGCACGGCGACGAGTGGCTCGTCCTGATGAACGACGACGACCTGCCCCAGCTGCGTCTCAACCCCGCCTACAAAAAGCTGATCACCCGCGACACCAACGACAAAAACACCCGCGACTACGTGAAAGAGCGTTACAAGAGCGCGATCCAGCTCATCAAGAACATCGAACAGCGCAAACAGACCATCACCAAAGTCTGCTACAGCATCGTCGCCCGTCAGCAGGATTTTCTCGAAAAAGGCATCGATCAGCTGAAACCCATGATGATCAAGGAGGTGGCCGAAGAAATCGGTGTGCATCCTTCTACCGTGAGCCGCGCCGTGGCCAGCAAATATGCTCACACGCCGCAGGGCGTATTCGAGTTGCGCTACTTCTTCAGCGAGAGCGTGCAGGGACCAGAGGGCGGCAACACCTCGCTCTTGATTCTAAAGCGCCGCGTCAAAAAGCTGATCGAAGAAGAAGACTCAAGCCGCCCGCTAACCGACGAACAACTAACCCGCATCCTGCAATCACAAGGCATCCAGGTAACGCGTCGCACCGTTGCGAAGTACCGTGAAGACATGCGCATCCCCAGCACCCACCAGCGCAGAGTGAAGGAATGAGAAATAAGTCAGAAGCGACAATGCCGAAGTAAAAGAACAGCTTTACCCTGTGGACCTCTGTGTTCCCTGTGGTAAAAGCTTTTGATCCTAAAAGTCGGCACCAGCCCAATTGATCGAGCAAGAACTCAAGGAGGGCCGCTCGTGAACGTGGAATACACCGGCAGGCACTACGAAGTAACTCCCACCATCCGCAAGGAAGTTGAAACCGGTCTCACCAAACTCCGCAAAATCCTCGGCGACCGATTCGAAACCAAGGTCATCCTCACCGTAGAAAAGCACCGCCACAAAGCCGAAATCACCATCAGCCCGCGCAACGGCCCGCTGGTCGGCCTCGCCCAGGCCAAGGACATGTCCATCGCGGTCAACGAAGCTCTCGACCACCTCGAAAAACAGGCGGTGAAATACAAGACCCGCTGGCAATCGAAAAAACGCTCCGCCCGCAAGAGCGAAGAAGTAAAAAAGTGGAACGGCCACTCCACGCAAGAGGTCGCCACCGTGCAAACCGCCGTCGGCTTAACCGAAAAGACAGCCGTCGCCGTAGTCGTGCACCGCTATCCCGCCGTAGCCAGCACCACCGAAGTCCACCTCGTGCGCTCCGACGAAGCCGTAGCCATGCGCCCCATGACTCTCGAAGAAGCCATCAAAGAGGCCCACTTCCGCGACCGCGACGTCTTCGTCTTCCGCGATCCCAAAGGCAAAGTAATGATCCTGCACCGCACCCGGGACGGCAAAATGGAGCTGATCGAAGCCCCCTAGCGGGAAGAAGAAGCGCTCGGGAAAGAAGCATCCCGGAAACTCGCGACCCGCGCCTTGTGCTCCAGCAGATCGCGCCTTAGAATGACCTCGGCCCGGAGGGTACATGGTTCCGCGTAAAATCGTTCTTGTCCTTGTCGCAGTGGTGTTCTGCGGTTTGTTCTTAGGGGCTCGCCAGGACAGCCCGAACCCTGGCTCTCCGAAGGAAGTCACCTACAGCCGCGACGTAGCTCCCATTTTCTACAAGAACTGCGTCACCTGCCATCGCCCCAACGACATGGCCCCCATGTCGCTGATGACCTTTAAGGACGCTCGTCCCTGGGCACGCTCCATTCGTGAAGCCGTCGTGCAACGCAAGATGCCTCCTTGGCACGCCGATCCCAAAGTTGGAGATTTCGTAAACGATCCCCGCCTCAGCGACGCCGATATCGCCACCATCGACGCCTGGGTTCGAACCGGCGCCAAGGAAGGCGACCCCAAAGATCTCCCTCCGGCTCCCGTATTGGCCGAGGGCTGGCACATCAAGCCCGACGTGGTGTTCACCATCCCCGAGTTCACCGTGCCGGGCGCAGCCATGGACGATTACGAATACATCTACGTCCCCACAAACTTCACGGAAGACAGGTGGATCCAAGCCGGCGAGGTCCTTCCCGGAGATCGCCGCGTAGTCCATCACGCCACGGTTTCGGTGATCCCGGCCGATAAAGTCGCAAAGGAAGTAGCGGAACACGGCAAGGCCGACGCCGGAGTCGATGAATATCACTACCGCACCGGCAAGGTCCTGCATCTCAGGACCGACGCGCCCGTAATCGACGATGGCTGCTCGTCTCCCTATGGCGGCGGAGTTCCGCCTAACCTTGCCGGCAATTTAAATATTGTGCCCGGCATCTACCTGCCCGGGCATTTGCCTGAGATCCGCCCGTCCGGCTACGCCCTGAGAATTCCAGCCGGAGCTTATTTGCAGTTTCAGGTTCATTACAGCAACCATACCGGCGACGATGTGAAAGATCGCACCAGCATCGGCCTGGTCTTTGCCCGCGAGCCCGTGAAGCACGAAATCTCGCAGTACGAAATCTGGAACAACATGTTCCTGATTCCGCCCAATGACGCCAATCATCGCGTGACGTCCTGTTTCACCTTGCCGAAAGATGTCACCGTCCTCGCCTACACCGCTCACATGCACTTCCGCGGGAAAAGCATGACCACCGAAGCCATCTATCCCGATGGCCATCACGAGGTCATCCTCAACATCCCGCACTACGACTTCCGCTGGCAGGAGACATACTTTCTGAAGCAACAGTTCCTGATGCCCAAAGGCACGAAGCTGGTGACCACCGCCTACTACGATAATTCATTGGATAACCCCCAGAATCCCGATCCCTCAAAAGCACTACGCTGGGGTGAGCCCAGCGACGAAGAGATGATGGGCTTCTGGCTCCAATTCGCCGACCCCAAACCGATCGACCAAAAAACAGTCGCCCAAAAGTAAGGAGCCAGTTTGCTTTGTCATCCTGAACAAGCGTTCTTTGCGCAGTGAAGGACCCGGGCGAGCCGCGCGAAGCTGCCTGCCCTGAGCAAGCGAAGCGCGCCGAAGCTCGATACCGTCAGGAGCGCCCAATCATGCAACTCACACGTCGCAGCTTCCTCATCACAGCAGCCTCAGCTCCCGCATTCCTGCGCGCCACCGATAAAGCCGGCAGCAAAGCGCCCATCCTCGGCCAAGGCGATCACCGATATGAAGCCATCCACGACTGGGGCGAGCTTCCGCGCACCATCAAATACGGCAACACCCACGGCGTCTGCGAGGATTCCCAAGGCAACATCTACATCCACCACACCGTAAATGCCACCAGCGAAAGCCTCGACACCATGGTGGTCTTCGACGAAAAAGGCAAGTTCGTCCGCTCCTGGGGACGCCAATTCAAAGGCGGAGCCCACGGCCTGACCCTCCGCAAAGAAGGAAGCGAAGACTTCCTTTATCTATGCGATTACGAACACGGCATAGTCACCAAGCGCACCCTGAAAGGCGAAGAAGTATTCACGCTCGGCTATCCGGCAGAATCAGATTCCTACAAGCCGCAAAACAAAGACAAACTCTCAACGGTAGCGTACCGGCCCACCAACGTAGCCATCGCGCCCAACGGCGACATCTACGTAGGTGACGGATACGGCTCCAGCTTCATCAACCAGTACAACCAGAAAGCCGAATTCATCCGCACCTTCGGCGGGTTGGGAAAAGCCGACGACCAAATCGACTGTCCCCACGGCCTGTGGGTCGACACGCGCGGGACTGAGACTAATACGAGCGCGCCGCTCCTGGTAGTGACCGACCGCGGCAACAGCCGCCTGCAGCGCTTCACGCTCGATGGCAAACACGTTGACTCGATCGCTGGCACCTCCAAAATGCCCTGCAATCTGCAGGAGCGAAACGGCGAAGTCGTGATCCCCGACCTGCTAAGCAAGGTGATCATCCTCGACCGGAAAAATAATGTAGCAGCAGCCCTGGGCGAATCCGAATATTCCAGAGAAGACTGGAGCACAGTTCGAAATCAAGCTCCGGGAACCTTCATCCCCGGCAGATTCGTCTGCCCCCACGGCGCCAGCTTCGATCACGCCGGCAACATCTTCGTAGTCGAGTGGGTCGAATCAGGCCGAGTAACCAAACTCCGCCGCCTGGCCTAAGTTTGTGTGAGGAGTTTAAGTGGGCAAGTTTATGTGGGGACGGCCGCCTCGGCCGTCCACCGAGCGAAGCTCAGCCGCGGTCCCCTGTCACCCTGAGCAGTGGAAGGATCCCTACCTGTCAGAAATGCCCAAGGCCGTGGGGAGACTGTGCGACTGCCTCCACCAAAAACTTTTCCACCGCCCGACGTGACATCCAACCTTGCGCCCGCGCCCAGACTCACGCGATCATGGCCGAAGCGGGCGTACTGCGGCGAGCTTCACTGGCTCGCATCTAACTCCCCTGTTTTCTAGATTTTGACCTCTAAGTTCTTTGACATCAAGATTTTGCCAACACTTTTTGCAAACCCCGCGCCCAGCAAGACTTTCGGAGGGTATGGGGGGAGGGGGGTACCCCGCATTAACCCCAACTTTCCCGAACCAGCACCAACGCTGCCAAGATTTATTTTCAGCCAGGAATCCACAGTGTAAGGCGGAGTAAGCCCGAAGCTCCAAAGCGAATTCTATGAAACGAGCAAGCGCCCGCGAGACAGACAGCCACAGTGCAGAAGAGAAGCCCTGTCGTAGAGACGTAGCTTGCTACGTCTGGCAACGAGGCAATGTGTCAGGACTTTCCAATCAAAACGCCCGTGATGAACACCAACACTCCACCGAGGCCCACCTGAAGCGCAGCCGAAACCCAAGGACTGTCCATGTAGCGATGTCGGACCCAAGTGATCACGCCCAACTCAGCGATCACCACTGCTCCCGCGGCCCACAGCGCCGCCCGGAAGTCGTGCAGCAGAAACGGCAGCGTGTGCCCAATGCCTCCAAGTCCAGTCATCGCGCCACAGATCAGCCCTCGAACCCAGGGATGCCCGCGCCCCGTCAAACTGCCGTCATCAGAAAGCGCTTCAGCAAATCCCATGCTGATTCCCGCGCCGGCGGACGCGGCGAGGCCCACGAGGAATGCGTCATTGGTACTGCGCGTCGCAAAAGCCGCCGCAAAAACTGGCGCCAGCGTCGATACGGAACCATCCATCAACCCCGCCAAGCCGGGCTGCACAATCTGCAGCACGAAGAGCCGCCGCTGCGCTTTCTCTTCATCGGCTTTTACATTGGCAGGAAGCTTTTCCTTGTCCAGTTCCTGGGCTCGCTCTTCGTGTTCGCGCTCTTCATTGATGAGATCGTCAAGCAGTTGCCGGACACTGGCGTCCTGCGTGCGCTGCGCCGCCTTTTCATAAAACCGGCGCGTCTCCACTTCCATGGTGCTGGCTTCCTTGCGCACCGCCTCAATGCGGAGCGGACGCATCAGCCAAAGCGCTGGACGCTCCACAAAACCGCGCACGTCCTGGCGCCGGATCAAGGGAATGTGTTCGCCAAACCTCTGCCGGAAGAGCTCGATCAGCCTCCTGCGGTGCCCCGATTCCTCTTCGCGCATGCCTTCAAACATCGCCGCCGACGCGGGATAATCCGGCCGCAACCCTTCGGCAAAGTCGGCGTACACCCGCTCATCTTCTTCCTCCAGCGCAATCGCCAGAGCCAACACTTCGCGTTCCGTGAGTTCCTCAAACTTCTTCATGGCGACTTAGCTTACCTTTCCAAGGTGCACTGAGACAAATCGAAAACCCGATGCTACTATCCAACTTATGACGCCTCGGAAATCGTCCGGGTCCAGGAAGCGATCAGGCCCCTCTCGCAGTGGGAAGAGAGTACCGAGAAAAGCGCTGCAGTCGAATCCGCGAAGTCCCGCGCGAAGTCCAGCGCGAACGCCTGCGCATAAGACTCCGCAGGCTCCGGAACTGGTCATCATCACAGGGATGAGCGGCTCCGGCAAAGCGTCCGTGCTGAAAGCATTCGAGGATCTGGGATATTACTGCGTCGATAATCTTCCCGTCGAACTGATCCCGCGCTTCGCGGAAATGGCCGTGCAGTCGGCTGAGATCCGCCGCACCGCGCTCGTCGTCGATGTCCGCGAAGGCTCCCAGCTTAAGCAACTTCCCGGCATTCTGAAGGCAGTTCGGCGAATGATTCCGACCAAGGTCGCCTTCCTGGAAGCCTCCGATGCCGTATTGATGCGCCGTTTCAGCGAGACTCGCCGCCCCCATCCCCTGGGCACGGACACGCCAGTCAATGCCTCGCTCAAGGCCGAACGACGCCACTTGGAGAGCATCCGCGCGTTGGCCGACATCGTGATCGATACATCGAAGTTCAACGTGCATGAATTGCGCGCCCACATCACGGAACGTTTCCGCGAGCAGGCGACGGAGAAGAGCATTCTTGTTTCGTGCGTGAGCTTCGGCTATCGCCACGGCTTGCCCGAAGACGCCGATCTGGTCTTCGACGTTCGCTTTCTGCGCAACCCTCACTTCGTGCCGAAATTCCGGCCCCTGACGGGCCGCGATCCTCGCGTAGCTAAATACATCCGGTCCTTCCCGCAGACCAAGAAGTTTATTCCCCGCATTTCCGATCTGCTGGTTGACCTGATGCCGCACTACATTCATGAAGGCAAGAGTTATTTAACCATCGGCTTCGGCTGCACTGGCGGCCAGCACCGTTCGGTGATGATCGCCGAGGAAGTCGGCAAACGCCTGCACAAAGCCGGATACCGCGTCAAAGTCGTGCATCGGGATATGCCGAAGTAATGGCTACGCCTCCCTATCCGCTCATTCCCGAACCAATGAATAGAGGTTGGTTCGATCGGCATCCTGCGTGGAAGATTCCGGCCGGCTTTCTCCTCCTGATTCTTCTGGTTGGAGCGTACGTCTTCGGGGTTGTCGAGATTTCTTTCCGTCACAGCGAGGTCGTCGAGCAAGCCATCGCCAAGGCTGGAGAGAACACGCAGGTTCGCGATCAGATTGGCCCTCCCTTGAAGGCGGGATGGCGAATCTTTGGCAATCTTCGCATCGCTGGTTTGTCTGGATATGCAAATTTGTCAATCCCGGTTGCCGGCTCTCGGCATAAGGGCGTGATCCACGTGGTCGCTCTGAAAAGCGCGGGGATTTGGCGGTTCAATCAGCTATTGGTGAATGTGGAGGAGCAGACGGAAGCGATTGATGTGTTGGCCGCTGAACCAACGTCGAAGCCGGAATCTTAGCGCGGTCTCGAATGTCTGGATGCGGCCGAAGGACAGCCGGGGACTCCGGACGTCAATTCGCAAGCGCGGTCAACTCAAGTAGAATATGGCCTTGCCATCCATGTCCATTTCTACGGGCTTGAGCAACTGTCGCCGAGCCCACGCGAGAGCGGTATGCGCCAACTGACGCGCCTAGTCCGCTATGCGCTTCCATATTGGTGGCAGATTCTGTCTTCGGTTGTGCTGATGGCGGCGGTGGGAGCGCTCGACGCCTTCAAGTTCCTGCTGATTCGTCCCATCTTTGACCGGGTCTTGAATCCGTCTACCGGATCGAAAGACATTCAACTGTTTGTCATTCCAGTTACCCACCATCCCGTTTATCTGCAGCAGTTGGTGCCTTCGCATTTCACGAATGCGTGGACCATGGTTGCGGTCGCTCTTGTCGGGTCCACCATCCTCAAAGGAATCTTCGATTACACCGGCACGTACCTGGTAAACCATGCCGGTTTCGGCATGATCACTGACCTGCGCGACGACCTCTACAACGCGATCATGCGTCGTTCGGCGGCATTTTTCTCGAAACACACTACGGGAACCCTGCTCTCTACCATCATCAATGACATCGAGCGGGTGCAGTATGCCATGTCGACGGTGCTGGCGGAATTCCTGCAGCAGTTTTTCACTTTTCTGGCGGTGGCCACGGTGGTTGTGGTCCTGGGCGGAAACCTTGCGTGGGTGCTGGTGCTGTTCGTTCCGGTGATCGTTTACTCCTCGCGCAAGATCGGCTCCCGGGTGCGTAGCACGACCCGGCATGGGCAGGACAAGCTGGCGGAAATTCAGAACATCCTGCACGAAGCGATTACTGGTAATCGAATCGTGAAGGCGTTCAATAGCGAGAAATGGGAGATTGCGCGCTTTCGCGGAGCCGCACGCCGCCTGTTCCGCGCGAACCTTCGTTCCGTAGCCGCGACCGCCATCAGTTCGCCGCTGATGGACATTTTTGGCGTGTTTGGAATCGCTCTGTTGCTGATGCTGGGCCGCGAGCAGATCAAGCACGGCGAGATGACTCTGGGTGTTTTTGTTACTTTCATCACGGCCGTGTTCAGCCTTTACAACCCGGTCCGCAAGTTTGCCCAGTTCAACAACAACTTCCAGCAGGCGCTGGGCGCATCGAGTGAAATCTTCAAGTTCATGGATATCGAGGATGATGTCCGCGAGAAGCCTCATGCCAAGCGCCTGCCCGCCTTTGCGAAGACCGTCCAGTTTGATCACGTGAGCTTCACTTATGGCAGCGAAGGCGAAGATGCCCGAGTTTTGCACGACATCAAGCTCGAAGTTCGTCGCGGGGAAGTTGTGGCGATCGTCGGTTCCAGCGGTTCGGGCAAGAGCACTCTGGTTCACCTGATCCCACGCTTTTTCGATGCCACGCAAGGCCGCCTGCTCATCGACGGCAACGATGTGCGCGATGTGACGCTGGGTTCGCTGCGGGAACAGGTCGGGATCGTTACGCAGGAGACCGTCCTGTTTAACGACACGGTACGCAACAACATCGCCTACGGTCAGCCTCACGTAGCGCTGAAAGATGTTGAGGCCGCGGCCCGCGCCGCTTTGGCGCATGATTTCATCCAAGCCTTGCCTAAGGGATACGATGAGGTGATTGGGGAGCGCGGCGTGCGCCTTTCAGGAGGCGAACGGCAGCGCATCGCGATTGCCCGCGCCATTCTGAAGAATGCGCCCATTCTGATTCTGGACGAGGCGACGTCGGCGCTCGACAGCGAATCGGAGGCACTGGTGCAATCCGCGTTGCATAATCTGATGAGCGGCCGCACCGTGTTTGTGATTGCGCACCGGCTTTCGACGGTGCGCCGCGCCGACCGCATTGTGGTGATCGAGAACGGCGCCATCGCCGATATTGGCGCTCACGATGATTTGATGACGAAGTTGGGTACGTACCGGCGTTTGTACGAGTTGCAGTTCGCTGACTTCGAGCCGAAACTGGAGCCAGCACAACCCAGTTGAGATTGCGAATCGGATTGCGAAACTGAAGTTCGGGAAATCACTCATGCCTCTGCGCTCCATGACGGGTTTTGCACAGATTAAGGGCGAACTTACGAGCCGGACTGAACTAAGCGCCAGCGCGCCGTCCACGTCAGCCTCACTGGCTTCTGTTCAGAGCAACGGCCATCTTGCCTTCTCGCTCTCGTTGAAATCCGTGAACCACCGTTTTCTCGACCTGCATTTTCGTCTGCCCTCGGGCTCCGATTCGCTCGAAATGCAGCTTCGCCGCCTGCTCAAAGAGAAGGTTGCCCGTGGACACGTCGAGGTCACGCTCAGCCTGGAGCGCGGGGGCGGTGAAACCCTGGCTCTGAATCGTCCGCTGGTAACGGCCTATATCGCGGCCTTTCGCGCGGCTGCGGCTGAGTTTTCCCTGGCCACTGAACCAGATCTCAATACCGTTCTGCGCATTCCTGGTGCGCTCGATTCAGCCAAGGATCCGGAAGATGGAGCGCTGGAAGCGGCGGTGATGGCCAGGGCGGGCGAGGTGCTCGATCGCCTGAATCAGATGCGCGAGCAGGAAGGCCGCGGCATTGAGCATGAACTCCGCCAGCGCATGACCCACTTGCGTGAATCCGTCAAGACGGTGCAGCTTCACCGGCGCACGGTGTTGCAAAGCTATGTGGAACGCCTGCAGTCGCGCTTGCAGGAACTGCTCGGCTCCAGTGCCGATAAGGAAAGGGTGCTGCAGGAAGCCGCGCTTCTAGTGGATCGCAGCGACATCCAGGAGGAAATCGTACGCCTGGAAAACCACGTCCAGCATTTCCTTGGACTGCTCGATGGAGATGGAGAAGTTGGAAAGAAACTCGACTTCCTGCTCCAGGAAATGAATCGCGAGGCCAACACTTTGCTCTCGAAGACGTCTGGACTGGCCGGAGAGGCGCTGAAAATTACCGAAGCTGGACTCATCATGAAGGCGGAGATCGAAAAATCACGCGAACAGGTGCAGAACCTGGAATGAGTTTTCCGGTGCATGAGCCAGTCGTCTACATCATTTCGGCCCCGTCTGGTTCGGGCAAGTCGACGCTTGTCAACGAACTGCTGAAGTCGGTGCCCGATCTGGAGTTCTCCATTTCCTATACGACTCGGGCGCCTCGAGGCAGCGAGACCAATGGAAGGCAGTATTACTTCGTCTCGCGCCTCGAATTCGAGACGATGATCAAGCACGATGACTTTCTGGAACATGCCGAGGTATTCGGCAACTACTACGGCACGGCGCGCCGCTTCATGGACGACGCAGAAAAAAAGGGTCGAGATCTGTTGCTCGATATCGATGTGCAGGGCGCCAAGCAAATTCAGGAGAAGCTTCCTCGGGCCGTGAGCATCTTTATTCTGCCTCCGGATCGCAAGACGCTGGAAGAAAGGCTGCGCAAGCGCGGTGAAGATCGCGAAGAGGTCATCCATCGCCGCCTGGTCACCGCGAGCCGCGAGATTGAAGATTTCACTCGATACAACTACATCCTCGTCAACGACCGTTTGGAGGATTCGATCGAGAGCCTGCGGGCCATCGTGCGCTTCGAACGGATCCTGCACTCAGGGCAGACCCCATCCAAAGAAGACGCCAAAATCGTGACTTTGGCGGACCATTGCCGCCTGGCCAATGTGCGCGGCCGCTTGCAGCCGATTCTGGCCTCGTTCAGGGTTCCGGCGGTTCCGGGCGAGGTTAGTCCTCGGTAACCAGATTCGAAGGCTTGTGACCCCCGTAAGGTTGAGTTTCGTGGGAAAATAGGGGAGCAGGTCTTTGGCGTCGCGGGCGAAAGAACGAAGCGCACCATTTTCCGGACAGTGGTTTTTCGGGCAATCAACTTTCGGCAATCAAAATCTTGCATCCCGGTAACAAGGGGAGAGAATCCATGAAATTGATCGAAGGCTTTGACAGCAACTATCGCTATATTCTGGTCGCCGCCCGGCGCGCACGCCAACTGCAATCCGGAGCTCCGCCGGTGGTTCAAACCAACTCACGCAAACCGTGCCGCATTGCGCAGGACGAAATCCGCGCAGGAAAAGTGAAGTGGGAGATCCCGGAAACTCGCAGCGCAGCGGAGCAGGCCGCGGAAGTCCTGGATAAAGCTTTTGGAGACGCATAAGAGCGGGGCCGCTGAAGAGATCATGAAAGTTGCTCTTGGAGTGACGGGAGGCATCGCGGCCTACAAGGCGGCGGAGATTGTACGCCTCTTGCAAGACCGCGGAATTCGCGTGCAAGTTGTCATGACGCGCGCGGCCCAGGAGTTTGTTCGGCCGCTCACCTTCGCAGCGCTTTCTGGCGACAAAGTGATTACGGGGATGTTCTCGCCCGGCGAGGAACACGCAGCCAACATCGATTCCGCCATCGAGCACATCGCCGTGGCACAGTCGATTGACGCATTGCTGGTTGTTCCTGCGACCGCAGACGTTCTGGCGCACTTCGCGCAGGGCATTGCCAGCGACTTTCTTACGACGCTCTATCTCGCGACTACCGCGCCGGTCGTAGTGGCTCCGGCGATGAACGTTAACATGTGGAACCATCCCGCGACGCAGGCGAATCTGGAAGTCCTTCGCCAGCGCGGAGTGAAGATCGTTGATCCCGGCTCAGGATATCTGGCTTGTGGGATGACGGGCTCCGGGCGGCTGGCCGAGAATGAGGTAATTGTGGCGGCGGTTCTGGAAGCGCTTGGCGCGTCGCAGGATCTGGCAGGCGAAACCGTTTTGATCACGGCAGGACCGACGCGTGAAAAGATCGATCCTGCGCGCTACCTCACCAACCGGTCGAGCGGGCGCATGGGATACGCCATGGCCGAAGCTGCGCTGCGACGCGGCGCGCGCGTGTTGCTGGTCAGTGGGCCGACGGCGCTGACGCCTCCGGGAGCGGCTGAACTTACGGGTGTGGAATCGGCTGAGCAGATGCGCGAGGCTGTGCTCAATCTTCTGCCCCAGGCGACCATCGTCATCAAGACGGCTGCTGTTTCCGATTACCGCGCGAAGTCGGCGTCGCCGCAGAAGATAAAGCGCAAAGGTCCGATCACGCTCGAGCTCGAACCTACGGCAGACATCCTCCAGGAAATTTCTCTGCGCAGGCAGTCGCAGATTGTCGTTGGTTTTGCCGCGGAAACCGAAAACGTCCTCGAAAATGCCCGCCAGAAGCTTGCAGCCAAGCACCTCGATGCCATTGTGGTCAACGATGTTTCGCGCGAAGGTATTGGTTTTGACTCCGATCGCAACGAAGTGACCATCATTACTCACGACGAAATCGTCGAAGTGCCGGAAACCACCAAGTGGGAAATTGCCCAGCGCGTGCTCGACCAGGTCGTGCGGTTGCTGCAGCGGCGCAAGTCGCCGGTGAAAGCCTGAAGGCAAGTTTCTCGTCAAGTTTCTCGTCCCTCTATTACGTCGCTGCATTACAATCGAAGGCCAATGCCCCGCACTCTTGACGTTGAAACGCGACGCGCTCTGGCCGAACGCGTCCGCTATTGCCACGAGCTGGGCATTTACGATTTCTACCGGCGCGAACCAACTTCGGTTGTTACCGACCCCACATTGTCTCCAGCCATTCAATCAGAACTGCGAGAGGAAATGTCCCCCAGAAAAGCTGCTGCTGTACGAGTTGTTGAGGAAGACAGGATTTTAGAAATCGTTTCGCCGAAGCCGGAGTATGGCGTGGGCGATCCCGTCGCCGCGCTCAAGCTGATTCGCGAAGATCTCGGCGATTGCACACGCTGCAAACTGCACAAGCAAGGGCGCAAGCAGATCGTCTTCGGGGTAGGGAATCCGCGTGCCGAATTGATGTTTGTGGGCGAAGGTCCGGGCGCGGACGAAGACGCTCAGGGTGAGCCCTTCGTCGGCCGCGCCGGGCAGTTGCTTAACAATATGATCAAGGCGATGGGCCTGCGGCGCGAAGATGTTTACATCGCGAATGTGGTCAAGTGCCGTCCGCCGGGCAACCGCACGCCGGAGCCCGATGAGTGCGAAACCTGCTCTCCGTTTCTCATGCGGCAAATCGCGGTGATCAAGCCCAAAGTGGTGGTGGCTCTTGGGGCGACGGCAGCCAAGAATCT
>Ga0209380_10000118_pt1 | contig 49587 bp, 45 predicted proteins | sample HubBroMetageWFT6_FD_188347 | JGI IMG/M metagenome (GOLD analysis project Ga0209380, IMG submission 188347) | Warmed and freeze-thawed soil microbial communities from the Hubbard Brook experimental Forest, New Hampshire - Hubbard Brook CCASE Soil... | ecosystem: Environmental > Terrestrial >...
AACCTGGTCAGTCGTGGTCTCCTTCAGTTTGTAGAAATGGTAGGTCGCATTGAAATGCCATTTCGGTGAAAAATCGTGGTCGAGCCGCGCAGCTACGAATTTGGTGGAGGTTGGGGTGGCGATGTTGCCCACAAACCCCTGAATATTAACGCCATCGCAATATGATTGGGCGCAGGCACCATTCGACGCCGGCTCGTAGGTGTTCCATATGTTTGAAACTACCGGGTTGAGCCCCTGTCCAAGCGGATCAATGCTTGCCAGCGTGTAAGGAGTGTTGGTAACGGGGTCAATGATCTCGGCAGGCCCCCCAACGCCCATCAAGGTTGGCGATGGCACGTTCCTGTGGACGGTGATCGACTGAGGGAAGTCAAAGCCCTCGTAGTTGACAAAGAAGAACGTCTTGCCGCCGAGAATCTCTTTCGGAATGATCGGCCCGCCAACGGCAAAGCCATAACGGCTGTAATGGAAGCTGGGGAGGGGCGCGGAGCCGGGTTGCAGAATGTTGTCGTAGTCGTTTTCCCAACTCTGCGACGACCAGTTGTTGTCCTTATAATATTCGTAGCCCGTGCCGTGCCAGGCATTGGTACCACGCTTGGTGACAATCTTTACTTCGGCGCCGGCGGAGCTGTTGAAATCAGCCGTCTGGCCAGCACTATTTACCTTAAATTCTTCAACACTGTCCTGCGGAGTGGGGATCACGCCCGTAGGGCCGCCCGAACCTGCTCCCAGGTTGTTCTGAGTTGCCACGCCACCTGTCGGATCGCCGGCATAGCTGGTGGTGTAGACGTTCATGCTGCCGTCCATGTCGTTGGTGTTGTTGCCGCCGTCGAGCGAGAAGTAGTTTTGGTCAAGCACCGCGCCGCCTACGCTGCCGTCCGGACCTACGCCCGGTTGCAATTCGACGAATGTGCTGACGTCGCGGCCGAGGCTGGGAAGGTTGTCGATGGTGACGCTGTTAATCGTGTTGCCGACCGTGGCATTCATCGTCTGCAACTCATTGCCGACGGCCGATACCTCGACAACCACATTCGCGCCGCCGACCTGCAGCGACAAGTTGACGGTCAGATTCACTCCGACCTGTACGATCTGGTTGTCAGTCTTCGTGGTGGCAAACCCCGCCTTACTGACGGTCAGGGTGTAAGTGCCCGGCGTAACGTCTGCGAAGAAGTACCGCCCGCTCGCGTTGGAGCTGGCAGTTCGCGGGATATTGGTCGAGATGTCGGTCAGCGTAATCGCGGCCCCAGCCACGACCGCATTCGACGGGTCACTCACTGAACCGGAAACCGTACCCGACGATGCCGATTGTGCCCATACTGGCAGGATACCCCCCATGCAAACCACCAACAGGAGAACCAGAGCCAACTTTACGCTGCGCATGTGCATTGCTTCCTCCACCAACTGAGATTGAAATGTTAACTACTGACGGACCCGAAGATAGCTGATGAGCATGAGACCCCTACAGCGAAGCCAGTAGGTGCAACTGTCGTTCCAAACAGTGTGCTGTTTGAAACTGTTATGTTTCTTAAAGTTACGAGAGTGTGAGCGGGGAGAGTGCTCCGCTTTGTTGAATAACAATATGATTTTCAGTAGGGAAGCTGAGTCGGCTGGTGCATCTTAACGGGGTATCCGACGTCAGAACAGGACGCGCTAAGCGGATGCAAGGGTAGGGCGCGTGGGTCAGGCCCGGCTGGCGGATTCGACCGTTATTTCGACAGGCTGGCTAATGCTTCGCGGAAGAGGGCATCAAATGACCCCGCCTTCTCGGTCTTGCCTGCGGTGTTCTTCACCGCATTTGCCAGTACTTTCTCGGCTGCAGGCTGCGGATAGCCGAGGTTGACCAGAGCAGACAGAACATCTTGTTCTGTTGCACTCATCGCCGGTGCGGTTGCGGTGGAGGTTCCCGCCGCGGCAGGCAGCTTGTCCCGAAGCTCCAATACCATGCGCTCCGCCGTTTTCTTGCCGATGCCTGGAATCCTGGTCAGGCGGGCCACATCATTGCCGCGAATCGCGCCTGCCATCTCGTCGGCTGCCATCCCGCTCAAAATAGTGATGGCCAGCTTCGCCCCAATGCCGCTCACCGTCATTAATTTCTCGAACAACTGCTTCTCAGCGGGACGGAGAAATCCATACAACGCAATCAGGTCCTCGCGCACGTGCATGTGGATGTGCAGGGCGACTTCGGAGCCGTTGGCGGGCAACTCGGAAAAGGTCGGCACACTAATGTTCACTTCATAGCCGACGCCGCACGTCTCCACTACGATTTGATTAGGATGCTTGGCCAGCAGTTTTCCGCGCAGATGGGCAATCATGCTTGTAGGCAGTACCTAGTACCCAGAAGAAAGAGGAGTGGTTGCACACGACCTCAATGCCCGGTACTCGGTACTGGGTACTAGGTACTGAGAGTGAAAACGGCAGGGCCGACCCCCCTGCCGTTTTGATGTAAGAGGCTTTGCTTCGCTACTTCTGTTTTCGCTACTTCTTGTTGACGGTTTTCTTCAGTTCGGCCCCAGGGGTAAACTTCGCGACCTTGCGGGCAGCGATCTTGATCGTGGCGCCGGTTTGCGGATTGCGCCCGTTCCGCGCCTTTCTCTGCGATACCGAGAAGGTGCCGAAACCTATCAAAGCGACGCGATCCCCTTTCCGGAGTGCACCTGTAATGCTGCTCACGGCGGTATCAATCGCTGTCGCAGCCTGCGCCTTGCTGATTTCGCACGCGCCCGCGATCTTGTCAACCAGATCGGCTTTATTCATTTGTTTCTCCTCGCAGGTCTCTTTATTTTGCATACCCAGCGCACACCGGGAGGACAAAAGTTGTGGCTGAGTTGGGAAACCTGACGGCTGGTATTCTCCTCTCTCTACAGAGAATGTCAACTGTGAAAATCCGCGCCCGAAGCCAGTTTCGCATCCCCATGTCCCGGATTGGGGCTGAGGGGGCGGGTTCTGAGACCGAACCGCCGCCGGAAACGGTATACCGGACTGCGCGCGTCGCGAAAATGCAAGCCGGGAGCGGTTTTCCTCCGCCCTCCACAGCCTCTGCCGTGCCTTCACAGTTTGTGCACAGGCGTGTACCGTTTCTCACTTGCGGGAAGATGATGTGTGGGTGCAGAGTCAGCTGATACAGTTTAAGAAGAGTCCTGAATTGAAAAGGTCGATTTGAGAAGCATTCATGAAGCAGGGTTGAAGTTAGTCAAAACAGACGGGGAGGTTTGTCCGCTATGCCAGGGTACGGGTTGGAAGACGCTTCCCGTTGGCGCCGACACACATAAAGAGAGTAACGGCAGCAATAACAATAGCAATAGCAATAAGGACCGGCGAGTCACGCGCTGCGATTGCCAGTTGCGGGCTCGGAGCCAGACCATGCTTGCTGCCGCGCGGATTCCGAAGAGGTACGAGCACTGTGAACTCGCCAGCTATACCACGGACTTTCCGGGAGCGCATCCCTCGCTTGCGTTTGCCCAGCTTTCCGCTTCCAGGTTCGCGCAGGAATACGATCCTCGCGATGGCATGGGCCTGCTGATCATTGGAAAGATCGGGACGGGCAAGACTCATCTGGCAGTCGGAATCACCAAAGACCTCGTTATCAGAGGCGTCGCCTGCCTGTTCTACGACTATCGCGAACTGCTGAAGGAAATCCAGAACTCGTATAACGCGGCGGTTCAGACCACCGAGTTGGACGTTCTTCGTCCTGTCTTTGAAACCGATGTCCTGGTCCTCGACGAACTGGGCGCGGTGAAGCCCACGGAATGGGTTTGGGACACCGTCAGCCTGATCCTGAACACGCGCTACAACAACAACCGAACCACGATCATTACAACGAATTTCGAAGATCAACCGGCGGCCGGCGCAAATGGCTCCGTTTCTGCAGCACGAGCCGCCTCGCGCGCGGAAACTCTCGGCGACCGAATCGGTGAACGAATGCGCTCCCGCCTGCACGAAATGTGCCGCATCATAAAAATGGAAGGCGAGGACTTCCGGCAGAAGTTCCGCAGCGCCAGCTTCCGGTGAGTCGTTCACAGCGGATCTCTTGCGGAGCGATCTACAGCAAGAAAGGATCAACATGCGCTGGTACCACTACTTGGCGTACTTCTTTGGAGGCGCATTCCTCGCAAACGCCCTGCCCCATTTCGGCAACGGAATTTCCGGGCATGCTTTCCAAAGCCCTTTCGCTTCACCTCCCGGCGTAGGCCTGTCCTCTTCGGTGGTGAATGTCGTGTGGGGCCTCTTCAATCTGGTCGTTGGCTATCTGCTCGTCTGTCGCGTGGGCAGCTTCGATCTGCGCCGAACCTCGCACGTGCTGGTGCTCGGGGCAGGCATCCTGATCATGTCGCTGAATTTAGCGCACTATTTCGGAAGGTTCCACGGGGGAATGTGAGACCGCCTGTTCAGCCCGATCAGATCCCCTCAGCCAGCAAGACTACGGAGAGCTAAAGCCGTTGTTGTTATTGCTTTCTCTGTGCCTCTGTGTCTCTGTGGTGAAGACTTGCTTACAATGGTTCCGTGCTGACTGAGCGCCTGGAATTCGCGCCTGAACGCGACGCGGCGATCTTTGCCGCCATCCCCGCCGCGCCAGCCGTATTCCTGCTGCGCGGCGAAGACGCCCAGGCCGAGCCTTACGTCGGCAAGACAGCAAACCTTCGCCGCCGCCTGCAACGCTTGCTCGGCCCAGTTGAAGAACGCACCAGGAAATTAAATCTGCGAGATCGTGTCCGCTCCGTCGTCTACGGGCCGACTAGTTCCGACTTCGAATCCGGATTCCTGCTCTACCAGGTCCTGCGCGAAACTTTCCCGAAGACTTACGGCAACCGCATGCGCTTCCGCTTCGCGCCATTGGTCAAGCTGCATCTCGAAAACGAATATCCCCGCGCCTCCATCACCACGCGCCTGGGACGCCTGAAGGGCCGCGTACTCTACTACGGACCGTTTCAATCCCGCGCCGCTGCCGAGAAGTTCATGAACGACTCGCTCGACTTCTTCAAGATGCGCCGCTGCGTCGACGATCTGAATCCCGATCCGAAATTCCCCGGCTGTATCTATTCCGAGATGAAGATGTGTCTTGCGCCGTGTTTCAAGGGCTGCACCGACGAGGAATATTCCGCCGAAGTGAACCGCGTGCAAGCTTATTTCGATTCCGGAGGAGAATCCCTGGCTCGGGAGTTTTCGGCGCAGCGCGACGCCGCATCGGCCAATCTGGCGTTCGAGGACGCTGCATCCATTCACGTTCGCCTGGAAAAACTGAAGCCCGTCCTAAGCCAGTTCCCCGAAATCGTCCGCCGCCTTGACCGGTTTTCAGCGCTGATCATTCAGCCCTGCCGTCTGGCCGAGTCGGTCAACTTCTTCCGCGTAGAGGGCGGCGTAATCTCGGGGCCGGCCGCATTCTCGATTCAGGCTGCCGAGCACACAAAGTCACAATCCATGGAATCGCGGGTCCAGGGAGTTCTCGATGCGTTCCCGCGCCCGAAGATGCGGCCCGCGCTTGAGATCATGGAGCACCTCGCGCTCGCGAGGCGCTGGTATTATCGTGGCCGCCGCGTCGGCGAAATATTCCTGGTGGATGACAAAGGTGTTTTCCCCATGCGCCGCATCGTCCGCGGCATTGGCCGCGTCTTAAGAGGCGAAGCGCCGGAGGAAGATGGATGAAAGCGTTTCACCACAGAGTCACAGAGACACAGAGAAATTCCTGGATCAATGCTTTTGCGGGTTCTTGCTTTCTCTGTGACTCTGTGACCCTGTGGTAGAGAACTTCTCTTACGGAAGGGACGAAATGACGATCAAAGATTCACACGACAAATCTCTTCGCGAACACGTGCTCTACCTTCTCAACGGCGGCGGAGCGCACGCCCGGTTTGACGACGTTGTGAAAGATGTGCCGGAGGATTTGCGCGGCGACAAGCCCAACGGGTTTCCGCACTCCGCCTGGATGCTTGTGGAGCACCTTCGCCTGGCGCAGTGGGACATTCTCGAGTTCAGCCGCAATTCCAAACACACCTCTCCCGACTGGCCCAAAGGCTATTGGTCGAAGACAGAAGCGCCGCCAAATGCAGCCGCATGGAACCGAAGCATTCAGCAATTCCGCAAAGACCTGAAGGCGATGCAAGCCCTGGTTGCGAATCCCAAGACCGATCTGTTTGCCCGCATCCCCTGGGGCGACGGCCAAACCGTTTTACGCGAGGCTTTGCTGCTGGCCGACCACAACGCATATCACCTCGGCCAGTTAGTTGACGTGCGACGTTTGCTAGGCGATTGGAAGGCATAGAGTAGCGCCACCGTCCCGGCGGCTATCGCAAGTTCCCCGGCGGTCCAGAGCGCTAACGAAGGCGCGAGACGGCGGCGCTACGACAATCGAGCCGGCCCCTTTCGGAGCCGGCTCGACTGATTTAGCTAGTACTTCTTCTTGCGACCCAAACCATCGCCGTTAAGGTGCCACGGTTATGGTGACGGGTATCTCGTTCGTGAGTGATCCGGAAGTTCCGATCAGCTCGATGGTGGTTGTCCCGGTGGGCGCTCGCCTACTGGCGCTCCAGGTGATGGTTACGGTCGTGCTGCCATTTGCCGGAGGCGTTACGGGGTTGGCCGAGGCCGTCGCCGAAACGTCCGTGGGGAATTCATTCACGCTCAACGTCACTGCGGAATTGAACCCGCCCTGGCTGGTGATAGTGAGAGTAGTGGATACGCTGCCGCGTTCATCGATGGTGAAGGAAGCAGGTGACAAGGACAGAGTGAAGTTCTTCGTCGCCGAAGAAGCATTCACCGTGAGAGCAACGGTGCTAGTTGCGGTCAGGGTGCCGGAGGTGCCGGTGATGGTCACCGTCGCCGCTCCGGTAGTTGCGGTGGCGCTCGCGGTCAGCGTCAGCACGCTGGTTCCGGTTGTGGGGTTCGTCCCAAACGCCGCAGTTACGCCGCTCGGCAAGCCGGATGCAGCCAGCGTTACGCTGCCGGTGAATCCATTCTTGTCGGTCACGGTGATTGTGCTGGTTCCGCTACTGCCCTGAGTTACGCTGAGGGAAGCTGGCGAGGCAGCGAGCGTGAAGCTCGGCGTCGCCGTCGCAGTCACCGTAAGGGCAAGAGTAGTGGTTGCGGTCAGGCTGCCGGAAGTTCCGGTGATGGTCACCGTTGCCGCTCCGGTAGTGGCTGTGCTGCTCGCGGTCAGCGTGAGCACGCTGGTCCCAGTGGTTGGATTGGTGCCGAACGCTGCAGTTACACCGCCAGGCAAACCGGATGCGGCCAAAGTTACGCTGCCGGTGAATCCGTTCACATCGGTCACCGTGATGGTGCTGGTGCCGCTGCTGCCCTGGGTAACCGACAGGCTGCTCGGCGAATCCGAGAGCGTGAAGCTCGCCGTCGCCGCTCCAGCCAGGGTGTTGATCAGGCCGGTCGTGTTCGGGCTGCCCCAGCCGGTGCACAGATCGTAGCCGGTAATTCCGGAATAGGTACCGCAACTGCCGCTGGTGACGTCGTGGAAAAGGGTGCTGTAGCTTGAGGTCAGAGCGTCCGGGTAAATGATCGGATTGATGTAGCCGATCGATTCGCCGCTGGTCGCCGCCTGTTCGTTGGCCAGAGCCAGGTAGCCGGCCCACATCGGCGTCGCAAAGCTGGTTCCGCCGTAGTCGTTAGCCGTACAGGTGGTTTGGTCAGCGCAGACGTAGAAGGTGAAGTTCGCGTTTGCCGCCACGTCTGGACCGTTCCGCAGAGTCGTAGATCCCTTGTTGGACGAGGTGATCACGCCCGAGAGCTTCTGCCACGATGGGATCGGAATGGAATCCGGGGAGATGCCGCCGCCGCTGTCCGCCCAGGCAGTTTCCGATTTCCACGGGCCCGCTGCGCTGGAGGTTGTCAGGTCCGTGCCGCCGACCGAGACGATATTGGCATCGTCCGCCGGCCAAGCTTCATTCGACGCAGACCAGGCTGAATCGTCGCCAGCCGCGGCAAAGAAGTTTTGGCCTTGTGACGCCATCTGTTCAAAGTAGGGGTCCAGCGTGCTGGGATCCGCCGGCGTCCATCCCCATGAGCAACTGATCTGCTTGGAGAGTGGAGCATCCGCATCCGAAACCATCGCGCTGATGCAGGCCGTGTCGCTGATATTTCCTGATCCACTGGCCAGGACGTCGCCGCACACATACATGTAGAGCATGCTGGCGCCCGGCGCCATGCCCATGAACTGGGTCATGTCGAGGGTCTGCTCGGTATCGTCGCAGGCACTGCCGCCGCTATCGACGCAGCTCGTGCCGTACCCGCCAGTAGAAATAAGGGTGGGAGTGAAAGGCTCGGTTTGTCCAACGTTCTTGTAATACGTGCTCAGATCGGACAAATCCGTGCCCGCGAATTCAAACAGGGCGAGGTTCTGGCCGGAGCCGGTGAGCGCTGTTCCGCCATAGTAGGCCGCGCGCATGTCGCTGCCCAAGAAGGAAGCCGAAGGGCCGGAGCCGGTGGTGGCATGAGACACGACCTTGTCGGCATCGATCCCATGGGCCTTCGCGTAGTCGCTCTTCTTGACATACATCGGATGCGGTTTGGAATCGTTGTCCAGACCAGTGATGTGCCAAAGCTGGAAGGGAAGGTCCGCGGTGGGCTCGCGGTCCACGGCAAAAAATGTGCGATCTTCGGTGAGGTCCTGATAGGTCCCCAGGGTCACGTGGAAGGCCTTCTCGATGTTGGCCACCGTGCCGGTGAGTCTTAGATCCCTGCCTTCGAGGTCGCCGCTGATGATCTGAAAGCCGCTCGCTTTCGCGAAAGCAACCAGGGCGTCCCAGTTCTCCTGGGTGGGACCGAACCTCGCAGTAAACTCCTGTGGCGTAAGGAACTTGTGGTAAGAGGGGCTTGTGGGAGATTGGACTTCCTGCAGGAAGTTTTCCAATCCTGCGCGATCGCGCAACGGCAGAACAACGTCGAAGCGCAGGGTCTGGGTTGCCGGGAGCTGACCGACTAACTGCGCCTGCCCATTGGCCACTTCTTCGCGCACATGACGCGTCAACAGGGATTGCGGCTGGGCTTGTCCGGGGATTGCGATCAACATGAACGCGGCGGCGCAGACAAGCGCAGCCAGTCTGGATATGAGGGGAGTTCTTCTTTTCATGTTTTTATCCTTTCGTTCTTTCGTCTGATCATTCTTTCTTCTGACTTTAAAAGGTCAGGCAGTTGGCAGCACTGCATGACCCTGAGTCACGGCATCTTAACGCACAACGAGTGTTTTGTTTAGAGTTTTTGAGAGCTGTTACGAAAATAGAATTCCGAGACGGGAATGAAGAAAAGGCTAAGGTAACAACCCTATAGACACGCCACCGACTTCAACTCTGCGCGGTTGAGTAATTCGGATCCACGTCTGGTGCCCCGTTCAGGCCGCTTGCGGAACACAACCTTTACTCCCTCCCGCCAACGCTCGTCAATCCCCACAAACTCCCATTCAATCTCCGGGGAAAGGTAGCGCAGCAACGTATCGGTTGAGGGATGCACGTGTAGCGCGGGAGCCACCAGAAACAACAACGGCTTCTCGGTCGACAACTCGCGACCGTCAAAATACCCAAACCTAGGGAATTCGCCGCGAGCATGATGCCATTCCACTCGCGACCAATAATCCAGCCCTTGCAGCGGCAAGTGGATATCCTCATCCGCCTTCAGTTCCACCACTGCCAGCCGTCCTGCGCGCGTGGTCGTGAGCACATCGATCATGGCCCGGTCAGCCGCGGAAAATGCCGGAACCTGCGAGTACCGGGAGGCCGGCTCCAGGCGCCCATCCACCACACTCACATCGCCCGCCACCAGCGACTCCAGCCATCTTTCCGGACGCAGCCGCCACAAAGGATGTTGACGAGGTCCGTAAGGATGGCGAGTATCGCGCAAACCGTGCGCCAATTCCGCGAACGCGGCTTCGTTATCCGCATCCAGAATCCGTTCCTCGGCGCCCACGCCAAACACAACCTCTTCAGTGGTGCGAAACGAGCCCGGAATGCCTCCCAGCCGAGCTTGCGCAAACTCCAATCCGCGCCATCGGAAAACAATCTCCGCCGCCGACAGCACATCAACCTCGCAATTCGGCAAAACCTGCTGAACTCTCGCAATCGACTGCTTGAAGCGATCGCGCGAGGCCTGATCGTCGGCCGCATGCACCAGCCGGGTCGCCACATTGCCGCGATCCGCGCAGTCGATTTCCACTAGCGCGTCGTGCCGTTCGTCCAGCTCAAACAGCCCCCACTTGGCGGCGTCCCGGTTCAGGTTCGCCATGCGCTCCCGCACCAGCGCGGAAGTTCCAGTGGGCACAAACATCTTCAAGCCTTCCACCAGCACATTCGAGGCCTGCGCCTGCCGGCACACATCGAGCCACAGAATGCCGAAGGTCAGCGCCGCGTCGATGGAAGATTGGGTTTCTTGTGCATTAACCCCAAGAACCGCAAATGCCGAGCGCCCTTGCCGCATCAAGCCGCGCGAATAGACGGGTCCAAAGGATTTCTCCAGATCCACACCGCTGGTCAGCCGGACGACCTTGAAATCGGGGAAATGCCTTTCCAGAGTTCTCCGGAGCTTGTGCTCGTACGCGGCGCGGGCCGCTCGACGAGCTGTAGGCGTCCGCCGGTCGCGGTCGCGGCAAATTTCCAGCCAGGATGGCCGAGCCTGCCCCAGCTTCTGCACCGCCAGCCGCAGCGTGCCATTCTTCACTTCAGCTTCCAGCACCCGCCGCACGGCGTTGCGCTCCGCCGACCAGAGATGCAGCAGGCACCGGTTGTATTCCCCTGAAATCGAATACTTGGATTGCGCCAGATCGAAGGCGACCGCTCCGTTCTCCAGCACCACAGCACCCGCAGCCTCGCTGAGAAAGTCCTGTACGGTACGAGTCAGTGCTTGTGGCGTCACCGTCGGCATTTTGAAGTATCCATATTGGGTTCTCAAACTGCATTGTCTGACCCCAGCAGGCTCCCCGTCTGTGACATGTGACCATCGTCACAATTCTCCTGTGGATGTTTCGCCCGCCCGCTTCCGCCCTATGTGGGATAATGAACCGACCCGCCCAACTGAGTCTGCTCGCAGCCCGGCGGCATCTAATTTGGGTGAACAAAAGCTTGAATAAACCATTATTAGCGGATAAACAGCGCTTTTTCTTCGACCACTACGGCGTCACGGAAAACGACCTCGAACATTACCTTGCGGCTGCGCTTTCGGCCGGCGGCGACTATGCCGACCTTTATTTTGAATATCTTTCCTCCACCTCGCTGATGGTGGATGAGTCCATGGTCAAGTCGGCTTCGCAAGGCATTTCCGCCGGCTGTGGAGTGCGCGTGGTTTCCGGCGAGCGCACCGGCTACGCCTACACTGACGATCTTTCCGCCAGCCGCATCCTGCACGCGGCGCGCACCGCGGCCTTGATTGCCAGCGCTCCGGCCAAAACCTCCGTGGCGGGGTTCCAGCAAACTGCGGCGCGCAGCTTATATCCGGTCACTCTGCCTTCGGTCGACGCCGAAATCACCGCGAAGGTCGAACTCGTGATGCGGGCGGACAAGGCAGCGCGTGCCTACGATCCGCGCATCCAGGAAGTCCGCGCCAGCTATGCCGACGAACTCCGAAATATTCTCGTCGTAGCCTCGGACGGAACCTTCGCCGAAGATTCCCAGCCCCTGGCCCGCATGAACGTATCTTGTATCGCTAAGACCGAAAACAATTCGGCCCGTGGCGGCTCCGGCGGCGGCGGACGCGTCGCCCTCGACTTCTTCTTCGGAGACAAGAATCCCGAATTCTTCGCGAAAGAAGCAGCCCGGCAGGCGATCCTGCAACTTGACGCGCGCGAAGCTCCCGCCGGCGAAATGGAAGTCGTTCTCGGCCCGGGATGGCCCGGTGTCCTGTTGCACGAAGCGGTCGGGCATGGCCTGGAAGCCGATTTCAATCGTAAGAAGACTTCGGCGTTCGCCGGACTGATCGGCAAACGCGTAGCCAGCGAAGGCTGCACAGTGATCGATAACGGCACGATGCCGTGGCGCCGCGGGTCTTTGAACGTGGATGACGAAGGCGCGCCCACGCAGGAAACTGTTCTGATCGAAAAGGGAATCCTCAAGGGCTATCTGAGCGACAAACTTTCCGCACGCCTGATGGGTATCGCCGACACGGGCAACGGACGCCGCGAGAGCTACGAGCACATCCCCATGCCGCGCATGACCAACACCTACATGCTCGCGGGCCAGGACAATCCCGAAGATATTATTCGCTCGGTGAAGCGCGGCATCTACGCCGTAAATTTCGGCGGAGGCCAGGTCGACATCACTAACGGCAAGTTCGTCTTCGGAGCCTCGGAAGCCTACATGATCGAAGACGGCCAGATCACCGCGCCCATCAAAGGCGCAACACTGATCGGCAACGGCCCCGATGTTCTGACGCGAGTCTCGATGGTAGGCAACGATCTGAAACTAGACGAAGGCGTCGGCACCTGCGGCAAAGACGGACAAGCCGTGCCAGTAGGCGTGGGCATTCCGACCATCAAGATCGATCGCCTCACCGTAGGCGGCACGGCCAAGAAAGATCCCGGCGGCTTCATGCAGTAAGAGCGGCTTTTACGTCGAAGCACAGCGGAGAACTGTTGTATGGCGTACTGGGACCCGTTCTATCCCGTGCGGACGCTTATTTCGGACGTCCGCACCCATTCCGAGAATTGGCGCCGATTCAAGCGGGCAACAGGAGCCTGGCCGGCAATCTCTATTGCAACATACATCATGCGATTTTTACTGATAGTCGGCGGCGTTGTTCTTGGCATTTGGTATCAAGTGCGCCATGACTTGACGAAGGGGCAGGGCTTTTTAATATATCTTGCAGTCCTGCTCCCTGTGGTGTTCATCTGGTTCATCGTGGAACACATCGCTTGGAACCATGATCTTCGGCGAAAAGGAATTAGCTCACGTCCTGATATTTGGAAAATTAGCCAATTCCCGCAAGAGTGAGCGGCACTCGCGCGACACCTTTGAAACGACCTTTATGAATTCAACAACGACCGTTCCACTAGAAACCGGAAGCCCGAAACTAGAAACCGACCTCCGCAACTTAGCCCAGGACATCGTCCGCCGCGCCATGAACGGCGGCGCAACTGCGGCCGAATGCGTGGTCCGCGAAGGCGACGAATTCTCCACGCTGGTCCGCCTAGGCCAGGTCGAAACGCTCAAAGAATCCGGATCGCGATCCATCGGCGTCCGCGTCTTCAATGGCCAGCGCGCCGCGAGCACCTACTCGAGCGATTTCTCAACTGCTGCCCTCGACCGCATGGTGAAGTCCGCGCTGGAGCTTTCAAAGATCACGTCCGAAGACCCGTTCGGCGGCATCCCCGAAGCTTCGCAGCTAGGCTCGCTCCCAGGCGACCTCGATCTTTACCACGAAGACGTTTATTCCCTCCCCGGCCCCGACCGCATCGACTACGCCCGCCGCGCCGAAAAGGCCGCGCTCGACTTCGACCCGCGCATCAAGAACTCCGAAGGCGGATCGTTCGACGCCGCCACCGGCCACAAAGTCCTAGCCAACTCACACGGCTTCGTCGGTGAATACCGCCGGTCTTACTGTTCCGTGTCTGCGGTTCCGATCGCGCAGACCGAGGAAGGCGCGATGCAGCGCGATTATTGGTACTCGGTCGCGCGCATGTTGAGCAAACTCGAATCCCCGGAGCAGGTCGGCAAGGTCGCGGCCGAGCGTACCCTGCGCCGCCTCGGCGCACGCAAGGCCAAAACCGCGCAGGTTCCGATCATTTTCGATCCCATGGTTGCCACGTCGATCCTCGAACACATTTTCGAAGGCGTGAACGGCGATTCGGTCTACCGCGGCGCATCGTTTCTGGCGGGCAAGCTGGGACAGAAAATTGCCGGCCACAACGTCACCATCATCGACGACGGCACCATCCCCGGCGGCTTCGGCACCAGCCCCTTCGACGGTGAAGGCATTCCGACACGGCGAACGGTAGTCGTCGAGAACGGCGTGCTCAGTTCCTACCTGATGAATACCTACACGGCGAAAAAGCTTGGCCTCAAGACCACGGGCAACGCTTCCCGAGGACTGGCCGGCACGCCGGGCATAGGCCCCGGCAACTACTTCCTGCAGGCCGGACCCAGAACGCCGAAGCAATTGATTTCCGAAATCAAGGAAGGCCTCTACGTCACCGAGTTCCTCGGCCACGGCGCGAATCTTGTAACCGGCGATTATTCCCGCGGCGCCTCCGGCCTATGGATCTCCGGCGGAGAGTTCGCCTATCCAGTCGAAGAAATCACCGTCGCCGGGAACCTGAAAGAAATGTTCTTCAACATCTCGGAGATCGCCAGCGATCTCGAGTTCCGCGGCTCCGTAGCCGCGCCAACCCTCCGCATTGACGGCCTAACCGTCGGCGGCGAATAAGAAACCTGTGGGACCATAAGCAGAACCATGTGGGGACGGCCGCCTCGGCCGTCCGCGAGCACTGCAGCGTGAGTTGAGGCAGGAACGTGAAATTCGCCAAAATCGTCTTCTGGATCGCGGGTATTTGGGGTGTGTTGGTCCTCACACCTCTTTATTTCATCTTCGACATGATCGGCCGGAACGATCCGCCGCCAATCACTCATCCCGCGTTCTACTACGGCTTCGTCAGTGTGGGCCTGGCCTTCCAGGTCGTGTTCCTCGTGATTGCCAGAGATCCGGTGCGCTTCCGCCCGATGATGATTCCTTCCGTGCTGGAGAAGTTCGGCTACGGAGCTACCCTGCTCGTGCTTTTTCTGCAGAATCGCCTGCACCCGCAAGATCTCGCACTCGGCTGCGTTGATTTGTTGTTCGGTGTGTTCTTCCTGGCCGCGTTCTTCAAGCTGGGCAAGTCTGAGCCCAAGTCGGAGACCGGCGACTAACCTACAGAGTACAATCCCTTCATGGGCGGCTTGATCCAGCCAACTCCGGTAGCCGAAGAGCCTGATTCCAGCCGGCGCACCATCGCTGTGACCGTGGCGGTCGTCATTGCGATCGCCGTCATCTTCGCGTTTCTTCTTCGCAGCCAGCCCAAGACTGCCTCCGGACCGCCTCCCTACGCTGCCAGCCTCAAGCTCTCCGATTTCAAGATGAGCGCCGCCGAAAACTTTGTTGGAGCCACCGTCAGCTATGTCGATGGCACCATCACCAATACCGGCGGCAAGACCGTCACGCATGTGATTGTTCAAGTCTTATTCAAAGACGACCTGGGGCAACTGGCGCAGCGGGAAGACATCCCGATGCAGGTGCTGAAAACCACCGGCCCCTATCCCGAAGCGGTCGACTTCAGCGTCTCGCCGCTAGCCTCCGGTCAAAGCAACACTTTTCGCCTGACATTCGAGAGCATCTCCGCCCAGTGGAACCATCAGTATCCCGAAATACAAGTCACCGACGTCGCGGTCAAGTAGCAACCCTGTCTTCCAACGAAGGCAGCCGGGAGCAACGTGGAAACCAGAAACCTTTTATTATCGGGCGAACACATTAGACTCGAACCGCTTGACTATCGCCACGTCGACAGCCTCGTCGCGGCTTCTGCCGCTGATCCGTCGCTTTATTCGTGGAGTCCTGTGCCCCAGGGTAAGAGCGAGACCATCGAGTACGTTGAAACGGCCATAGCGTGGCGCGACGCGGGCAGCGCGGTTCCTTTTGCCGTTGCGCGATTGCAGGACGAAACCATCATTGGGTCGACGCGGTTTTGGAACATTGAGCGTTGGTTATGGCCGCAGGGCCATCCGCGGCGCGGCTTCGCTCTCGATGCGTGCGAGATCGGCTATACGTGGTTTACTGCGTCGGCGATTCGAACCAAAGCGAATACTGAAGCCAAGATGCTCATGCTGACGCACGCATTCGAGACTTGGCGGGTGCTCCGCGTGTGCCTGCATACGGACGCGCGCAACCAGCGTTCGCGCACCGCAATCGAACGCATCGGCGCGAAGTTCGAAGGGATTCTGCGTGCCCATCGCATGGCGGCAGACTTTACGCCCCGCGACTCGGTTCGCTACTCGATCGTCGCGGCGGAGTGGCCCGGCGTAAAAGAACGATTGAGCCAGCTTCTGCGTCGAGCCTGACCTTCTCCGCAACTCGGTACAATGACTGCATGTCCGAAACAAAACCCTTCCGCCTTACCGAGTCGGTAAAAGCCGCAGGCTGCGCGTCCAAACTCAGTCCAGCCGCACTCGACAAGGTTCTAGGGAAGCTCCCACGGCAACATGACCCCAACGTTCTAGTCGGCTTCGACCACGCCGATGACGCCGGAGTGTATCAAATCGCTCCCGACCAAGCCCTCGTGCAAACAGTCGACTTTTTCACGCCGGTCGTGGACGATCCCCACATCTTCGGCCAGATTGCCGCCACGAATGCGTTGAGCGATGTTTACGCGATGGGCGGGAGACCCGTTACCTCGCTCGCGTTGGTTTGTTTTCCCGAGAAAGCAGATCTGGAAATTCTGGAGCGTATCCTCGCCGGCGGTCTCTCGAAAATGATTGAAGCCGGATGCACCGTAATCGGCGGCCACAGCATTCGCGACGAAGAGACCAAGTTCGGCTACGCGGTCACCGGGCTCATCGATCCGAAAAAGGTTTTAGCCAATGCCGGCGCCAAGCCGGGCGACACTCTCCTCTTCACCAAGGCGCTCGGCACCGGCGTGATTTCCACGGCAATAAAGAAAGGCAAAGCTGATCCTGCCTGGATCGACGCTGCCGTCCAATCGATGACCACGCTCAACAAGAAAGCTGCGGCAGTAATCCAGCAAGGGAACATCCACATCCACGCCATGACCGATGTCACCGGCTTCGGCATGATCGGTCACGCTCGCGAGATGGCGCTTGCCTCAGACGTATCCTTTGTTCTGCAAGCGGATGGTATTCCGGCGCTTCCGGGCGCACTCGAATGCATTCGCGCCGGCTACATTCCCGGCGGCCTCAACAACAACCGCGACTTCGCCGAATGCGTAGTCGATTACGCAGATGGGGTCCCCCAAGACCTGAGAACGCTTCTCTTCGATCCTCAAACCGCGGGCGGCCTGCTGATTTCGGTCGCATCGGAGGATACCGCGAAGCTCGCACAATCGCTCAACGCGGCAGGAGTATCCGCGGTAAAAATCGGCGAAGTCCTGGCGCGCACCAAGCCTCTAATCATGATCCGTTGACCAGTTCCCAGATTCGCGCCAGATGGTGGTCGTCGTGTTCGGCGACAAAATATAAATGATCAACCAGCCGCATCGGCGTCTTCAACCGCGGGTGCGGGATGGCCTGCGAAAAAAGCGAAGAATCCAGTTCACCCGCGCGGCTCAACAGCTTTGCCCTGGCGTTGCGAAGCCCAGCCAGAATCGTTTCGAGTAATTGTGCGTTGTAGTTAGCCTTGTCAGTTTTTCGATTCTGCAAGTCGGTTACGGTGAGTTCTGCGCTGCCGGCGACGTAGTCCTCCACCCGCGCCCGCCATAGAGGTTCGAGGTCAAGCAGGTGACCAGCGTGTTCCTGGGCTGACCACTTTTCCTGCGGTTTGCTGACCAGGATTTCCCGAGTACGCCCGCGCAACAACTCTTCGAGCCGCGCCGGGGTGCCGCGAAGGCGGGCGCACACATTCGGATACACCTCCGTCGGAAACGAAAACGCGAACTTGCGTTCATACCACGTAGACACTTCGCTCATGGATTCCGCCGATTCTTAAGAAACAGGATGCAACGCAATACAGATGTAACGCATAAATGATGCGCAGATTCGGTCCGCGGATTCTGAAAAAGGGGCCATCAAGTCTCAGCCCTCGGCCTGGGCTGCATGGGCATGTCAGAGTTCTATGGTCCACGCGACGACGATGAATCCATCGCCACCATTCACCGCGCGATCGAACTCGGCATCAACTTCCTCGACACTGCCGACGTCTACGGTCCTTACATAAATGAAGAGCTAGTGGGCCGCGCCATCAAGGGCAAGCGCGATCAGGTCGTGCTGGCCACGAAGTTCGGAATCGTCCGCGACCCGGCGAACCCCACGGTGCGCGGCGTCAGCGGCAAACCCGACTACGTCCGCAGCTCCTGCGAGGCAAGTTTGCGCCGCCTGGGCGTTGCGACCATCGACCTTTACTACCAGCACCGCGTCGATCCCGCCACGCCTATCGAGGAAACAGTCGGCGCAATGGCGCAACTCGCACAGGAAGGAAAAATCCGCCACATCGGCCTTTCCGAAGCATCGCCGCAAACTCTGCGCCGTGCCGTGAAGGTTCACCCCATCACCGCGCTGCAAACCGAATACTCGCTATGGAGCCGCGACCCCGAAGACGAACTCTTAGCCCTCTGCCGCGAACTCGGCGTAGGCTTTGTCGCCTACAGCCCGCTCGGACGTGGCTTTCTCACCGGCCAGTTCAAGCGCTTCGAGGATTTTCCGGCAGATGACTACCGCAGGTTCTCTCCCCGCTTTCAAGGGGAAAACTTCCAGAAGAATCTCGACCTCGTGGGCCGGGTCGAGCAAATCGCGAAAGAGAAAGGCTGCAAACCCTCTCAGCTGGCGCTGGCGTGGGTGCTCGCGCAGGATAAGAACATCGTCCCCATCCCCGGCACCAAGCGCCGCAAATATCTTGAGGAGAATGTAGCGGCAATCGATGTGAAATTAACTAAAGAAGACCTGCGCCGCATCGAAGAAATCTTCCCCACGGGCGCAGCCGCAGGCGATCGCTATCCCGAACACATGATGAAAATAGTAAACGGATAATTCCCGCACAAAAAAGCAAGGGCGGCCGCCAGGCCGCCCTTAACTGAGAACTGACTACTGAGAACTGATTTCAAGCCCGTGCCGGACTCTCCCCGCCCTTCACGATCCCCCGTCCCGGCTCCGGCTTCAACACCTGCTGCACGCCGTCATCCGGCTTCGAAGGCGACTTCATCGGAGGCAGTTCCTTGCCATCAACCAGCAGCAGCACTTCCGATGCATCCAGCACTTCCCGCTCCAGCAAAGCCCCCGCAATTTTCTGCAACGTGTCGCGGCTGCCTTCCAGGATGCTCTTCGCGGTTTCGTATCCCTGGTTCACCAGCTTGCGGACCTCGCCATCAATCTTGATCGCAGTGTCTTCGCTGTAGTCGCGGTGCTGGCTGATCTCGCGGCCCAGGAATATCTGCTCTTCTTTCTTGCCGAAAGTCAGCGGCCCCAGATCGCTCATGCCCCACTCGCAAACCATCTTGCGCGCCATTTCCGTTGCACGCTCAATATCGTTTCCCGCGCCCGTGCTCATCTGATTGAGGAACAACTCCTCGGCCAAACGCCCGCCCATCAGAATTGCCAGGTCAGTCTTCAAGTATTCCCGGGTGTAGTTGTGCCGGTCGTCGATCGGCAACTGCATGGTCACGCCCAGCGCCATGCCGCGAGGAATGATCGTGACCTTGTGCACCGGATCCGATCCCGGCAGCTTCGCCGCCACCAAGGCGTGCCCCGCTTCGTGGTAAGCAGTAACTTTCTTCTCCTCGTCGGATAAGATAAGAGACTTCCGCTCCACGCCCATCAACACTTTGTCCTTAGCCACTTCAAAATCGAACATCAGCACAGCCTTGCGATTCTGCCGCGCCGCAGCCAGCGCCGCCTCGTTCACCATGTTGGCGAGGTCCGCGCCGGAAAATCCGGGGGTGCCTCGAGCCAGCACCGAAAGATCGACATCCTCAGCAAGGGGAATCTTGCGGGTATGCACGCGCAGGATTTCTTCCCGCCCGCGCACATCCGGCCGGCTCACCACTACGCGCCGGTCAAAACGCCCCGGCCGCAGCAATGCCGGATCCAGCACATCCGGCCGGTTCGTAGCCGCCATCAGGATCACGCCCTCATTCGACTCGAAACCGTCCATCTCCACTAACAGCTGATTTAAAGTTTGCTCGCGCTCGTCGTGACCACCGCCCAGGCCCGCGCCTCGATGCCGTCCCACGGCATCAATCTCATCAATGAAGATGATGCAAGGAGCATTCTTCTTGCCCTGCTCGAACAGATCGCGCACCCGGCTGGCGCCAACGCCCACAAACATTTCCACAAAATCCGAGCCGGAAATCGAGAAGAAAGGAACATTAGCTTCACCGGCCACGGCCCGTGCCAACAGCGTCTTGCCGGTTCCCGGAGGTCCAACCAGCAGCACGCCCTTGGGAATCCTGCCGCCAAGCTTCTGAAACTTCTGCGCCTCGCGGAGGAATTCGATGATCTCGCGCAGCTCTTCCTTGGCCTCTTCGACGCCGGCCACGTCTTTAAACGTAACTTTTTTCTGCTGCATCGAAAGTAGCCGCGCCCGGCTCTTGCCGAACGACAGCGCCTTGTTGCCGCCGGTTTGCATTTGCCGGATCATGAAGAACCAAAGCGCGCCCAGCAGAATCAGCGGAGCCCACGTTCCCAGCAACTGCAGCGGCCAGCTTCCACCGTTGATGTCCTTCACGTTCACCGACACGCCCTTGTCATAGAGCGTCTTGAACATGTCGGGATAGTTCACCAGAACCGTGGTATGGAAGGCCGAACCGTCGCGGTATTTTCCGCGCACATTCTGCCCGTCAACGGTTACTTCCTGGACGTTGCCCTGCGCTACTTCGGTCATGAACTGGGAAGAGTTGACTTCCTTGTCCTTCTGCCCGTTGCGCCCTTGCTGAATCACGGTCCACAACACCAGGGCAGACACGCCAATCCCCACCCAGAAGAGTACGGTTTTTACTGTTGAATTCACCCAAAGCTCCTGAAGAAACCGGGATCCTGCCATTACGACAAAATCCCGAGGCTCCTACCTTTTAATTAGATGCAGTTCAGCCAATTTCGATAGGGAAAGTCCCTAAGACCACCATTCTACATTTTCCGAAGGAAAAAGGCGCGTAGAGTTCCGCGTGACTTAAGTCATCCGTGGGACCGGGGGTGCAGCCAGGTAGGGAATGTTCCGGTTAGTCTGCTCCGCCGCGCCCAGCCCATAGCCCACGAGGAAGGTCTCATCCACGAGAAAGCCGAAATAGTCCGGTTGTAAAGCGACGCGGCGGGCCGCCTGGCGGTCTAAGAGAGTCACCAGCTTCACCGAAGCCGCGCCCCGCGCACGCAAATCGCTCATCAGAAATTCGCTGGTCACCCCCGAATGCACCAGTCCCTCCACCAGTAGAATATGCTGGCCGCGAATATCCGGTTCATGGCTGAAGAAGATCTCCACCACCTCTCCCATCTGGTCGCCCTGCTGGTTGCTGGATTGCTTGCTGTATTTGGGCTTGATGAACTGGCATACCACCGGGACTTCCAACGCACGCACCAGGTCGGCCATGAACATGAACGCATTTTCCAAAACGGCCAAAGCCTGGATCGTCTGCCCCTGGTAGTCATCGGAAATGTGACGCGCCAGCTCTTTCACCCGCTTCTGGATTTGCTCGGCGGCAATTACCTGGCGAAGTGGCGCAACTTCCCACGCGTTCATCAAGTGGCGTGCCTCCTGGCTCTAGCTCTTATGTGGCTCTTAACGTGGGGACAGCCGCTCTCGGCCGTCCGTCGAGCGCAGCTCGACTTTACTACCCGGACTCTAGATCCCTTGCCCGTCAACCGCCCACAGCGTCTCTCGAATCAGCACCGCTTCCTGTCCCGCTTCAGCGCGTAACCTCGCGGGAACCGGAAAGCCCCGCATCCACACAATTTCGTCTCCGCTAACAGCGACCGGCCAAAGCCTGCGCTCGGGCTGCGCCAAATGCAGATCCTGCAACAGTTCTTTGATCTTTTTCGGCGACTTCGTGTGCGCTGGCCAGAACCGGTCTCCCGGACGCCAGTTCCGCGCGATAAGCCGTTCCGGCAACAAATCTGCGCTGAGAAGTTCCTGCGGATTATACTCCGCCACCTGCCCCTCCGGAGCGATCTCCGGGTTACCCTGCGAAGCAACCCGAGGCCTTACGAGCAACGCTTCGATGACTACCCCGGCCTCCGGCACCAGCACACGTCCCGGCACTGGCAAGGGGTATTCGTAGTCTGGAATCCGCTCCTGACGCCGCAAGTCAGGCGTGACAAAGACGAGAACCTCCGGCTCCCGGCAAATTTTCCACCCCAAAGGCAGCGATAATTCCTTACCCGACGGACCATCCTCGGCCGCGAAACGCAGGATTTCTTCGATGTGCTTAAACTCCAGCGGAATCCCCGCCCGCTCCCCGATCGCCTTCAGCACCCTTCGCTGCACTGCCCGAGGCTCGGTCAAAAGCCACGGCAGGCTCACCGAGGCATTCATCACGGACGGGCCCGGCTGCTCAAGTCGCTCCACTAATTTGGGATCAAGCTTAGGGAGCGACGGCTGGATCTGCACCAGCCCTTCCGAACCCAGCTCTTCCGAATCATCGAAACCCGGCAGCCCGCGCGCCCATTCCGGTTGCGACCACTGCACTACCGTCCCCAGCCAACCTGAGATTTCGTTCTCCCAGTAATCTTCCTCGTCGCGTGCAATCTCCGCCAGCTCAGAAAAACTCTCAACCACCGCAGGATTGAACTCCCGCTCCAACAAGGGAAGCACAAGCCGGCGTACTCGGTTGCGAGTGAACTTCGAATCGGCGTTGGTAGAGTCCTCGCGCCAAGGCTGTTTCAGGTCCGCAAGATACTGCTCAAGTTCGCGCCTTCGAATCCCCAGCAGCGGACGAACAATCTCGCCATAACCTTCCTCATCGCCACGCTCCACCCCGATGCGCGGATAAATCCCCCCCAGCCCCCGCAGCCCAGTCCCTCGAATCACCCGCATCAGCACAGTCTCAGCCTGATCATCCAGGGTGTGCCCGGTAACAATCTTGTCCAGAGGCTTCTCTTGATTTTGTTTTTGAAAGGGCGTTGCTTCAGCGGCGGAGTTCGGGAGTGTCACAGCCTCAGCAGCGGCGGGGATCGAGAGTGTCACAGCTTCAGCCGCGGCGGGGATCGGCAAGGTCACGCCTTGAGCCGTGGGGGAGATCGAGAAGGGCACGGCTTCAGCGGCGGAGTTCGGGATTGTCACAGCTTCAGCCGAAGCGGGGATCGGGAAGGGCACGGCTTCAGCCGTGCCGTTACGCTCTTCTAAAGATGAGGGCTTTAGCCCCTGCGGTACCTCCAACTCAATCTCATCACCTTCACCCGATCCGAGGAGCGACCGAAAAAACTCATACCGTAATTCCCGAGCGGCAGCCTCCACACCAGAGCCTTCCTCAACAGCAAGTTGCGCCACATCCCCGCCAGCACCAAGAAACTCCAACCCATGCTCACGAGCCAGCCCCGCGGCAAACTCCCAATCAGCGTCAGACTCCGCCCCGCGCAACCGGTGATCGAAATGAACAACCGAAAGAACGATGCCAAGCTCACGTCGCAACTCAATCAGCAGTCGAAGCAGCGCAACCGAATCAATCCCCCCCGAAACCGCAACCCCAACCCGGTCCCCAGCCCGCAGCAATTCCTCCCGCCGGATATGCCCTAACACGCGTTGCGCCAGTTCATGCACGGAAACATGGTACAACCAGGCGGCTCAAAAACACTTATGGGGACAGTCGACCTAACTGTCCCCATGAACAGAAATCCGAAAGATTTTCTCTGTGTCTCTGTGCCTCCGTGGTGAAAAGGTCCTACTAAAGCCCCGCACTCTTCTCCGCAATCAATTTCCGAATCTTCTCCACAAACTCCCCAGCACCCATGTCCTCAGTCTTCTCTTTCCCGCGCGTGCGCACATTCACCTTGCCAGCCTCAGCCTCTTTATCCCCAACCACCAGCAGGAACGGCACCTTCTGCATGGCATGCTCGCGGATCTTGGCATTCATCTTCTCATTGCGTGCATCCACCACCACGCGCACTCCCGCGGCCTTGAGCTGATCCGCAACTTTGTTGGCATACTCCGCATGCCGCTCGCTGATCGGGATCATCGCCACCTGCACCGGAGACAGCCACACCGGAAACGCTCCAGCATAGTGCTCAATCAGAACTCCAAAGAACCGCTCGACCGATCCGTACAGCGCGCGATGCACCATCACCGGCTGCTTACGCGAACCATCTTCAGCGACATACTCGAGGCCAAACCGTTGCGGCAGGTTGAAGTCGAACTGGACAGTCGAAAGCTGCCACAACCGTCCAATAGCATCCACCAGCTTGATGTCAATCTTCGGCCCGTAAAACGCCGCCTCGCCCGGGATGGTCTTGTACTCAACGTTCTTCCGTTTCAGCACCTTCTCAAGCGACTGGGTGGCGTGGATCCATTGCTCCTCGCTGCCCACAAAATTCTTCCGGTCATCAGGATTCCAGGTCGAAAGCTCGGTCTGGAACTGGTCGAAGCCAAAGTCTTTCAGCACATCCAGCGCAAAGTCGAGGCAACTCGCAATCTCATCTTCAATCTGCTCCGGCGTGCAGAAAATGTGTGCGTCATCCTGAGTAAACCCACGCACCCGCAGCAGACCGTGCATCACGCCCGAACGCTCGTAACGGTAAACCGTTCCCAATTCACCCAGCCGCACCGGCAAGTCGCGATACGACTTCAGCGAGTCCTTGTAAATCAGAATGTGCCCCGGACAATTCATCGGCTTCAGCCGGTATTCGGCGTCATCGAGTTCCATGGCGTCGAACATGTTCTGCGCGTAGTAGCCCTCGTGTCCCGAGGTAAAAAACAACTGCCGCCGCGCCACATGCGGCGTGTAAACCAGCGAGTAGCCGCGCTTCAGGTACTCCTCGCGCATCCAGTCTTCCATCTGCTTCCGGATGATGCCGCCCTTGGGATGCCAGAAAATAAGTCCCGGCCCGGCCAGTTCCTGAATCGAAAACAGATCAAGCTGCTGCCCCAGCACGCGGTGGTCGCGCTTCTTCGCCTCTTCCACCTGCTGCATATGCGCATCGAGATCCTTCTTCGAAAAGAACGAAGTCCCGTAAATGCGCTGCAGTTGCGGATTCTTCTCATCCCCCAGCCAGTAAGCACCAGCAATGTTAAGCAGCTTGAACGCCTTGATCTTCCCCGTCGAAGGAATGTGCGGCCCGCGGCAGAAATCAACAAACTTGCCGGTGCGGTAAATCGAAATCTTTTCATCGGGCTTGGTGAATTGCTCGATGAAATGGCACTTCATGAAGTCGCCTTCTTTTTTGAACTCCGCCAGCCCCTGATCGCGAGGCAGAAACTCGCGCGCATAAGGAATGTTCTGCTGCACCAGTTCCTGCATCTTCTTCTCAATTTTTTCCAGATCCTCCGGAGTGAAAGCCGTAGGCCGGTAAAAGTCGTAGAAGAATCCACTCTCGGTCGCCGGACCATGCCCCAGCTTGGTCTCCGGAAAAAGCTCCAGCACCGCCGCCGCCAGCAGATGAGCCGAGGAATGCCGGTAAACCTCCAACGACTCCGGATCTTTATCCTTCAAAAGACGAAGGTCAGTATCTTTCTCGAGAGGACGGGTGAGATCAATCAGGTCGCCGTTAGCCTTCGCCACCAAAGCAGCGTCCGCCAGCCCGGGGCTAATCGACTTCGCAATATCCAGCGCGGTCGTACCCTTGGGAACATCTTTAACGCTCCCATCCGGAAGCTTCACATGAATGCTGTCTGCCATAAATTGAGACCTGCAGGTGTACTGAATCTTTCAGTTTATTGGAGGGATTCCAGAGGGTCAAACCCGCGGCGGGAATAAGTAGCGCGCCCTAATCTCGATTTTGCTTTTCTTCGCGACCTTTGCGAATCCTTAGCGCACTTCGCGGTCAAAGGCTTTCGATTCAGGATTAAGCAGAAAACGCCGGAGAGCGGGCACGAGCCCCCGCCCTCCGCTTTGGATACGAAACTCCTACATCGTCACATCCTTGATATGCGTCGCGATATACCAGGTATTCCCAAACGGATCCGTAACTCCGCCGCTGCGATCGCCATAAGGATGGTCCACCGGTTCCGAGACCGAGGTCGCGCCCGCCGCCAGCGCGCGCCGGTAAACCGCGTCGCAGTCCGGCACGTACATATAGAACGTCGACTGCATCGGTTGGTAGGGCCCGTGGGCCTCGCCCATTTCGACCACCGAATCACCCACTCGAATCGCAGCGTGATGGACGACTCCATCGGGCGAAGCGTACTTCGCGATCTCCTGCGCTCCGAAAGCCCGCTTCAGGAACGCGATCACCGGCTCCGCCCGCAGCGGATGCATGTACACATTCACATTATTCAGCCCCTTTGGAATGTAGCTCTCGCCCTTGTGCGTGGCGATATACCAGAGATTGCCGAAAGGATCCTTCACGCTCGCTCCGCGCTCGCCGTATTCGTGATCCTGGGGCTCGCCGATCGAGGTCGCGCCCGCCTGCAGAGCCTTTTTGTAAGCCGCGTCCGTGTCCTCCACGTAGATGTGCAAAGCCGTCGCGCTGGGCTTGGAATTAAATGGCTTCCCCGGAATGCCGCCGCCCATCATCAGCATCGTGTCTCCGATGCGCGTCTCGCCGTGAATTCCCCCAGCTCCCCCAATCACCCGGAGAACCTGTTCCGCCCCAAACGCCTGCTTCGCAAACGCCAGGATCGCATCTCCGTCGGCCGCGATCATATAAGGCGTCACAGTGTGGAAGCCCGGTGGAACCGGTTTCACTTCCGCGTCCTTCGTTGCAATCCGCCCACCCTCAGGCCCGGTCGTCATCCCCTGCATGCGCCGGTGCATCTCTTCCACCGACATTTCTTCCGTTACCGTGGCAATGCTCCAGGTGTAGCCAAACGGATCAAGAAAGCGTCCCTCACGGTGGCCGTAGAACTGATCTCGAACCGGCAAAATCGTCTTCAACCCGGCAGCCACCGCCCGCTCCGCGAAGGAATCGACATCTTCGACCAGCAGAGACATCTGCACCGGAGCTCCACCCAGCGTTTCCGGGCTCAATCTTCCGCCCTCCGGCCACTCGTCGGAAAGCAGAATCGACGAATCGCCAATCCTGATCTCGGCATGCGGCATTCCGTTTCCGGTGTCGAAGCGCATGATCTCCTTCGCCCCAAAGGCTTGCTTGTAGAACTCGATCGCCTTGGCCGCATCTTTGAAAACTAATCTCGGAGTCGCAATGGTACGCACGGCGACGGTTGTAATAGGTTCGGCAACAGTGCTCATAGTCTTTCTCCCTCCCAGTAATTCGGACTTAAGTCGTACCCTGAACTCTTCCCGCGGCAAGTCGCGCAAGCCGGCGGCCACGCGCACCAGCGGCTCGACACTTGCATCCACCTTTGCAGGCTTGCCGTCCGCCCGGGCCAACAACACTTCCACAGCCCGGTTCAGATGCTCGATCTTCTTCGCGTCGTTGTTCCGCGGGTCGTTGTTCCGCGGATCGTTCGGCGGACCCAGAGAGCGCTTAGGCATCGGCACCCTCCATGCGCGCCCGCAGACTCGTCAGCGCGCGGAACTGCAACTGCTTCACCGCGCCTTCCGTCTTGCGGATCTCCCGCGCCACTTCCTTAATGCTTTTTTGTTCCACGAACCGCAACACAACCACACGCTGCTGCTCGGCGGGCAGTGTATCGACCAGCCGAAACAAAGTGGCCCGCCGTTCCACCTCTTCAAATTCTGCGTTGCTGGCCGGCGCAGCTTCGATCAGCCCCGGCTCGTCCACCACTTGCTCCCGGCTCCGCCGCTGCCAGCGGTCCGAAATCAGATTCGCGGCAATCCGGAACAGCCACGCCGCAAACGGAATCCCCCGCCATTCAAACCGCTGCAAGTTAGCCAGCGCATGATGAAACACTTCCGAAGTGAGGTCTTCGGTTTCCGTGCGATCTCCCACCCGCCGCACCACGTACGCATACACCCGCTCGAAATTATTCTCGTAAAGCTCCGCAAAGCGCGCAGGATCCTTCTGCGCCGCCTCGACCAGAAGCCGCTCGTCCGCTTCTTTCTTCAGAGCCCTCAAACAGATTCTCCGCGCGGAGTAGTCTTACACAGGGATAACGGCCGGGGGCAGGAAAAGTTACGCTCAGAATTCCGAAAAAGAGATTCGCAGGGAGATAAGATTCATATCGACATAGGGTTCGCATCAGGCAGACAAGATTCGTGTCAGGGCACGCCTTTAGGCGCTGGGTTCTCCGGGGGCCCCATTTCTCGCGCACTTTGCGAGAAGTGGGTGACGCCCATCACACCCGCCACAGATCTTGGAGGCCGTCCCATAAATATGGTAATATGGGCCTGTGAAAACGACCCTCGAAATCCCCGATTTTCTTTTCCGCCGGGCCAAGTCAGTGGCCGCCGAGCGCGGCATCCCGCTGCGTCAGCTTGTGACCGAGGCTGTCCAGGAGAAGCTGAGAATCGCGCCTCAGGAAAAACCTTGGACGAAACATCTGGGCAGGCTCAAGCACCTCCACAAAGACCGCACGCGGATCGAGGGCCGGGTGGAAGAAGCTTTCGAGCAGATTGATCGCGAACTCTGGCGCTGATCCAATGCCTGAGGAACAAAGGCCGGCTGCAATCGAAAACCCGATAAGGTCATGATTGTCGACACCAACGCCTTGTCTGCGGCGGCCGATGACGAGCCGGCTGTCGTCGCCCTTCTCACCCGCGCCAGCCAGATGGTGATCCCCGTGATCGTCCTCGGCGAGTATCGCTATGGAATCACCCAATCGCGCCACTGCGCCGCCTACGAAAACTGGCTGGCCGGACTTCTTCGCGACTGCGCCGTGCTCGAAGTTAACGAGCCAACCACCCAGCACTACGCCGAGATCACTCTCGATCTGAGGCAAAAGGGCAAGCCAATTCCCACCAACGACCTCTGGATCGCGGCACTCTGCCGCCAGCACTCGCTTCCGCTCTTGAGTCGTGATCGCCACTTCGACCAGGTCACGGGCCTGAAACGGATTGGGTGGTGAATTCGCGTGGTGAATTCGCGTGATGAATTCGCACGCTCAATGGGAAGGCTTACTCACGCGAACAGCGAAGCCGGGTGCCCCATTTCTCGCGCACTTTGCGAGAAGTGGGCGGCCCATGCAAATCCTTGCCGCTCAAACAAGCCCGTGCGATATCGAACCTCGTGCCTACCTGTTGAGTAAGTTGAGATTCTGACTCTTCAGGAAGGTATCGACAATCGGAGTCCAGATTGGAATTCCGTCTGCAGAAAACAAATGATGGCCGTCCGCGCCGAATGGCCCGGTGCTTACAAACTGGGCTCGCCCGCCGCCTTCGGTGAAAGCGCGGTAGAACTCCGCCGCCATCTTAGGGGAAAAGAAATGATCGTTTTCCGCGTAGACCCAGAGCATCGGGACATGCGAGCTCTCGCCGAACTCCCGGAAGGCATTGATCAGGACCTGCAGATTGCACACTTCATCGCTGGCTCGTGAACCGCGCCCACCCGCGAAACTGATCCCGGGCCACCAGACCCGCGGCGGGTTAGCAGTAAGAGCAACGGTCGCAAAACCTCCGGCGGAGACACCGACGCTGATGATTCGCGTGGCATCGACCTCCGGGAGCCTGGAAAAGTAGGCGATCGCCGCCCGCAGGTCGTTTGCCCCCTCCACGCCCGCTCCATAGTATTCAGGATTACCGCTGCATGACCGGGCGTCCTCCGCGAAGTCTCCTCCTGAATCGCCATATCCGCGGCGCATCACGATCACAGTGGTCCAACCACGCCGGGCAAACTCTCTGGCTTGCGGCAACATTTCCGCCGGTCTCATCTTCTGATGATCAGCCATCACGCGAGGCGCGCCATGATTAATCAGTGCAAGCGGATGCGGGCCGGGTTCGTCAGGGCTCACCATCAGCGCCTCAAGACCCCGCTCCCCGGCTCCGGGAGCCGGAATGCGCAACTCCCGCTCGACCAGGCGCTGTGCAGTCACTGGGTGGGAGCAAATCTCAAGGGCGGACAGCATCAACAGGACGCATGCGAGCTTCGGTCGTATCCAGACAGATACGCCCACCGGCAGAGGCAAGGCCATACCCAACCTTAGCGAATCCAGTCTCAGCGGTACAGTCTTTCGACTTCCTTCTGCACCTTGACCGACAAGGCGGTATTCGTTGACCGAAAGATTTAGGACCCAAAGATTTAGCCGGGTCCCGATATCTCGCGTACTTTGCGAGAAGTGGGCGAGCCATCAACGCAACGCGCCGCGCGACGCAAATCCACAAGCCCGATGTGACATCCAACCTTGCGCCTCACCTGTAATCTGCGTCATCATGAACCCAAATAAGTACCCGTTCTTTGAAAATTCAAATGGGCAATCTAAATCCTTTGTCTGTAATATTTTGCGGGTAAAATCCTTCGATTCAATATTTTAGCTGGATCTCAACCAGATCGAGGCTTCATAACCTCCCTGAATCCAATAATTTAGCAGCTTGATCTGGAGATTTTTTTTATCTGGATCCGGCGCGAACAGAGAACGACGGGCAAATTTAGGTCGAGGGCAAAGCTGGCGCGTAGTAGAGATCCTCCATCGCCTTCTTCACCTTCGCCGACACCGCTTCCATATCCCGCATCGTCAGGCCGACAGTCGAGATTGGCTCGCCCACGCGCATCTCCAGCGGCCGGCATTTAATGTGGTAAGTATCCATCGGCAACAGTTCGTAAGTTCCCACTAGCGCCACCGGAACAATATCCACCTGCGCCTTGATCGCCAGAAAAAAAGCTCCCGGCAAAAAGGGTTTGATCTCGCCATCCGGCGTACGCCCACCCTCGGGATAAATCACCAGCGGCATCCCGGTTTTCAGACTCTTCACCGCCGACCGGATCGCCGCAATCGAATTGGTCGGCTTCTGCTGATCGATGCAGACCTGTCCCGACCGCTTCAGTTGCCAGCCCACCACCGGGTACGCCAGCAACTCTTTCTTGAAAACGATGCGGAATTGAAACGGCAGATAAACGTAGAGAACCGGAATATCCAGCGCCGAAGCATGATTTACCGCGTAGACATGAGGCTTCAAAGTATCAATCTTGTCGAGGCCCGTGACCTTCACGGGCGACAAGATGGTCTTCATGATGAGCCACGACCAGGCCCGCGAAAACCAGTGCAGCCGCCGGCCGCTCCGGTCAAACAGTCCGCCGGGCAGCGCCAGTATCCCCATGACCAGCGTGTACACCCAGATCAGCGGATCAAGAATAAAGTACGATCGCAGCCGGCTCAGCCAGCCGTACTTCTTCCTGGAGGTCTCGTGTGGACTTCGCCGCACCGCAGCCACCGGCGCAGTCTCTGCGTCGCGCTCCACTTCTACCGATGATGAATTCACTTCCTGCACACGTCTATTCTAGGCGAAAACCAGCACTCCTCGTCATCCTGAGGCGACAGCTTTATCGTCGCCGAAGGACCCGGGCGCGCCGCGCGACTTCCTCGGAGCCTGCCCTGAGAGAGCGAAAGCGACCGAAGGGCGCGTCTGGCGCGCTTCCCTACCTGCTGCCGCCGGAAGGCGCTGCCCTAAACGTCCTCGCCGATAATCGACATAACTTCACCCACCAGATAAATCGATCCGGTAATTACGATCACCGCTCCTGCGCTCGCGAGCACCCGGGCTCGCTCCACAGCCAGCCGCACGTCTTCCACCGATTCCATCTCAACCCCGGTGCGCGCCCCCGCCTGCTGAATCTCCTCCGGCGACGCCGCTCGCGGATTCTCCGGCCGGGTCGCGATCACCCGCTCAGCCAGCGGAAACAGAATTTCCGCCATCTCCGGGATTGCCTTATCCCGCATCGCCCCAAAAACGAAGATCAGCGGACGGTCTTCAAACCTCTCCGAAAGCGCCGAACGCAGCGCCCATGCCCCCGCCGGATTATGTGCCACATCCAGCACCATCTCAGGCCAGGCAGCCCGCGCAGCAATCACCTGAAAACGTCCCGGCCAGTAAGTCTCGCGAATGCCGCGCTCGATGCCGTACGCCGTGATGCCGTCGAATCCCTGCTGATTCAACTCGACAGCAGCCGCAACGGCCAACGCCACGTTTCGCAACTGATGTCGCCCCACGAGCGATGTCTCCACCAATATCTCTTTTCCCAGAACCGCAAGCGGGTAGCGATAAATGTATTTCTTAGCGACCTTTGCGTCTTCCTTAGCGACCTTAGCGGTTAAGAGCTTTTCGTCGCCACCAAGATTCCTTTTCTCGCTACTAGCTACCAGGTACTGGGTACTACCAGGCGAAACCGGCGGCACATACGGAACCGCATTCACTCCTCGCGCACCCAACTCTAGGATCGTATTCCCGATCACATCATTCGCCTCAGGCTGTTGCGGCAGCGTCACCACAGCGCCGCCCGGACGAATAATCCCGACCTTCTCCCGCGCAATCTCGCCCACCGTATTCCCCAGAAATTTTTGATGATCAAGCGAAATATCGGTAATCACGCTGGCCAGCGGCTCTACCACGTTGGTGGCGTCGAGCCGGCCGCCCATTCCAACTTCAAGCACCGCAAGGTCTACACGTTCCCGCGCAAAATACTCGAATGCGATCGCTGTCATCATCTCGAAAAAGCTGGGATGCCACGGCAACTCCCCGCGTTCCACCAACCTCTCGGCAACCTGATCGACGCCGCCCTGCAACGATGCAAAGTCGTCGTCACTGATCTCCAGACCGTTCACTCGGATCCGCTCGTTGATCCGCACCAGATGCGGAGATGTGTATGAACCTGTTTTCACTCCCGAAGCCCGCAGAATCGAAGCCAGCGTTGCCGCCGTCGATCCCTTCCCGTTCGTGCCCGCAATCAACACGCTAGGGAAACGCCGCTCCGGGTGATCGAGCGCAGCCAGCAGCACCCGCATATGCGCCAGGTCGAACTTGTTCGCAGGCATCTGCGCCAGCTCGTGCCCCAGGGCAAACATGCGCGCGACTGCGGTTTCGTAGGACATAAAGAAGCTCTCAGCTGTCAGCCTTCAGCTCTCAGTCGTCGGGGCCAAAACACAACTGTCATCCCGAGCGAAGCGAGGGATCTTGGTTCTTGCCTGCGCCATCGCTGTTGCCGCAGCGGGCAAACACCAGGATCCCTCGCTACGCTCGGGATGACAAATCGGAATGGCGCGGGCGCAGCCGCAAGCCGACAGTCGTTAGCTGAAAGCTGAGAGCTGAAAGCCCTTCTCACGCCACCATAAAATCCAGCGCCCGCCCGATGTAAGGTTTGAGTTCCTTGCGTGGCACGACGGCGTCCAGCATGCCATGCTCCAGCAGAAATTCGCTGCGCTGAAATCCGGGCGGCAGTTTCTGCCGGATCGTCTGCTCGATCACCCGTGGCCCGGCAAATCCAATCAGCGCGCCGGGTTCGGCGATGTTCAAATCACCCAGCATGGCGAATGACGCGGTCACACCTCCGGTGGTCGGATCAGTCAGCACAGAAATGTATGGCACCTTCTCTTTATCCAGGCGAGCCAGCGCCGCGGAAATCTTCGCCAGTTGCATCAGGCTGACCACGCCCTCCATCATCCGCGCCCCGCCTGAAGCCGAAACAATGATGAGCGGCGTGTGTGAATCCAGCGCGTGCTCCACCGCGCGTGTGATCATTTCCCCCACCACCGCGCCCATGCTGCCCCCAATGAACGCATACTCCATCACACTCAGGACCACGGGGCGTCCCAGCAGCTTGCCGCGCGCGTTGATCACCGCATCTCTCAGCCCCGTATCGTGCTGCGCCTGCCGCAATCGCGACGAATAGGGCTTCAAATCCACAAATTTCAAGGGATCGGTCGATGACAGATTTTCGTCAAACGTCTCGTATTCATCGTCATCCAGCAGCAGCGCCAGCCGGGTCCGGGCGTCGATGCGAAAATGCTTCGCGCACTTCGGACAAACGTTCAAATTCTCTTCCAGATCCTTCTTCCAGATGATCTGCCTGCAGTTCTCACACTTCACCCACAACCCTTCAGTGCGCACCGTCTTCTCGCCCGAAGTGTTCAGTTCCCCGGATTCACGTTTGAACCAAGCCATAGGAGCAGTTGCCAGTACCTGGTACCCAGTATCCAGTGAAAGCGCGGCGTTTTCTCCGCACTGACTACTGGGTACTTGGTACTTTAGGATGCTTCATTCTACTAGAAAGGCTCGCGGACAACAGAATGCTGGAAAGTGTCTCGGTCTGGAAGAATATTTCTTTACGGATGCCGCTTGGAAGAAGACGGTCGAGCTTCGCTCGACCGGACAGCCGAGGGCGGCTGTCCCCACATCCATAAAAGCAGTTGCCAGTACCTGGTACCCAGTGAAAGCGCGGCGTTATCTCGGTACTGGGTACTCCTAACTTTTTGTCGGCTTGCTGGCTCGCAGTTCGATCTCTCCTGCAAACAAATGGGCGTGCAGCCGGTACTTCCCGGGCCCGTCCTGTTCGAATGACCGGAACAGTCCATCCTTGGAAACATCGAACGCCGAACCCTCGATGCTGCCGGTCATCACCGACGCATCGCGATGACCGTACAGCTCAGGATGGGGAATGTCGATCTGGATGCGGCCCGCAAAGACCCGAACGTCCTTATCGCCTTCCACATCTTCCACAATCATTTCTCCTGCCGACAGTCTGACCAGAAGATTGGAACGGCGCGGAACCTCGATGGTAGCCTGGAAATTATTGTGCGGGGTGCCGGAAACGTAAACGTCGGCGCTTGTGCCGCTCCGTTTGATCTCTACCTTGACGCGTTCGAGCTCTTCCTCCGAGTCAGCGTGGCAAGTCACAACAACGTTTTCAGAGTCGCCCGGACGGATCGTGTAGCCGCCAGCTTCCAGGTGGAAGCGAATCGTGCCTCCCGAAACAAACTCTTGTCGTGCCGGGTGCTCTCCTGACGTGTTGAGAGCCTGCTGAGCATGCAGCAAGCCTGGAACCAGCAAGACAAGCCAGAAACCAAGACCTTTCATACGCACCCCCCGCCCGTAGTCTCTATATACGACCATGGAAGAACTTAAGTTCCGGGAAACTCGGGGCAAACCGATGAAACAGCGGACAATGCGGCCGGAGGAATGGTCTGACGCCGTGACGCGCTCCCTCGTAACCCTGCGGCATTCCTTCCCGTTACGAGTTGTGACACGTTTTGCGAAGGTACAATCTTTCCATGGAACTCGTGCATCCAACCCTGCGTATCGGGTGCAAGCAGATCTCTGTCCGCTGGCAGACTGCGGAGGTCTCCTCGTGATCAACAAGTGTCTAGTGTTATTGTTTTGCGTGCTCGTGGCATTACCCGCATTTTCCGCCCAGCACGTTGCCCTTCACCCCAGACCCGGCTTCGATTCCGGCGAACAGGAGGCCATTCGCCAGATCGTTGAGATGGAGCGTCAATGCAAGGAAGCCAGCCTCCGCCGCGATGCTGACTTCTCCCTGCGCACCCTGGCCGAGGACTATGTCGCCATCACCCCGCTAGGCACGGTTACGACCAAGCAAGAAACCATTTCTGCCCGCCGCAGCGGTCAGCTCCGCTACGAGTCTATGAACGTCACTGACATGGTGGTCCGCCTCTATGGCGACACCGCGGTCGTCACCGCCCGCGCTGATGTCAAAGGCCACCAGCTCGGCGAAGACTTCAGCGGACCCTATCGCTACACCCGCGTCTGGGTCCGCCGTAACGGACGCTGGCAAACAGTCAGCTACCAAGCCACAGTGACCCAGTAAGGGCGCGGCAGGTGCTAGGTGCTAATGCCCCGAATGATAAGGATGGCCTTTCAGAATGGTGAACGCCCGGTAGATTTGCTCCAGCAAAACCACGCGAGCCAGTTCGTGGGCCAGCGTCATCTTTCCTAGCGAGATGATATGCTGCGCCGCAGACCGAGCCGCTTCGCTGAATCCATCCGCCGGCCCTATGGCAAAGACCAGAGGCAGCGGATTGCGATCCTGATAGTCTCCCAGAAAGCCTGCAAACTCTTCCGACGAGAACTGCTTTCCCCGCGAATCCATCAGCACCAGCGTCGACTTTCCTGCGCTGGTTGTTTTACTCGCCTTAGCCGGCGCCACCCGTCCGCACATTTGCAAGAGCGCGCCTTCATCGCGCAGCGCCAGCCCTTCCACTTGGACAAAACGCGAAATCCGCGTCAGATATTCCTCGGCCAGCGACTGAATCGCCGGCTCTTTCGTCTTTCCGATCCAAGCGATTTTGATCTTCACGGCAGGTAGTCCGGAGGCATAAGAGAAACGAGGCGCACTCCCTGGAAATAGCGAAACTACGCTGTCTTACGAGGAGTCGCGGCAGCGCGCTTACGCGGCGTGGTCTTTGTCTTCGTCTTTGTCGTTGCCTTTGCCTTCGGCGTCGCCCTGGGCTTCGGCCTCAACTCCGAAGGCTCGAGCCGTTTCGCGGTCTTCCACAGGCGTTCCAGATCGTAGAACTTGCGTGCCTTCTCAGAAAAAACGTGCACGACAAAATCAACGTAGTCGACCAGAATCCATTCGCCCTGCCGGTAGCCCTCGACGTGCGCCGGCCGCACATCCGCCGCTTTCAGGCGCAGTTCCACTTCGTCCGCAATGGCCTGGACCTGCCGCGGGTTGGTGCCGCTGCACAGCACGAAATAGTCGGTAAACGCTCCCGACCCTTTCTCCATTTCCAGGATCGAAAGTTCTTCTGCTTTCTTGTCGAGGCAGGCCTGGATGGCGGCTGCCACTTGTTGCTTCAGTTCGCTTTTTTTCATGCGGTGAGTCGGTCGTTGGTCGTTAGTCGCTGGTCCTTAGCCCAACTCGGGGCGGACTCTCATTGTAAACGAAGGGTGGCGCGGCGTTTTCCTAAGGCCGGCAAATGGCGCTCACGGCAAAAGGCGTGGCGAACGACCAATGCCCATCGGCTAACGACCTTTATACAATCCCATTTTCTTGATGTAATCCGCAACCGCAGGGTCCACGAAGCGGCCAAGCGGCTTGCCGGCGGCCGCAACCTGACGAATCGCCGTGGAAGAGATCGGCTGATAAACCTGGTCGAGCAAATGGATGGTCACGCCCTTCAGTACCAGGTCCCCGGTAGCAGCCTGCTTTTGAAACGGACGTGTCACTTGCTCTCGCGGGCGCAGGCTCGCAGGCAAGGCGTTAGCCACGTCCGCTAGCGAATATCCCGGCCGGCTCGCCACCACAAACTCACACTCCCGAAATAGTTCCTCGGCCTTGTGCCACTTCGCGATGTCCTCGAAGGCATCGACGCCGATAAGCAAAAACAGCCGGTCCGCTTTCTTGAATGATCGCTTAAGGCGCTTGACCGTATCGACGGTGTAGTTCGGCTTCGCCGGGCGCGACTTTTCCCTGCCCGGATCCTTGCCCGGACTGCCCAACTCAAAATCTTCCGGCGCCTCCAGCAGCGACGGCGCGAAGTCCTTCTCTGGCGCCGTAGCCAGGGCAATCATGGCATAGCGATGTGGGAAGGGCGACAGGGGCTGGCGTTGCTTGTGAGGCGGAGCGTTGGCCGGCACAAAGAGTATCTGGGAGAGGTTGCAGCGCTCGCGCGCAGCGCGGGCCAACGCCAGATGCCCGCGGTGGATCGGGTCGAAAGTCCCGCCGAAAAGACCGATATTCATGAGCCGCTAGTGTCTTCGTTTGCGGGCTCAATTGGCAAGCTCAACATTTCTTTTGTCATTCCGAACAAGCGTTCTTTGCGCAGTGAGGAATCCGGGCGAGCCGCGCGAAGCGTCGCGTTCCTTGCGACGCAAGAATCGCGCGTTTGGCTCGCTTCCCTATCAAACCACGGCGTGTCCCGGCGCTGGCGCACGTTCAGGGGCATTGCCCGATGGTGCATCATCAGGCTTGTCTGTTTGGCCCAGGCTTGCCCGCTGAGAAAACAGAAGTTTCGCGAATCCGGAATGAACTCCTGTAATCTCGCGCCTTCATAAACTTGGGATTAGCATGGTTTACATGCGAGTAACCCTCCCCCTACTTCGCATCCAACCCGCCCGTGCGCCCATCCTGCGCTACGGAGTCGCGGTACTCAGCACCACGCTGGCGCTGATCCCCGTACTGCTGCTTCCGAACATCGCAGAAAGCCGCCTGGCGGTATTCGCCGTTGCTGTGATGGTGAGCGCGTGGTATGGCGGCTGGAAACCTGGGCTGGTCGCCACTTCCTTCGCGCTCACCGTCAGCGCCTACTTCTCGTTTTCCGGAGAACACAATCCCGCGCAATACCGCTCGACCATGATCCGGTTGACGCTGTTCGTTGTGCTGGCAATGCTGATCTGCTGGTTCAACGCAGCCCTGCGAGGCACGCAGGAGGGCTTGCGGCGCTCCGAAATCAACTTCCGGTCATTGGTGACCAACGCTCCCTACGGGATCTGCCGCTGCGACTCCGCTGGACAACTGTTGGACGCGAATCCGGCGCTGCTGGCGATGCTGGGATATTCCTCGCCCAACGAACTGACCGGGACACACCTCGGAGCACTCTACGCGGACTCGCAGCAGTGGTTTCAACTGGCGGATTACCTGCTCTCGGCGACGCCCTTCAACGGGCTTATCGTCGAGTGGAAGAAAAAAGATGGGACTGCCACGGCGGTTCGCGTTTCTGGTCGCGCAGTTTCCGACGGCAAGAAAGGACGCACCTTCGAGCTGTTTGCCGAAGATGTGACCGAACGCCGCGCTCTGGAGCAGCAGCTCCGGCAGTCGCAGAAGATGGAAGCGGTAGGAAGACTTGCGGGCGGCGTGGCGCACGATTTCAATAACCTGCTGATGGTGATTTCCGGTTACTCGGAATTTCTGCTTGACCGCCTGGGCCCGGACCCAGCGCTGCGCGGTCCTGCGCAGGAGATTGCCAGCGCAGCCGTACGCGCCACCTCGCTCACCCGCCAACTTCTCGCTTTCAGCCGAAAACAGATGCTGGCCCCGAAGATTCTTGACCTGAACGGCGTGGTCACCGAAAACCTGAAGATGCTCACCCGCATGATCGGCGAGGACATCGAGCTGGTGATGGTTCCGGCATCCGAGTTGGGCACGGTGCGGGCCGACGCGGGACAGATTGAACAAGTCATCATGAATCTGGCTGTGAACGCACGCGACGCCATGCCGGCTGGAGGCAAGCTGACCATCGAGACCTCAAACGTGTCGCTCGACGAGGATTATGCCCGCTTTCATGCGCCCCTGCGGCCGGGAAACTATGTGATGCTCGCCATCAGCGACACCGGCGCCGGCATGGATTCCGAAACCCAGTCCCACATCTTCGAGCCCTTCTTTACCACCAAGGGCCCGAAGGGAACGGGTCTTGGTTTATCCACGGTTTACGGAATCGTGAAGCAGAGTGGTGGTTACATCTGGGTTTACAGCGAAGCGGGCAAGGGTACGACGTTCAAGGTCTATTTGCCGCGCGTCGCCGAGACGGTCGAGACTCCCGCCAAAGTTGTTGTTGCCGCGGAATCCGCCGCAACCGAGCCAGGCACGGAAACCGTCCTGCTGGTCGAGGATGAGACCAACCTGCGCTATCTCGCCCGGCAGTTCCTCGAGAAGCAGGGTTATCGGGTCGTCGAAGCGGCGGATGGCGCAGCCGCTATACAGATTGCAGTCGCCCATGAAGGAGTGATTCATCTGCTCCTGACCGACGTGATCATGCCGGGGATGAATGGCCGCGAGCTGGCACAACGAATTTCCGAAATTCGCCCCAATGTGAAAGTGCTCTATATGTCCGGTTACACCGAAAATGTGATCGGCACCAATGGCACGCTGGACGCGGGTGTACGCCTCCTCCAGAAACCCTTTACCCTTCGCGACCTGAAAAGCAAAGTTCGCGAAGTGCTCGATTCAACCCCATTCCCCCTGGAGGCTGCTATGTCAGTTCACACCGCTCATGCCAAGGCGACGCCAGCTCTGCACCAATTGCCCTCGTCGCGCGCGCAACGTTTTCAACTTCACCTGCCCTTAAAATATCGCCGTCTCGACGAAGAAAAATGGCACTCCGGAGAAACACAGAACATCAGCCGCTCCGGTTTGCTCTTTCAGGCAGAGGATCCCTTGCAACCAAATGTGATCCTGGAAATCAATCTAGTGCTGCCCGCGGAGATTGCGGGGCTATCGCCGACCGAAGTGATTTGCAAGGGAGAAGTCGTGCGCACGGTCGCGGCGAACGGCGAGAAAATGCCTCCCGCGTTAGCCGCCAAGATTCTTCAGTATCACTTCCAGCACGGGACGCAACTGCCACGGGCATAAACCCAGTACCGAGTGCCGAGTACCAGTACCCAGTAAAACCGCGTTTCTGGGTACTGGGTGTAGAACCTCATTAATAAAAATCCCTCATGCGTCGAGCGTCATCTTATGACGAGGCTCGAACCATGTGGAATGACGCGGCAGGCTACGAGGCTTACGTTGGACACTGGAGCCGCGCTGTCGCGCCCCGATTTCTAGCCTGGCTGGCGGTCCCGTCCAGACTCAGGTGGCTCGACGTTGCCTGCGGAACGGGAGCTCTTACGTCAGCGATTCTGGCGCACTGCAACCCCTACGAAGTCGTCGGCCTCGACGCCTCCGCTGACTACCTCGCTTCCGCTCAAAAGAGTTGCGGGGAGCCTCGGGCTCGGTTCGTCGTCGGCGATGCGAACGTCCTCTCGTTTCCCTCGAAGAGCTTCGACGTGTCCGTCTCTGGTCTTGCTCTGAACTTCATCGCATTCGATCGCGCACTCGCCGAGCAGAACCGCGTAGTTCGTCCCGGAGGAACGATCGCAGCCTACGTGTGGGACTATGCTGGTGAATATGAATTCGCGCGCCGGTTTTGGGACGCTGCGCTGCGTATCGATCCCCGCGCGGCCTCTTTTGATCCCGGCCGCAAGGCCACAATCTGTCGTGAACGAAATCTCGGGGAGGCGTTGTTAGCTGCCGGATGTACAGGAGTCGAAACGTGCGTCTTCGATGATTCGGGTGAATTCCCGTCACGCGAAGCCTATTGGCATGCCTTCGACGGACGCCAGGGTTCGACTTCGGAGTATCTTTCCCTGCTGACCGAGGAGCAGCGCCTCCGCCTCCGGGAGTCATTGCTCTCGACGATGAGCTCCGACGGACCGGTGAAGTTGAAGATAAGAGCCCTCGCCGTCAAGGGCTTCGCAAGTCAGAAAGGATGCTAGGTATTAGCTGTTTGCTTCAGCTTGCTCGATCGCCTGATCGCGCAGCGCTTCGACTTCCTTCGCCATCGCGAACTTCAGTTCTTCGATGCCTTTGCCGGTCACGGCTGAAATCTCGTAGAGCTTCAACTTGTGGTTCTTGCAATATTTCTTCAGCGCCGCGACTTTATCTTTGTTGGCCACGTCGATCTTCGACGCGACCATGATCATGGGCTTTTCTTCCAGATGAGCCCCGAAGCTGGCCAGCTCGCCGAGAATCACTTCCACGTCTTTCACAACGTCAGGACGGCCGCTGCTGTCAGACACGTCGACCAGATGAACCAGCAACCGCGTGCGCTCGATGTGCCGCAAGAACTGCGTCCCCAGGCCGGAACCGTTGTGCGCGCCCTCGATCAATCCCGGAATGTCGGCGACCACGAAGCTGACTTCGTCTCTAGGATCGCCGACCGCGACCATGCCGAGATTCGGTTGCAAAGTGGTGAAGGGATAGTCGGCAATTTTCGGCCGCGCCGCCGAGATGCGGGAGATCAGAGTGGATTTGCCGACATTCGGATAGCCGACCAGACCAACATCTGCCAGCAACTTCAGTTCAAGCCGGTAGTTATGCTCTTCGCCGGGACGGCCGTCCTCGTGCTCGCGCGGAGCCTGGTGAACCGAAGTCGCAAAACGCGCATTGCCGCGTCCACCGCGGCCTCCTCGGGCAATCACCACACGTTGATCGGGCGCCGAAAAATCGAACACCTTTTCGCCGGTTTCTTCGTCGAACACGATCGTGCCAACCGGAACCTTCAGGAGTACGTCTTCCCCCTCGCGCCCGCTCTTATTTGAGCCTTCGCCGTGACGTCCGCGCTGCGCCTTGTATTCGGGGTTGAATCGGAAGTGAACCAGCGTGTTATGCCGCTCGCTGGATTCCATGATCACGTCTCCGCCGTTGCCTCCGTCGCCCCCGGAAGGTCCGCCGCGCGGAACATATTTCTCGCGGCGAAAGGCCATGCAGCCATTGCCTCCGTCTCCCGCCTTGACTCGAATTCTTGCCTCGTCGATGAACATACTTAGATGAACAAGCCTAGATAAATGTACTCACGCCAAGAATATGCTTGTCATCCCGAGCGTAGCGAGGGACCTTGGTTCCTGCCTGCGCCACCAGTGTCGCCGTGGCAGGCAAAACCAAGATCCCTCGCTTCGCTCGGGATGACAGCGTTTGCGAACGGGACGACGGCGTGCTGCAAACGGGCGACAGCGTTTGCGAAGGGGACGACGGCGCGTGCCAAAACAAAAAGCCTCGTCCCGAAGGCGAGGCTGCGTGGCGCGGGCGCCCCCGCCCGCGACTGTCGGCGGCGGAAGCGAACTACTCCGCAACTTCCATGGGCTCGACCATCACGAACTTGCCCATCGAGCCCTTGTTCAGGAACTTGATGCGTCCCGTGATCTTGGCGAACAAAGTATCGTCTTTGCCGCGGCCCACGTTCAGCCCCGGTTTGACGCGAGTGCCGCGCTGCCGCACGATGATCGTCCCGCCGGGCACGATCTGCCCGCCGAATGCCTTGAATCCCAGCCGCTGTGCATTAGAGTCGCGGCCGTTTCGTGAAGTGCCCTGTCCTTTTTTATGTGCCATAATTCCGCTCTCAATCCTAAAAGTAGCGCCGGCGGCCCGCCGGCTGTAGCGAGAGAGTCCTTCCCTCGCAAACTATTTCTTCTTTGGTGCGGCCTTCTTCTTCGCGGCGCTCTTCTTGGGCGCGGCCTTCTTCTTAGCGTGTCCCTTGACCGTCTTTGTCCCAGCCTCAGCTTCGTGTTCTTCCTCGTGCTCGTGCGCGGCCGCAGCCTTCTTTACCTTAGGCTGCTTCTTCGCCAACTCGGGAGCTTTGAAGCTCTGCCCATCAAAAGCAATCTCAGTAATACGCACCGCAGTGTAGGACTGCCGGTGTCCGCGCAGCTTCTTGTACTGCTTCTTGCGCTTGTAGTGGAAAACCAGAATCTTCGCGCCGCGTCCCTCTTCCACCAACTGGCCGACCACTCGCGCTCCCGCCTCCGGTTTGCCGATCTGGCCTTCTCCGCCCGACACCGCCAGTATTTCGGGGAACTCCACTTGGCCATCGGTGCCCGTAGCCAGCTTCTCCACTCGAATCACGTCTCCGGGCGCCACCCGGTACTGCTTGCCTCCGGCGCGGATAACCGCGTACATACGTCTGCCTCCGTCAAAATATCGTGAAAGTCAGCATCCCGAACCCATGCGCACACGGGCGCTACTCTGGGGTCCGCGGAACGTCCCGGTAAACTTCCCGCTGCACGTCCTGCTGAACTTTTTCTGCTTGCTGTGTTTTCCGCCACGGCGCTTAAAGCCAGGGCGAGCGTCCCCAGAACGGGTCGGCAAGTACAGGCAAACTCAACCATTCTAGCGTGCGCTGTGGAAATCGGTCAATGCGCACTTTGCGGAGCAGCCGGGTTTGAATTATCTCGCGGGATGCAGTTGGCGCCGCAAAGCTTCAACAATCAGGCCGATCAGCGCATAGACAGCGGCATTGGCCGCTAGAGACTCATACACGCCAATCGGGTAATGCCGGCCAGCCATCGCCACAGGGAAGGTCAGACAGACGAGAGTCCAGACATCCCGCATTCGTTCGCTCGTGGACGGGAAGGTTGCGAAGGCAAAAATCGCCCAGAAGCCCGCAGCCAGAAAGCCTGCACCCGCCCACATAGCAATTCGGTTTTTCATGACGCGCCTCCGAACTACTATTATTCTACGACTTTCCGTTCGCAAGGCGTAGCTGTTGGCTGCCTTTGCGGATAACGGCTCTGTGTGCGAGAATGCCGCCGAATCGTCGGATAAAATCTGGATCAAGTCTGGAGGACCACCCATGAAGCGCCTTTCCATTGTTCTGCTAAGTCTGCTCGCCCTCACGCTCTCCGGCGCCGCGCAGTCGTCCACAGCCGCGGCGAAGAAATCCGCAACTCCGGCCGCTCCCGACAAGGCTTATCTGCAGAAGATCTGGGACGCCTGGTCCACGCTTGACCCGGCGAACCCGGCCAAGTTTTATGCCAGCGGCCCCCACGCCTTCTTCGACATCGCCCCTTTAAAGTACGGAAGCTGGGACGAATATGCCGCGGGGTCGAAGGCTCTCGTGTCGACATACAAGAGCGCGGCGTTCACCCTGAATGATGACGCTGCCATCCATCCTCATGGAGACCTGGTCTGGGCAACGGCAACAGTGAAGGAACAGATGACGACCAAAGCCGGCAAGGTCGAGATGGGCAACTTCCGCTGGACCGTGGTTTTCGAGAATCAGGACGGCAAATGGCTGATCGTTCACGAACACGTGTCGGCGCCGCTGCAGTAGGAAACTGCTCGATCGAAAACTGCCCTCCTCAACTGGCAATTACCTCTGTAATCGCCGGTAACCTGAGTGCCCTTGCAGAAACAACGCGCCTGCGCCAGTGTTAATACGAACTGATAGGAGACCCGCCATGCGCGACCGAATCATCGTCCTGATTTCGCTTTTCCTGTTATCCACGCTGACCTGGAGCCAGCAGCAGCCTGCCGGAAACAGCGCCCCCGCGGGCACGCAGCAGAGCATGCCAGGCATGGATATGCCAGCCCACGACATGTCGAACATGAACATGAAGGACATGCCCATGGGCGATAACAGCGACGCCAGCGCGCACGCCATGCATTCCATGGAAGGCCACATGGATATGGGACCGCACATGAAGATGACGGCCCTGCGTCCGGCGAAGCCGGGCGACGCCGAGCGCGCTAAAGAAGTGGTGGAAGAAGCGCGTAAAGCCTCCGAACACTACACCGATTACCACGTCGCGCTGGCCGAGGGCTTCAAGATCTTCCATCCCGAATTTCCCCAGAAGATGTATCACTTCACGAACTATAAATATGGGATGGAAGCCGCCTTCCATTTCAATCCCGAACACCCGACTTCGCTGCTGTATGAAAAGCACGGCGACGACTACAAACTGATTGGCGTGATGTACACCGCGCCCAAACGCCTGACCGAAGATGAACTGGACCAGCGCATTCCGCTCAGCGTGGCGCAATGGCACGAGCACGTGAATTTCTGCCTCGCGCCTCCGGATCGTCGCGGGGAAGGGCTGGGGCCGCACCCGCAATTCGGTTTAAGGGGATCGATCACCACGCAGGAAGCCTGTGATGCTGCAGGCGGGACCTTCCATCCGGTAGTCTTCAACTGGATGGTGCACGTCTATCCGTTTGAAAAAGATCAAGCTAACGTCTGGTCGGTCGAGCGCCAGCACGGCGACGCCGATTAAGCCTATGTGGTGCGGGCGCTCTCGCCCGCTTGGCGGCAGCCATGCAGAAAACCCTCGCGGGCATGAGTGCCCGCGCCACACGTGCTGTTTGATTAACGGCCACGCCGAGCCACGCAGAACACGCCGGAGCCGTTCCATCCTGTTGAAAACAAATTCACCTTGTTGTTTGCCTGAGGTTCATCTAATTATTTTTTGCTACCGGAAGTGCTTACTCGTCGTCCAATCACATGTAATCGGAAATGTGGAACTTTCGGTGAAGCGGCTCCGTAGTAGAAGAAGTCAGCCGGCTCAGAGGTGATGCTGGCAGGATTTTTTCGCGGTAGGTTCTGCGGGGTTAGGGGATTCTCTCACGCTCGGTTTGGCGGCCCAGATGGGAAAACCCCCGTTGCACAGCGTGACCAGCCTTTCGGCTTGTCTGCTGAACCCCAACGGCTGCATTGTAGGCGATTCGCGGCAAAACACAATGGTTTTCTCGCGCAAGTCGTGAATCGGGCCGCCCCAACCGTTCCCCGACGAGATTCGGGGAAGAAAAAGGAGCAGTCATGAAGTTCGCGACCGTATCGAAGAGTCTGGTGCTGGGGTTAGCGTTGCTGTTGGCCTTGAGTGCCTTTGCCGGAACGAAAGCCAATCTGCAGATCAGCAATCCCGTGAACGTCAACGGAACAACTCTGCAGCCGGGAGATTACAAAGTCCAATGGGAAGGCGCCGGCCCCAACGTCGAGTTGAGCATTCTGCACGGCAAGAACGTGGTGGCCAAGACCCCGGCACGTGTCGTTGAATTGGCAGCACCAGCCGCCAGCGACGCTGCCGTGACCCGCACCAGTGCGGGCGGACCAAACACCCTGTCGGGCGTCCGGTTCGAAGGCAAGAAATTTGCTTTGGAGCTCGGTGAAGCCAGCGGCGGAATGCAGTCAGGTTCGAGCAACTAACTGCCGCAACCAACTGCCGTAGGCGCTGATTAAAACAACGCTTGCATTCCACACGATTGTCACGCCACACGTTTGTCATCCCGAGCGAAGCGAGGGATCCTGGTTCTTGCCCGCACCGGCAGTATCGGCGCTGCTTGCAAAGACCAGGATCCCTCGCTTTGCTCGGGATGACAGTTGGATGCGGCAACCCGCGGATGACAGTTGGTATACGGAAACCCGCAAATCATTCCTAGTTCGGCGAAGCCAGAACGTCATCGTAGTAATTGAGCACGGCTCGTCGCGGCCTCGCCTTTATGCCCTTCAGCGGAACCTTCTGCTCGATCGATTTATTCCCGGTAAGCCTGGCGCGGCCTAGAAAGAACATGCTGCCATCCGCGAGCTCCAGGTAAATCGGCATCAGCATGTGGAAGTCGTCCTTCACGTTCGACTGCGTGACCTTTATGTTGAGGACCACGTCACCATCCGTTCCCGTGTCGAACGAAGAATCGAGCTTGTAGCTGGGTAACTGCGTGCCGTAGACGTACTCGTTAAAGAACCAGTCCATTTTCTGGTTCCCTTCCATGTCCATCTCGCGAGTCATGTGCTTTTCCACCATGGCTTTGAATTCTTCAGTAGTGGCGGACTTGCCGGCGTAGGTTTTTACGAAATCCTGCATCATCTCCTTGAAGCGCTGATCTCCGGTTCGGTTGTCATGCATCATCATCCGGATCATGTGCAGGATGTAGGCTCCCTTGGGATAAATGAGCCGCCGCGTCAACTCAAACCCGGTTCGCGAATTGCTCATGCGATATCCCATGGTGACCGGCCCGGCATCGATTGCCCGGAAACCTTCTGCGTTGCGCTCCAGCAGCAGCTCACGCTCATCGTTCCAGAAGCTGATGAACTTCTGCTGGCTTTTCTCGATGAAGGAGAGATAAATCGACGCAGACATTTCGGCAAAGCCCTCGCTCATCCACTGGTCGCGGTAGGAATCGAAGCCCACAGTATGGCCCCACCATTGGTGGGCCACTTCATGCGGCGTGACGACTTTCCAATATCCCCGATCGCCAAAATCCATACCCAGTTGGTGGCGAACCGTGGTGTCGAAGAAGTAGCACATGGGGATCCACACCAGTTCGGGCCAGGATTGCCCATACCTGCAGTCGGTCTGCTGCGTGATCGCGAGACGCTTGAAGGAAGACGGGCCGAAGTAGTCGGTATAGACTTCGGTCGCGAGTTCGCCTTCGGCCAGCGCTTTCTTGATGAGGCCGGTGGTGCTCATCGTTCCCAAGGCCGCGCCGGCTTGGATGTGAGATCCTGGCAAGTCGCCCCCAGCCATACGTTGCAGGCCCTCGACCCAGCTCGGGGGATTCTCGTTGGCAAACGATTGCACCAGCAGATCCGGTTTGGTCAGCTTGGCTTCTTCCACTTTGAATCTGCCGAAGTTGAATCCCGCAACAGTTTGCGGAACCTCGCTCTTCCACACCGTCACATTCTGCCCGCCGTCGTTGGCTTCGCTGACCAGTTCGCCCGTGGCGGCCATCTTCATCCCTTTCGGAATGTGGAAAGTCATGTCATAACTGACGCGATCCCCGAATGCGGAGTTGGGATACCAGTCGTCGCGCGCGATCGGGTAGTAATTGCCCCCGCCCTCGTCAGACACTGCCTCCTTGCCGCCGTAGATCGTGGTGATGGTGAATTTGTCGCCCGCGGCCAGCGGCTTGGGAAGGATCACTGAGAAGTCCGCGTCTTCATGTTTCTCTTCCTGAATGAAGGCCAGGCCCTGGCCATCCGCAGTAACGCTCTGCACCCGCAGCGTAGGAAACAAAGTGAAGGGGATCACGCGCGAACCCTTGACTCGCACCTCAAACGTTGTCGTGGCCTTCCCCGTCAGGTTGGCATTTTTTTCGATGGTGGTGTCGAGCACCTGATGCTCAATATGGATATGGCCACCTGCGCCGCTTCTGCGGCCACCCGACAGGGGGAAAGCAGCCCACACCCCAAATTTATTCTCATCGTAGGTCATTAACCCGACTTCTTCGTGCATGAGATAACCCGGCCCATGCGGGTCGACCACGAAAAGCTCCTTGTCGTTGTAGCGCTTGCCATGGACGAAAGCCACGAACAGCCGGCCCGGCTCCGGGCTGAGCACATCCTGCAGGATGCGCGCGTCCAGGTTGTACTTCAGCACCTGGCCGTGACGCATGGCGTTCTGGCTGTCCTTGAACAAGCCGTTATCGCAACCGCCCGCGCCCGGCGTTTCTGCCTTCTTGATCTCGTCATAGGTCGAGTCGGTGAAGCGCAGCACGAGGTGGTTGAAGTTTTCGCTGAACTCATTTTCCTTGGTCAGCAGTTTCAGCATGCCCATTTCAGCGGGCGGAGGTGTGATCACGAAATTGCCGTCCCCCACAAACACCGCTCCGGTGACTTTGCCTTGGACGGGCGGCGTGAAGCAGATCGTGCCGGAACGCAAATGAAACGTGGCCGCATCGCGCTTGAGATCAAGATTGCTCACGCTAACGGCTTCGCCTCCCAGCGTGAGGTTGCGCAGCGCTTGATAAGTGGGATCGGAGTTAAGGCCAAGGGTGGCGCTCTGCGCCGCTGCGGGAAAGCCCGCAAGCATCAACGCAGGCACCGCCAGACACACGACTGCCCAGTGTACGAAGCGAAGAAGTGACGGCATGAATCCTCCTGGGGGAAGGAGACCCGCTATTATGCTGAGTTTTGAGGGAAATGCAAGTGTGCTTATTGGGACGCCGGCTTTGCGGGTGGAGCAGGCTGCGACGGCGGTTGCTGGGCCGCCAGGGACTTATCGACGCGCTTCTTGAAATCACCGGCATCGTCGTTCGTAAGGCCGCTGAAGCCGGACTGGACTACCATCTCGCAGGCGTCCCCCTTCGCGTTAAGCACGACGGAGTTGATGCGCTTCTGGCCGATCGTCCCAATTCCAATGGAGAACGAGGCGGTCATCTCGGTGTTGTCGAGCCCCATGATTCCGTACTTGCCCGAGTTGCGGAGGGTATCCTTCACGGCGGCCCACAACACAGTGCAGGAGACCGAGTAGTCGTCTTTGTGCGTCTTGGCGAACGATGGAACGGCGACGATTGATACCAGCAGAACCGCCACTGCGAATCGTCTCATGAGGATACCTCTTATCACGACACGCTGTAATAATACAACCTTCAGATTCTCCCGCCATTCCCGGCGAGGTCAGGGCAACGTCTAGGGATTCACTGCCTTCTCCAACTCCGCATTCACATGCACACTGCTGCCTGCCGTGGCCTTCACCTTCCGCTCCCAATCCTTGAATCCGGCCTTCTTCACCGTGACGGTGTGATCTCCCTCTGTGACTTGAACATCAGAGGGCGTGTTACCGACGAAGCTGCCGTCGACTTCGATATCAGCGCCGGAGGGATCCGACTCCAATTGTAGCTTCGCCGAAGCGGACGTCGCGGTTTCGCCCGGAACGCTGGCGGCCGCAGGTTGGGCGGGCGCGTCGACGGGTGCGGCCGGCTGAAATTTCGCGAGGTCCATCTCCACATCGCCGTTCACATAAGCCGTGATCTCGGTGCCTTTGGGGATGGTGATGTCTTTGCCATGCATGAAAAGGAAGAACGGAGCTGCGGGGAAAAACAAAATGCCAGTCGCGACCATCCC
>Ga0209380_10000122_pt1 | contig 48763 bp, 32 predicted proteins | sample HubBroMetageWFT6_FD_188347 | JGI IMG/M metagenome (GOLD analysis project Ga0209380, IMG submission 188347) | Warmed and freeze-thawed soil microbial communities from the Hubbard Brook experimental Forest, New Hampshire - Hubbard Brook CCASE Soil... | ecosystem: Environmental > Terrestrial >...
CGAATGGCCCAGGACCGACCTCCGTCAATGGTCTTATTGGAGTGCCGACGGATTACACCGAAGGCGTGCTGCCGGGGGCGGGATATTCTGCGCAGATTGGAACGGCGTTTGTGTGCATTGACGCGCGAAAGCTGGTTGCAGACTTTACACCGAGTCCTGCGGGAGCTGCCGCGGCGCTGGCGCAGATCGGGGTCCACAGTCCGCTGCAGCCGCCGGCGAACTCGGGGCATTACAAGTCACGGGATGATTTGTCGCCATCGAACTTTGTAACCTACGCCAGAAGCGCTGCTCCCAGTTGGACTTTTGCGTCGGGCGCAAAGTTCTCGCCTGCGGCGACCGCGCCTACAGGCAAAACCGATGCAAGCTTCTATGCAAGTGTGAACATGGTTGCGGCCACCGGTGCTAGATTTGCCTGGGGGCTGGATGGAAAGCTTGCGGAACTGCAGAGGGGAATCGGGAAGTCCAACTGGACCATCACATGGCTCTCCGCGACCGCCAATACGGGAAACAATACCTCCAGCATTAAGAGCCAGACCTACACCGACTCGATTGACTGGACGCTTCCGATCTCGCATGAATGGGACAGGATTGGTGGGCACACGACCACGCTGGTATTCGTGGTGAATCCGGACTATTCGACGGACATCGAGTTTGACCGAAAGAATCTACTCGCGGAGGGGCACTTCGTGTGGATTCCCAGAAGCTTGTACCAGACACTCGAGAAGCGAAACGCGGGGTTAAACAACGTCGTCGGTGGAGCTGTTTGGAAGTATCCGAACCTGAACTCGAAGGTTCATGTGGCGGGTGAACTGGATTTTCGGGGAGGCATGGAGGCCGGTGGTGCGCTGATCGACACCACGCAGAACGCCTCGTCAGGGACGGCAAAGATTACCGTTCCGGCCTACAACATCGCACGCGTGGTTCCGCAGATTCATGGGCTGTTCCAGTGGCTGCCGTTAAAGTCGACGGGGCTGGGGTTGCTGACAATCGACGAGACGTTGACCGGGCGTTATCTGATGGCAACGGAGAACACGGTGGAACAGTACAACATTCCGGCCCCCAATACGGCCTCCGCAACAGCGGGCCTGCTACTGCGGCCCATCACGGGGTGGAAGGGGTACAATTCTCTGATTACTACCTGGTACCCGCCGCACATCTCCAATTTTGGGTTGGCCGCAACCTTCAATGACGGCTTCAGTGCTCCGAAATTCTCCCGCGTTAACTGTGTCACAATCGGCGTGACGATTATGTACTGATCCGGCGTGCGTAGCGGGAAAGTCGGTTGCCTTCGACCGGAGAGAGGTGCGCCTGCACGTATCTTGGCTCGAGATGGCGGCCTGGTTAAAGTTAAACGATCCCGGCGAAATGGCTCACCGTTTTCACGATTTCGATCGCGATCGGTACTAAGTCCGCTATCCCCTTCGCCGCCTCCAGCAGTCCTGCCCGAGTGCTCGCTCCGCCTCAGCGATCGCTCTTGGACGATTTGGAGGTGTCGGTCTCAAAAAGAGCGCTCACGTAGAGTTCGCGCCAAGTTGTGGGGGCAAGTTGTGTGGGTTTGACACCTAGAACTCATAAGTCTCTCCCATTAACCAGGGCGTTATAATGTATCCGTAGCTTGTGAGATCAATCAGCTTTTCGCTGTATATGAGGGGCGAGGTCACTTCGGCAGGCACCTTGGAGGCTTTTGCCGAAGTGTGCGATTCGCCGAGCCGGGTTAAGCAGAAACGTTGAAGGACCTGCGCGACGGCTACCCACGCCTGGAGCGTCAAAGGTTTGCCCCGACTGGTTTCTACCCTCGACCGGGCAAATTGGCAGGCGATCTGGCGGCGGGCAGATTGAAATCTACCGTGCGGTTACGTACCGACAACATCTCTGATTGCCATTAGACTGTGGTGCGCGAAGCAGGAGGCTCTACATGGTGCCCTCGGGTGCTCTGCCCTAGTCCATTAGAAAGTTCCTTGATAGTTGCGACAGTGAACCGAAAATCGAGCGTTGTCAGGATGGTGGCTTCTTGATGGAACTCAAAGTCGCAACGTTCACTTGCGTCAATACGACATGGGAAATACCCATGCCTGAATGTCGGAGGTGCGAGATAGAGCCTTCGCAAGCGCTCGTGGCGTAAAGTGCGTGGCGCTTCCCAGGATTTGGTCAGGAGATAAGTTTGAATCACACCCGCAGGGATTGGGTTGGCATTTACAAAACCGCAGTGATGGAATTCAGCCGAAACAAATCGCCTGCGAGTATCGACGTGGCTGAACGGGCCATTGTAAAACTTTTAAGGGAATTGCCAATCGCAGACTCTAAGTTGCACCGCGAACTGAAGGATGCACTCAATAGTCTCGCGGTCCTCAAGAGGATGCTCTAGCAGCGGCTGGACGTGGCGAAGCTTTGCGGTGGCCGGCGTTTGTTGGTTCGCAATCTGACTGCGTCCTCAGGTCTTGCCCTATTCTTAATCGCCGATTTGTGCGCTACCGAGCCGACACAGGGTCCACCTGTGTAAGACTATCTTCCGCGCAGGGTTTTGGTCTCACCCTCCCGTCGCACCCTGTATCGCCCCGGCTGGGTCCGGGGCTTTTGTAGTCGCGTGAGTTTTACAAACTTCGGAAAACGTAACAAGCTCTTATCGTCTTGAACGGGACTGCCCCGTTGTGCTAAAAGATGTTCCCCAACATTCGTTGCCGGAGGCCGAACGGTGACCACTGAAGAACAAGAACGCATGAACACTCTGTGCCAACTAATCCAAAAGGAAACCGACCACAAGAAGCTGTCCGAAATGGTTGCGGAACTCAATCTCTTGCTCGACGAGAAAAAGGATCAATTGCGGGACGACAAACCGGCTGCTTTGAAGTGAAAAAGCCCCGGACCACAGGCCGGGGCAAGACAGAGTGGAAGGAGACGCAATATCCGGCACGATAATGCCAACCGTCTGAGTACGATGTTTTGGGAAAGTCTGGTAAACGACGGACAGCAGAGCTTCCACCTGGTAAGCTTGGTGTGGTCAAGTCCACATCCTTCCGCCGCACCCTCTCTTGGGGACGGTTTCTTGTGCCAACTGATTGCATGGGAGGCTCTTCATGGACACCAAACAACATTGGCAAAAGCTCTACATCGCTGCTGCTCTAGAACGCGATTGGTCAAGAATGGAAGATCGAATTAGAGCAGTCGAAATTGAGATAGCACAAAGATTGCGCGACCTCTCGCAAAACCACGGCGGTACGCCGACAGAACTGCATGCCATCGCTGATACCCGACAAAAATTGGAGATATTGCGGGTTGACGTTGCTCGCCGGAAGGAATCGAAAACGCGGACTGGCCTAGTGGCTTAAAACTGGCCAGCGCCGAAGCCTTAGCTGGCCGTGGCATCCTTGCGCATTACCGCTGCTGCCAGCATGCCATACGCCTCCAGCTTCTTTTCAGGCGCGACAGCTAATATGGCTCCGAGTTCCTTGTGGTCCAGAACTGGGAAACTGCATCAAAAGGGCAAATGCAGCGGAGGCTCATTCAACTCGGCGCGACGTTAATTTTGACCCTCTGCATTTGCGGACATGTCTCAGAGATTTTCGATTACGCGGCGCTAAGTGTGGCTCCACGTCCGTCAAGGCGATCATATCCGCGAGCTTGGCAACTTTTAGCGCCCGACTGTATGCGCGCGCCCTGTCAGATCCTGGGTGCAAAGGCCGGTCGGCGATCAACCCACGCGCGAAGTGACGGTTGGTCCACCGCGGACTCCAACTTCGTGCGTGGACGAAGCCGATTCATGACCTGTTCATCCGACGTCATTCTGGCGAGGGCATAACGTAGCAACAGCTCTCGGCCGATGCGTTGGTCATCAAGGCGCTCAGATTGGTGAGCTATCGAAAGCGTCGAATGCTTCGGACTCTTTCTCTTCAATGAAGCCGGGATGACTTTGGAGGAGCCGCGCACAGCGGTTCCAGCGCAGAATAGCATCGTCGTTGCCCGTGGGACGAATCACCTCGGCTTCTGCAAAGCAGCGCATCGCCTCCGCGAAAAGGGGGGAAAGAGTGTGCGGCGTGCGCCCTACGCGCATCTGTGCTTTCGCCCGCCGTTCATACAGCAGGCCGGTGTAATAGAGCCGTTCGTAGCGCTCGGTGAGTTGCTGAAAAAGTTTTTCGACCTCTCCAGAGCGATCCGAGGCATCTCCACAGAACTGGTCGGTGATCGCTAATCCCAACAGGCGAATCGCCAGTTGGTGCTCGGGCTGAACGGCCAGGATGTCGCGGCAGATGGATTCAGCCTCTTCCGGTTCATTGAGCGAACGGTAGAGCTCGGCTTTCGAGATTGCTTCTGGAATACCGGCCTTCGAGATGGTCTTCAGAATGAACTCCATAGGAGCCTCCTTGAGCGTCAGCCCGATTCTGGTTTCGCTATCATAAATTTATGCTGTCCCTCGAATCTTCCGCACCAGCATGAGCACGGGATCATAAAATTCGTCGACCACGCGTTCCTTCAGCGGAATGATCGCGTTATCGGTGATGTGAATTTCCTCGGGACAGACTTCCGTGCAGCACTTGGTGATGTTGCACAGACCGATGCCGAGCGTTTCCTTGAGCATGCGCGTGCGGGATCTCGAATCCAGGGGATGCATCTCGAGCCCCGCTACCCGGACGAAGAACCGCGGTCCGCCGAACTGCTCCATTTCGTCGTGCTCGCGTAGGACGTGGCACACATTCTGGCACAAGAAACATTCAATGCACTTGCGAAACTCCTGCACCCGATCAACATCTTCCTGGAACATTTTCCAGTCGGCGTCATGGCGGGGCTCAAATGGCGGAATTTTCTGGTTGACGCGGTAATTCCAGGAAACGTCGGTGACCAGGTCTTTGATCACCGGAAACGCTTTCAAGGGCTGAACTGTGATGGGCTTGTCCAGGGGAAGTGCGTCCATACGAGTTTTGCAAGTGAGCCGAGGCCGACCGTTGACCTCTGCAGAGCATGAGCCGCACTTGCCCGCCTTGCAATTCCAGCGCACCGCCAGGTCGGGAGCCTGGTGCGCCTGAATATGGTGGAGCGCATCCAGCACTACCATCCCAGGGGCAATTGGGACGCGGTAGGTGGCGAGCTGTCCACCCGCTCGGTCTCCCCGGAACACCTCAAATATTGCTTCCGCCATTTCGCGATCCTCCGCTACTTCTCTCATTTACTTATTTCTCATCCGCAACCAGTTGCTTCAGTTCATTGGGCATTTCGGGTACCGGGGTTTGCCGGAGCGCCATTGTACTTCCCTCGCGGACGATCACATTGTTCTTTGCTCCCCAGGCTGGGTTGGGACCGGCATAGTCAATCCGGCTGTGAGCTCCGCGGCTCTCCTGCCGCGCAAGAGCGCTGCGGGTAACCGCCTCGGAAACGGTCAGCATTGCTTTTAGGTCCTGCGCCAGATGCCAGCCCGGGTTAAACAATCGCGACCCTTCGACGCTCAAACGTCCGGTGCGTTCCTTCAATTTCTCCAGCTTCTCCAAGGCGCGACTCAAGTCCTCTTCATTACGAAAGATGCCAACCAGATTCTGCATGGTTTCCTGCAAATCGCGATGAATCGTATATGGACTCTCACCATCGCTGCGCTCAAAGAAAGCCAGCATCGAGCGCGCGGCGTCCTCGATCTGCCCCGGGTCGATGGCCATGGATGATATCTTGTTCGCGTGTTCGGCGGCAGCCAATCCTGCGCGGCGGCCGAAGACAAGCAGGTCAGAGAGAGAGTTGCCGCCCAGCCGGTTTGCTCCATGCAGCCCTGCCGCTGCCTCACCAGCGGCAAACAGTCCGGCCACGGACGATTGCGCGGCTTCCGCATCGACGCGAATGCCTCCCATCATGTAATGGCAGGTTGGTCCAACTTCCATCGGCCCCTTCGTGATATCCACATCCGCGAGTTCCTTGAACTGGTGATACATGCTGGGCAGCTTTTTCTTCACATATTCGGCGGGCTTTAGCGAGATATCCAGATACGCTCCGCCATGCTCCGTGCCACGGCCTTCGCGAACTTCCGTATAGATCGCGCGTGCCACCACGTCGCGCGTCGAAAGCTCCATCTTTTTCGGATCGTATTTCTCCATGAAGCGCTGGCCCAGTTTGTTGCGGAGAACGCCTCCCTCGCCCCGGACTGCCTCGGTGACCAGAATCCCCTGTACTCCCGGAGGCCACACCATACCCGTAGGATGAAACTGCACAAATTCCATATCCATCAATTCAGCTCCGGCGTCGTAGGCAAGCGCCATTCCGTCGCCGGTGTACTCCCACGAATTCGAAGTGATTTTCCACGCTTTGCCGATACCGCCCGTGGCTAATACAATTGACTTCGCTCGAAAAACTACGAATCGTCCCTGTTCGCGCCAGTAGCCGAATGCCCCAGTGACCCGATCGCCATCTTTCAGCAAGCGGGTGATCGCACATTCCATGTAGACGTCGATCCCCAGTTGCACACCGCGGTCTTGCAAAGTGCGGATCATTTCCAACCCCGTCCGGTCCCCAACGTGACACAGCCGGCGAAAGGTGTGCCCGCCGAAGGCACGCTGCAGGATTTGTCCCTCCTGCGTACGGTCAAAAAGAGCGCCCCACTGTTCAAGCTCTCGCACTCGGTCAGGGGCCTCCTGGGCATGAATTTGAGCCATACGCCAGTTGTTCAGCAGCTTGCCGCCGCGCATTGTGTCGCGAAAATGAGTGCGCCAGTCGTCCGCCGTGTCCACATTTGCCATCGCCGCGGCGATCCCGCCCTCCGCCATCACGGTATGCGCTTTGCCGAGAAGCGATTTGCATACAACGCCCACCTTCGCGCCTTCAGCCATGGCCCCGAGGGCAGCTCGCAGGCCCGCACCGCCGGCGCCGATGATCAACACGTCGTGTTCGTGAGTTTCGTATTGGGTGGTCACAATAGTTTCAGATCTCTGACTGCCCCGCTTGCCACCAGACGGATGTAAAGATCGGTGAGGCCCACCGTGATCAAGCTGATCCAGGCATAAAGCATATGGCGCTCATTCAAGAGGCTCAACCCGCGCCACGCCGTATGACGTGAACCTCCGAAGGCAGAGCAGGAAAAGCAATCGAGCTTCCCGCCTACGATGTGGCGGAGCGAGTGGCAGGACAAGGCGTAAATCGTCAGCAGGATTACGTTGAACAACAGAACCAAGGTGCCGACTCCCACCCCGACTCGTCCATCAAAAAAGAAAGCACGGAACGCATCCCGCCAAAGAAAGATGAGGAAGATGAACCCCACATACAGAAAGTAGCGATGGAGGTTTTGAAGGATGAACGGAAACGCCGTCTCGCCTTTATAGCGGTGTTTCCCGCGTTCGCTGACCGCACAGGCGGGCGGATCGAGGAAGAAAGCCCGGTAGTAAGCCTTCCGGTAGTAGTAGCACGTCACTCGGAATCCCAAGGGCCAAATCAAAATCAACAGCGCCGGAGAGAACGGCCACCACCGATGATGTGGGTCAATGAGGGGCGAATAAAACGGTGAAAGGTACGGCCCCCATTCGTAATATTTTCCTTCGAAGGCACGCACTGTGGCATAGACTCCGAATGCCCCGAGTAGAAAAATTACGGGGAGTAGCTCCAGCCACCACGCATCCTGGCGCATCGTGCCCCCGAGATGGCGCTGTCCACTTGTGGATGAACCTGCCGACATAGAACCACCGCCTTGGGTACATAGAGTAAACAGAAAAATAGCTTTTCAAGTCAACAGTGTCCGATCGACGCGGGTCATGCTCAAGCTCGAAGCGAAAATCGAGGGCGGCAGAGGGGCCGCGCTCGATGAGGCCGTGCTGATGGACGACTGAGATTGCAGGTTACTCCGCCTTTGGTGTCTCCCACTTGCCCGAATCTCCAGAACGGAAAATGGCGTCGATCACCGCCATGTTTTTGACTGCATCCTCAAGCGAAACCGGCACGTCAGCATCTCCTCGAACTGCTCTGGAGAAGACGTCGCCTTGAATCGTGTACTGGTCGCAGATGGGGAAGTCTTGGGTGGCGATGCCGCCACCGAACACGTCGCGCCCGTCGTCAATAAGGATGCGGCACAGCCGGTCATTAGGAGCGTTAAACGGGATTTCGATTTCGATACGGCCCCGTGTTCCCAGGAAGTGGCTCCGCTGGTAGGGCACGAGCTGCGTGCTGCAAGTGAAAGTCGATTGACCGGAAGGAAAATCAAGAATAGCTGAGGTCAGCCGGTCAACCTTCATTTGCGGGTCTCTCTCCACCAACCCCAACACGCGTGAAGGCTCTTCGCCGAACATGAACCGCGACGTGGCGATTGGGTAGCATCCGATGTCCATCAGCGCGCCCCCACCATATTCGGGTATGTTGCGGATGTTCGACGGGTCGTTGTTGAAATAGCTGAAGAAACCCAGGGCGGAACGCAGTTGGCCAATCCGGCCGGAGGCGACCAACTCACGTGCGCGCAGCCACTGCGGGTGGCTGCGCACCATGAAGGCCTCTCCAATCTTCACTCCCCTGCGGTCCCGCACTGCCAGAAGCTTTCTGGCTTCGGCAACCGTCAGACTCAGCGGCTTCTCGCATAAGACGTGCTTGCCGGCTTCCGCAGCTTTGATTGACCACGGGACGTGAAGCTGGTTCGGCAGGGGGTTGTAAATCGCTTCAATCTGCGGGTCGGCCAGAAGCTCTTCGTAGGATCCATAGGATTTGGCAATGCCAAGTGTGCGGGCCGCGTCTTCGGCCTTGCCTCGGTCGCGCGAGGCAATTGCGGTTACCTCGCTCCACACGCCCTTCTGCATGCCCGGTATGACTTTCGTTACAGCGATTTTCGCTGTGCTCAGAATCCCCCAGCGGACTTTGGACATAGCTCGACATCATAGTCGCAAAGGCCGCGGCGGAAAAACGTGCGCGGGCCAGAAGTCAGATTGGGGGAAGTTTGGCGCCGCGGCTTCTGAGTCAGGCCAAACTTTCGCGAACGCCGTTCTGGACTGCGAGAATAAGCGCTGAAGGGCGCGGAGCGCCCCAGAACTGAAGGGAGGCTCAGGAACAAGTGTCACTCTCCCCCCTGCTCACTGGGTTTGGCCGAATACTCGGAACGGGTTCTCTGGCTGGCCAGCGACTTCCGTCGGAATGGCGTACAACCCGCCCGCCAAACGGTCTCCTGCGGGTGCCTCGATCCTCGCTGTGGTGACGTAGAGAGTCTTGCGATCCGGTCCGCCAAACGTGCAGGTCGTAATGTTCTGCACCGGCATTTCCACTACGCGATCGATCGTCCTGTCTGGTGCAACGCGAACAATGCACCCGCCAAAGAATCGGCAATTCCAAAGATAGCCATCTGAGTCGACTGTGGAGCCATCCGGCAGACCTCGCGCGAAGCCCTGAAGAAAAGGTCTCTCATTCGCGATCGCACCCGTGGCTGGGTCATAGTCGTAAGCCCAGATCGTGTTGGCGAGAGTGTCGCCGAAATAGAAACGGCGGTGGTCCGGACTCCAGGCCAGAGTATTCGAGATTCCAATGGCTCGTCGCCATACCGTTACCTTGCCATCCGGATCGAGGCGGAAAAGCGCACCATCCTGTCCACCGCCTTCACCGCCTGACCCATCGGAGTGCACGTTGTTGCGCATCGAACCGATCCAAAGCGAACCCCGCGGATCCACGCGCGCGTCATTCAGGCGAACCTTCCGCCATCCATCAAGATGAAAGAGAGGATCGTGTCGTACATCCGAACTTGGCTCCCATAAGATCACGCGCGAGCCCAGAACCACGGCCAGCGCTTCTGGGCGGTCGGTTAACGTGAGCGCCGTCACTGGCTCGTCGAAGAACCATGTGCGAACGCACTGGTCTGCGGGCGTGAAGCGATGAACCAGAAAGCGGTTGATGTCAGTCCAGTACACCGCCTCGTGCGACGCATGCCATACGGCACCTTCTCCGCACACATCGCCGGTTGGCGCTACACAAGCGGGATGGACGTTCATTGCACGCCTAAGCCTGCCAGCAATCCGCCGTCCACGAGATAATCGCCGCCCGTACAGAATCCTGCTTTGTCGGACGCGAGGAAGGCCGCCAGCTCCGCCACCTCCTCCGGCGTGCCAATGCGGCCGAGGGGATGAGCTGCACCGAAACGTTCGAATACGGTCTCTGCGGGCAAGTCCGGGTCGAAGTGCGCCGCGGAGCGCACCAGCATCGGCGTGCGAATGGAGCCGGGGCTGATGGAGTTGACGCGAATGTGATCCGCGGCATGGTCGAGCGCAAGCGCCCGGGTCAGACTGTGGACCGCGCCCTTGGATGCAGCGTACGCCACAACTCCCCGCTGGCAAGCATAACCCTGCACCGAGGAAAGGTTCACGATGGATCCCCCACCTCGTTTCTTCATCTCCGGGACGCCAAAGTGCGCGAGCAGAAAAATGCTCCCGACATTCACCATCATGCAGCGGTTCCAGGTATCGGGGTCGGTCTCGACTGCGGTGCCGAAGGGATGAATCGCTGCAGCACTGACGATGATATCCAGCCCGCCATGCGTTGCCACGGTTTTGGCAACGACCGCCTGGACTTGGTCGGGCTGGCTGACGTCGCAATGCTCGACGCGTATAGTCAACCCGCTCGCCCCGCTCTCTTGCTCGAGTTCTTGATTGGCCGACGATTCGATGCCACAAGCTAATACGGTGCATCCACCCACTGCGAGGCGTTTCGTGATCGCCCGACCTATGCCCGTCGTACCGGTTACAATCGCAACTCGATTCTCAAATTCTTTCATCTTCGCTGCTCCTTACTCGCTGGTGTTGCAGCCTATGATCGTTCCGCGACCACAGTTTCTGGAACTCAGTTCGTCAATTCGGGGATTCCGTACTTCAGGCCTTGCATGACCCCCCGCAACTCAGCAAGACCCTTCAACCTGCCCACTAGCGAGTAACCCGGGTTCACTTCCCGGGAGATATCGTCGGCCAGCAAGTGCCCGTGGTCGGGACGCATCGGGATCTCGTGGTCCAGGCTGTTCTGCTTTTTCCGGCGCGCTTCCTCTCTCAGTAACGCGCAGATCACACCAACCATGTCCGAACTGCCTCGCAGGTGCTCCGCCTCACAAAAGGATCCGTCGGGCTCGCGCACTACCTGTCGGAGATGTGCGAAATGAATCCGCGATGCGAATTCGTCCACCATGGCGAGCAGATTATTGTCGGCGCGCGCTCCGTAGGATCCTACGCAAAACGTCAGCCCGTTCGCCGCCGTATCCACGCCGGCCAGTATCGTCCGCACATCCTCGGCGGTTGAGACGACGCGCGGCAAACCAAAAAGTGACCACGGCGGATCGTCCGGGTGGATCGCGAGACGGGCGCCAAGCTCCTCCGCGACCGGCGCAACTTCCCGTAAAAACGCAATGAGATGAGCGCGCAGTTCGGCTGCGGTGAGCCCCGCGTACTCTGCCAGCAGGTTTTGTAACGTCGTGCGGGTGTAGGATGCTTCGGCGCCCGGCAAACCCGCAATAATCGTGCGCTCCAGTTCGTTGCGGCGGGCCTCCGACATCGAATCGTAGCGGGCGCGCGCGGCCGCAATGGATTCCGCTGAATAGTCCTGTTCGGCGGCCGTGCGCTGGAGAAGAAATAAGTCATACGCTGCGAAATCGATCACATCGAAGCGCAGAGCGCATCCCGTGCTGGGCAGTCGCCATCGCAAATCCGTGCGGGTCCAATCCACTACGGGCATAAAGTTGTAGCACACGATGTTGACGCGCGCCCGTGCGATCGCCGCGAGAGAGTCCTTCCACGCATCCGTGAACTGCCGAAAAGGTCCTGTCTGCAGCTTGATGGAGTTGTGAACCGGGATGCTTTCGACAACCGACCAGTCCAGTCCGGCGGCCTCGATCTGCGTCTTGCGCTTGAGCACCTCGTCCAGCGACCAAGCCTCGCCGCGATAGAGATGATGCAATGCCGAAACAACGCCCGTTGCTCCCGCCTGCTTGACGTGATCGAGCGAAACTGGATCTTGCGGCCCAAACCACCGCCAGGTTTCTTTCACGCCGCTATCTTAAACCTCATTCCAGACCTGTGAAGAATTCTGCGGCGGGATTTGCATCAATTCATCAGACGGAAAGGCAGTGACCGAAAGAAGCTCATTGGAAACCGGGCGTTTTTCCAGTCGTTCGATTTCGGATGGCGTGCGACCTGAGTCCCTTCCGGCCTCGCGCCACCAGGCGCTTCGGCATACGCCGGGTTGGCTGGGTCTAACCTTGACGGATTGTGCTGGAATCTCGGGCAAACCGGAAGTTGAGAACAGCAGGCGTAATGAGAAGATGAGTGGGTCGATCGTTCTCAAAGGAGGATGAATGAGCGAATCACGGTTCGTTATTCTGGGCGGCGGAATGGTTGCCGGATACGCAGCCAAACAATTCGTTGAACTGGGTCTGAAGCCAGGCGAACTGGCAATCATCTCGGCCGACACCGCGGTTCCTTACGAGCGGCCTCCGCTGTCGAAAGGTTTTCTTGCGGGTAAAGATACCGAAGACGCGATCCGTATCAACTCCGAGAACTTTTACCGAGAACACAGAGTCGAGATCAAGCTCGGCTGTGAAGCTTCTTCGGTGGACACAAGTCGGAAACGGCTCCTTTTGAAAACAGGCGGAGAAGTCGGTTTTGAGAAGTTGATCATCGCCACCGGCGCACGGCCAAGAACTCTGAACGTCCCAGGTGCGGGTCTCGGAAACGTGCATTATCTGCGCTCGCTCGACGATTCCAAGTCCGTTCGGCGTTCGGCGGAAAACGTAAAGCAGGCAGCCGTGATTGGAGGTGGGTTCATCGGAATGGAGGTGGCCGCAGTTCTTGCGCAGAAAGGCATTGAAGTGACGATGGTCTTGAATGAAGATCGCATCTGGAAGCGTTTCTTCTCGCCTCAGATGTCTGCGTTCCTCGAGTCCTACTACGCGGATCGGGGAGTACGCTTGGTGAAGAGCGCGACCGTGAAACAATTGCGCGGCAATGGCATTGTGAGTTCAGTTGCACTTGCCGACGGCCAATCCGTGCCGTGCCAAATGGTTGTCGCCGGAATCGGAGTGACGCCGCTGACCGAGGTGCTGGCGACCAGTGGCCTCGAGGTGCAAGACGGGGTGATGGTGAATGAATATCTCCGAACCCGCCATGCAGACATTTATGCCGCAGGGGATGTTGCCAGCTATCAGGACGTGATTTTCGGAAAACGGAGGCGCGTTGAGCACTGGGACAATGCCGTGTCGCAAGGTCAATACTGTGCCCGAGCACTGATGGGCGACCAGACTCCATTCAGGCATGTCCCCTATTTCTTTTCGGATGTATTTGACCTCTCCTATGAATACTGGGGCGATGCATCGGGAGCAGATGAACTCATTCATCGCGGGGATCTCGCCAGCAAAAGCTTCAGCGTATGGTGGCTTCAGCAACAACGTGTGGTTGCGGTATTCACGATGAATCGTCCGGACGAAGAACGTGAAGCCGCGCCGAAGTGGATCGAGGAAAAGAGAGTTGTATCTCCCGCGAAATTGAAAGACACGAGCGCTCCAATTTCCAATATGCTCGAATAATTTTTCGTCGCATGGTCGGAGCAATCGAGAGACTCAGGAGGGCAGTCAGTTCGAGAGCCTCGGCGCTCCGGGCCGAACCAGATGACACCCTCGCAGCCTATACCGAAGACGTGACAGACGCACAATCGACGAGTTGAGTCTCGGGAAAGGCATCATCTGATGTGACGTCGGAAAACCAGACTGGTTCGATCCGAATGCCGAGCTAAATCAGTAACTATAAGTTGGTTCATAACCGGAAGGAACCGAATTACCTCTTGTTTGCCGACGATTCGCCAAGTGGCAACGGGTTCGCACCGTGACCTCGCGGAGAATCTGCTCGAGATTCGCCATCGGGACTGGGATCAAACAGACGGTGGGAGCTACCCATAACGTAACGACACCACGGGATCCATACGTATTGCGCGCCGAGGAAGCATGCAACACGCGACGATTGCCACGGCCATCAGAAGAAAGGCGACAACCACGAATGTCAGCGGGTCGTGAGCCGTAACGCTAAGTGACGAAGACCGAACGCACATCGCCCTTGAGAAGATAAATGCCAGGCCGCCGGCCGATTGAGCCAGTTCTGATGGAACCGTCATGCCCTTAATGAGGAAATGCGGCTGTGTTCCCGAGGGAGAGCGATATGGCGATTGCATGGCGCGAAGCACTCGCGAACTCTATCATTCACGGAAGTCATGAGAATCCTGGCTTATCTTGCATGCGCTTGGTGCTCCGCATCCCAAGCCGGGTGTACCTCCCATTTCTCCCCTTATCGAGCAGCTGACAAGGCCCTCAAGTTGATAATAATCAAGTACTTCCGAACCTAGGGTCCGACTGTATTGGCGGCATTCTGTCGAGCCCCGCATGCTTTCCCGCAAACAACCCCTGAGACCGCGATGCTATCTTTTAGCTTGGACTTATCTCCAATCCGGATGCGAATGGATGGAGTAGTCCCCGTTCAGGTGGACCGACCATGGACAGTGAAACAATCCGTATTGGGCGGGATCGGTTGCAGAGGGTCTTCCGTTACCTGGAAGCACTCAATGAGCATCGGAATCCCGCCAAACGGCACATCGGGGAACAATTGTGGACACTGTGGCTGAAGGACCTACCGGGCCATCCTTCGATTAGGAGGGGTGCCCCTCCGCCTGTAGAGTTGCCGGCCCTTGGGACAAGCGACGATGGATTGCAGGCTGAGCGACAGAATTCAGATTTTATACTGAAGGTTGCCCGCCCGAGACTCACCAATCCGCCTACTCCTTCTGCACTGATCGAGCCGTGGCTTGAAGGTGGTTGGGAGAATCCGTTCAAGGACGTGTCCGTGCTCGAATCCAGAAACGAGACCTCCGCCGGTGGCGTCGTTCGTGTGCGGTTCGGCAGCGATCCCAAGCGGGCGGTGGCACTCGATCAATGGAAGACACAGCGAAACCAGTGGGCGAAGGACGAGCGGCCGGCTCGCACAGCCATGAAGATATTCGAGGATTTTTATGAGCTGTACGGCCGCGTGGAGCGCGAAGCCGAACGCGTCGAAATCGTCCTGGGCGACGGGATCCTGAGTTGGCGGCGGCCGGAGGGGACTGTACACCATCCCGTTTTACTGCAGCGACTTCAGCTCAGCTTCAGCCCTTCGGTCCCCGAGTTCACGCTGACCGAAACAGAACACCCTGTGGAACTCTATTCCGCCCTATTCCAGTCGATGCCGGATGTCGACGGGCGGGCCATCGGACGTTGTCGCGACGAATTGGAGCGGGAAGGGTACTTCCCGCTCGACGACGGTCCCACATCGGAGTTTTTGGGACGCCTGGTCGTTCAACTATCTCCCCGGGGTGAATTTGTTGAGTCAGGCGCGCCGGAAGGGGAAACAGACAATCCCCGGGTGGGAAGACAACTCGTGCTATTTCTGCGTCCTCGCACCCTGGGTTTTGCAGCCGCAATCGAGGCGGTGTTGGAAGATCTCCGCAACCGGAACGACTTACCCTGGTCGCTGCTGAATATCGTGGGTCTCGAACCACCCCCTCCAGCCCTCGAAGGTCCCGAAGGCTTCGGCACTCCGGCACCTGAGGAGGCGGACATCCTCCTCAGCAAGCCTGCGAACCCCGAGCAGGTCCGCATCGCGCGCCGGATCGAGCACTCGGGCGGAGTCCTGGTCCAGGGACCTCCTGGTACGGGAAAAACGTACACCATCGGAAATCTCATCGGTCACTTGCTCGCAGAGGGAAAGAGCGTGCTTGTCACCAGTCACACGACGAAGGCGCTCCGAATGGTACGCAACCAGATTGTGCCCGAGTTACGCTCCCTTAGCGTAAGTCTGCTGGAAAACGATCTCGACAGCCGCATGCAGCTGGAGAGTGCGGTCAGTACCATTGCTGACCGGCTGTCCAAAACAGATGCGAAATGGCTCGAACTCGAGACCCAGCGACTCACCCAAGAAAGAACGGAGCTCCTTTGCCGGTCGGCGCAGTTGCGCCAACAACTCGCGGACGCGCGTGCCGACGAGTATCGAGACGTCGTGATTGGCGGACGGGCGTGGTCACCCTCGGAAGCTGCACGGAAAATCGCACGAGAGTTAGAGATCAATGGGTGGATTCTGGGACCGATTCCTGCCGGTGCTGACTTGCCGCTTTCCGGCGGTGAACTCGCGGAACTTTATGCCACCAACCGGTCAATATCCCCGGATGTGGAGAGCGAGTTATCGGGCCGTTTACCAGGCCCCGACGAACTCCCATCTCCGGCCGATTTCCAAGACCTGCTCCTTGAAAGAGCAAGCCTGGAAAAAGTGGACCATGAGTTCCGTTCCGATCTCTGGCAGGCCGGCTTTAGACCAATTTCCGCGAATTCCCTGAACGAGATTGCAACCAAGCTCAAGCAGTCAGTCGACGTCCTAGCCAGCAGCGAGAGATGGAAACTGGCGGCCGTCTATGCGGGAAAGAATGGAGGACCGCACCGAGAGACTTGGGAGAAACTGCTTGCACTCGTCGAGCAACTCCATCTCGAGGCGGCGGGCGCTCAAGAGATCCTCATTCAGCATGCCACCACGCTGGGAGAAGAAACGCCTCTTGAGCAGCACGCCCACACGGCGACGGAGATCCACGGCCATTTGCTGAGCGGGGGCGGCTTGGGTTTCTTTAGCCTCCTGACGCACAAGCGCTGGAAACAGTTCATTCGGACGACCCGGGTCGACGGCGGCCAGCCCAAACTGCCCGATCATTTTTTAGCGGCCAGTAAATTTTCACGGATCAAGCTTCTTCGCAAAAACCTCGCTATTCGCTGGGACCGGCAAATGGCCCCATTGGGCGCAAGCAGCTCAGTCGAAATGGGAACTGAGATCGAAAAGGATGCAATTCAGTATTGCGCCCCGCTTCGAGATTGCCTGGCCTGGCACTCACAGATCTGGAACCGAATGGAGAAGGAACTGAAGGAGGCCGGGTTTGTTTGGGACAAGTTTCTGTGGGAGCAACCAGTCGTCGTGGGAGATGATGGTGAGTTAACAAGATTGCGAAGGGCCGTGCAGGACGCGCTCCCGCCAATACTCGCGGCGCGCTGCAACCACCTAAAGGGGGCCGAGATAAACCGGATGTTGGCGGAGTTAGGAGACCGTCTAGCCGTCGCAATGCAGTCATTCACAGATTCCCGTGCCATCGCCAGTCTTCGCCAAGCGGTTGAGTCGTTGGATTCCAGAGCCTACCGTCGGGGCCACACACGGCTGCTGGAATTGCACGAGTTCCGAAGCAAGCTGCAACGCCGGAATATTCTCTTGGCACAGCTTGAGACCGCGGCGCCGGGTTGGGCGGCGGCAATTCGAGAGCGCCGAGGCCCCCACACAAGCGCCACCGTACCTGGAGACCCTGCGCAAGCCTGGACGTGGCGTCAAATCCAGGATGAACTGGACCGCAGGGCGGGCGTGTCCATCGATGAACTTCAAACATCCATAGAACGGGTGGCCGCCCAGTTGCAGACCACCACAGTTGACCTCATTGACAATCGCGCATGGATGTTTCAAGCGCGGAGGACCTCTCTTCCTCAAAGGCAAGCGCTTATCGGCTGGCTCGACACTATAAGGAAGATCGGCAAGGGCACCGGTATGCGGGCACCGCGTTTGCGTGCAGCAGCGGCCCATAAGATGACGGAGTGCTGGGGTGCGGTCCCGGTCTGGGTCATGCCCCTCTCCAGAGTGGTCGAGAACTTTGATCCTGGAAAGTCGCGCTTTGACGTCGTCATTATCGATGAAGCCAGCCAAAGCGACGTAATGGCTCTCGTAGCACTCTATCTGGGCCATCGCGTCGTGGTGGTCGGCGACCACGAACAGGTGAGCCCGTCCGCGGTCGGACAGGAGGCCGCCGTAATTCAGAATTTGATCGACCAGTTCCTGCAGGGAATTCCTAACGCTCATTTGTACGATGGCCAAACCTCAGTTTACGATTTGGCCCGCCAGTCTTTCGGCGAAACGGTCCGGTTGGTTGAGCACTTTCGCTGCGTCACCGAAATCATCCAGTTCAGCAACCAACTTTCCTACGACGGTGACATCAAACCACTACGAGATTCGAGCCACGTTCGTCTGAGGCCGCATGTCCTTGCGTATGCCGTCAAAGGCTCAACGCGAGACGGCAAGGTCAATCACCAGGAGGCCAAAGTCACTGCTTCTCTGATAGCGGCGGCACTCGAACAGGCTGAGTACCAGACCAACGAGTTCGGGCAACCATCCAGTTTTGGTGTCGTGTCTCTTGTGGGCGAGGAGCAAGCTCTGGAAATCGACCGCCTCTTGAGAACGCACCTTGCTCCCGACGTGTACGAACGACATCGCGTGCTGTGTGGAACATCGGCACAATTTCAGGGAGATGAACGAGACGTGGTTTTTGTGTCCGTTGTGGATGCCCCGGCAGGTGGGGCACTCCATTTTCGTGACCAGCAGATGTTCAAGCAGCGGTATAACGTAGCGGCCAGCCGGGCGCGAGACCAAATGTGGGTCGTTCACTCCCTGGACCCGCAAAAGGACCTTCAACCGGGCGACCTGCGGCGGCGGCTCATTGAGCACGCGCAGGCTCCCGACCTTCTCACTAGGACCCTCAGCGGCCAAGAAAGACGGGTCCAGTCCGCACTCGAGCACGATGTCATGAAGCGTTTGGTCGAAGCCGGCTACAACGTCATTCCGCGGTGGAAGGTTGGTTCGCGGAACATCGATCTCGTTGTGGAAGGTAACGACAAGCGTTTGGCCATCGAGTGCGATGGGGATCGCGATCTACCGCCCGAAAAGCTCCACGACGACGTGGAGCGACAGTCCATGCTCGAGCGACTCGGATGGACCTTCGCACGCGTGCGGGGTAGTACCTTTTTTCGCGAACCGGAACGTGCCATTAAGCCCATCATCGACAAGCTGGAATCGCTGGAGATTCCGGGGAAGAGCCCGGCTTTGGACCGGGCCGACGGGTCTCCGAGCCTCGGTGAATTGACCGAACGCGTAACCCGCCGCGCCGAAGAACTCCGTGAGGAATGGTCTGCCCCTCGCGACAAGCGCCGCCTTCGATCTCAGCCCTCTGACTCGCTGCCGTGAGCCGCCCGGATTGGTTCTCATTAGGATTAGTTAGCTGCCGGACCTGACCCACAACGCGCAGGAACCTCGCTGCACTATGATGTCCAGATCGAGAACTTCGATCGGGCGAACACGGTAAATTTGTCCACCACTGTATGTCTGTCGACCGCCGATTTTCCGACATGAGTTTTGCACTATCGTTACCGCGCGCGGATGAAGGGCAGGCCGGAAATTACCCGCTGTATTTTGCTCGACCGCTACAATGACTTGCAGACCAGGTTGGATGAGGGAAGTATGCCGGTGACGGTGGAGATGCAGCATGCGGGAGGCCCTAGTGACCACGCCGACGTTCGAGCGGTGATCGAACATGTTCTGGCGGATCGGACTGGGAATTGGCGGGTCTCGATTGTCGGCTCTCAAGCGAATGATCGCTGGGAGATGACGATTTTAGGGTCGTATGGGTTCGAGCGTTCCTATACGCTGGAGGGTTCTGTTGGGGAACACGATCCCGGCTGCATCGGGTCGATTGTTGCGCGGATGGTTCCGACATGAGCAGCTCTCCTCTCGATGACCCGTTAGACCCGTACGCTTTTCGGCCAGATCGACAGGACCCGTACCTTCGCGTTCTCTGTGTCAATATCTTCGTCCGCGATCAGGACCGCAGTTTGCGGTTCTACGTTGACCAGCTTGGATTTGCCCTCGTGGTTGATGAGAATTACGAATCCGGCGGACGTTGGGTGGCAGTCGCGCCTCCTGATGGCAGCACGGTTCTCGCGCTGGTTACTCCCAAGCGCAACTCTGCGGAATACAAGCTGATTGGCCGCTGCCGGCACGCCGTGTTGGTGACCGAAGATGTTATGGCCAAGGTTGACGAGTGGCAGACACGAGGGGTTCGCTTTCACCATCCGCCGCAGACAACGCTTTGGGGTGGAATTTTCACCCGTTTTGATGATTTGGATGGAAACTCATTTGTGCTTGCGGGGCGGGATGATTTCGTTCGCGAAATCGAAGCGCATCGCCGCGCGGTGGCAAACAGGCTGGAGGCCGAACGCCGCATTGCCCAAGAATTGGAAATTGCGAAAAAAGTCCAGGCAAGGCTCTTCCCGCAGACGCTGCCACAGCTCAAAACACTTGAATACGTTGGAGTCTGCATTCAAGCCCGTGAAGTCGGCGGCGATTATTACGATTTCCTGAATCTAGGCCAAGAGCGGCTGGGACTAGTTATCGCTGATACTTCAGGAAAGGGGATCGGTGCGGCTTTATTGATGGCTAACTTGCAGGCGAACTTGCGAAGCCAAAGTGCAATCGCCTTGGATCAGCCGGAACGCTTCCTGCGGTCGGTGAACCAGCTCTTTTGTGAGAACACGACCGATAGCGCTTATGCCACGCTCTTCTTTGCCGAATACGACGACCGGAGGATGTGGTTGCGCTATGCGAATTGCGGACACTATTCCCCCCTTCTTTTCCGCAGTGATAACACTCTTGAACGGCTTAATTCCACTTGTACCGTGTTGGGACTCTTCACAGAATGGGACTGCTCTATCGTGGAGTGCCAACTCTTCGCGGGAGATACTCTCGCCCTCTACACCGATGGCATAATCGACTCTAGAAATGATGCCGGTGAGGAATTCGGAGAAGAGCGTTTGATTGAAGTGTTACGGAGACATCGGGGCCTTTCTTCACAGGACTTGCTTGCGGCGACTGTCGATGAACTGCGCCGCTTCAGCCCTCACGAACAGTACGACGATATCACGCTGATAATCGCCAGGTGCCTCGTGAACGAATCACATTTTTCGGAGTCGGAGTGGACCACTGGGCCGCAGTCGATACCGTGAAACGCGATCGTGTCCACCCAATGCCATTACCTCCAGGTTTATGGTCAAGCCTAGATTTATCCAAACACAGCTCTCGGAACTCACTGACCGCGGATGCAATTCGCCACGGTTCTCGGACAAAATCTTCGCTGCGGCTTGTCGCCTGTGTCGCTCCGCACTACACTTCCAACCACGAGTCAATTGTTCGGGAACTCACAAGACGGAAGCTTCCCTCTGACGCGCCATTCTGTGGTATTGGCGGCGCAGAGCCACGATCCTGCCGAGCGTTCGCGGGCGATCGAAGCCATCGCCGCTGCATATTGGAAACCCGTCTACAAGTACGTGCGCATGAAGTGGAGCATCGAGAGGGAAGACGCCGCCGACTTCACGCAGGACTTCTTCACCCGTCTTCTGGAAAAGGAATTCCTCGATGCGTACGACCTCCGCAAGGGACGCCTGCGCACGTTTCTCCGCACCTGCGCGGACCGGCTTTTCATGAATCAGGCACGGAATTCCAAGCGGCTCAAACGTGGCGCCGGAAGCCCGCATCTTCCCCTCGACTTCGAGGAGGCCGAGCAGGAGCTGGCGACTGTTTCTCGTTGTGAATCCCCCGAAGACCGCTTCGACAAGGAGTGGGTCCGCAGCCTTTTTGCCCTCGGAGTGCAGCGACTGCGGGTCAGCTGCGAGAACGGAGGCAAGATGGTCCAGTTCCGGCTGTTTGAGCGTTGCGATCTCGAAGACGCCGATCCCACGCCCTCCTACTCGCAACTTGCCGACGAGTTTGGGTTGGCTGTTACGGACGTGACCAACTACTTGGCCTTTGCCCGCCGGGAGTTCCGGCGCTGCATCCTGGATCAACTGCGGGAGATGACGCCCACCGAGGAAGAGTTTCGCTGCGAAGCCCAAGCTCTACTCGGAGTGCCCGTCAGGTGACGCAACTCTCTGACAAGGTAGTGGCGAGGCTCCAGGCTGAAATGCAAGTGCCGGACCTTACCGGAACACGCTACCACCTCGTACGCTACCTTGCGCGTGGAGGCATGGGCAGCGTGTGGTTGGTCGAAGACACCGTGCTGCAACGCCGCCTTGCGCTCAAAGTGCTGGATCTCATCGCGCCTACCGATGATCTCGCTGCTCGGCTACTCCAAGAAGGAAGAATCCTCGCCCGCCTGGAGCATCCCGGCATCGTGCCCATGCATGACGCCGGCACCCTTTTAGACGGGCGCGCGTTCTATTGCATGAAGTATGTAGAGGGACAGACCCTTACGCAGCACATTCCCAACAAGAGCCTTCCTGACAAGCTTCGAGTCGTCGAACGCATTGCCGAGCCTCTCGATTTTGCCCACGCCCGCGGCTTCATTCATCGCGACCTGAAACCTGACAACGTCATGATTGGCGCCTTTGGCGAGGTCCTCGTGATGGACTGGGGGTTGGCGAAAGTTAGCGCCAGCAATCTGAAACCTGCGGAAAACGAAATCGCTACCGTGGTGCTGCCCACGCAGAATTCGTTGCGCGTCACCGGTACCGGAATCGTTCTCGGCACTCCGGGCTACATGTCGCCGGAACAGGCCCGCGGCGATATTGCAGTGGACCACCGCAGCGACATCTTCTCGCTGGGTGCGATCTTGTGGTTCATGTTGACGGGATCGGCACCAGGAGAGCTGCCTGTTGCCGCCGGCAGTGTGCCGCGTCCGTTGCGAGCCATCTGCGAAAAGGCCATGGCTGCCGATCCTCGCGCGCGCTACCAGTCCGCACAGGAGATGACCGCCGATATCGCAAACTACCGGAATGAGGAACCAGTGAGCGCCTACTCGGAAAGCTTGCTCGAACGTGCGGGCCGCGTTTTCGCCCGGCATCGCACTGCCATAGTACTGGTTGCGGTCTATCTACTCATGCGCGTTCTGTTTATTTTGTTTGAACCCCGTTAAAGAAACTTAGAAAAACGGGTAATACCACAATAGAGGGGGAGGTTGACCTATGAACAAGGTTCTTCTGGGCCTGGTGTTAGGAGCAATTCTGGGCGCCATCGACGGGATGACCGCCTGGTTCACGCCGGCCGTACGGGCACAGATCGCTGGCATCGTGATCGGGTCCACAATCAAGGGCATGATCGTCGGCATCCTCATCGGGGGGTTCGCTCGCAGGGTGCAGTCGCCGGTGCTGGGCATTGCGTTCGGTCTAGCCCTAGGCCTGCTGTTGGCCTTCATCGTCGCCCTGATGCAGCACGGTTATTACTTCCAGATCATGCTGCCTGGGGGCATAGTGGGCCTCATCGTGGGCTACGCCACACAACGGTACGGGCGCGGATCACAACTGCAGCGGACTTAGGCTTACTGACCGCAGAGCTAATTCGCCCTGGCTCTCCCAAAATCGGACATTCGTGCCAACCCTATTAAGGATGGGAGTCGAACCGCCTTCGCCAACTGGCCGGAGATTGAACTTCCTGGAAGCCGACTTTCTATTTAGCGATACGGCTTCTGCACCCGTATCGAATTACTCCCGACCGACCATCCATCCAGGATCGTCGGATCCACCCTCACGGAATCACTGTGATCTGAGTCACCGGATGAATCTCCATCCACTTCGCGTGGTTTGTGTCCTGAACGTATGATCCGACGATCTGGACGTGTGATCCGACAGCACGTAGTTGCACAGGAGTGTGGTACGTCAGGGGACACGCCCCTTTTGCGCCGGCTTGACTCACCTTGAACTTGCATACGATTTCGTACACGAGATTTCCGCCCTCGTCGCTCATATTGCCCGCGTTTAGGAGGTTCTTGAACTGCGGGTCAACCTTGAGCCACCCGTGAGTGTCACCGTCGGGCTCCTGGCGCACTCCGTCGCTCCGCTTCCCGTTGGTAGCGTCCACAATTGTTCCGGTAACCGAGATGCACTTCTGATTCACGATCAAGCGTTGGGGATTGTAAACGTGATCCCAGAGCGTAGCGTCACAGCCAGTAGAGGGCAATGGTGCAGCCAGCTCAGCAGTAGGTTCTTGGATCCCGGCAGCCAGATAGGTTGCGCCCACCCATCCTTCCTTCCCTTCCATTGTTTTAACGTGGTAGAAGCCATCCTTTGGGGCCGCTTCCACCAGGGTCACCTTTGCTCCCTTGCGTAGAGTGCCGATCGCCGGGTTCGCTGTCGAAGGATCAGCTCGGAGGTAAACAGGGTGGAGCACGGTGGTCTCCTGAGCCAGTGCCGAGCAAAGACTCACAACTAGAAGGACCGAGAAGCGCAGAGTTTTACGAACGAACATGATAGTTCTCCAAAAAGCGAGAATCCGGACAGAACGGTTGGCAGGTGCTGTTCAGATCCCTTTAAAATATCCTCAGTGATTCACGACGCTTGATTATCCTCCGGTCGCGCGTTAGAAGCGCGGCATAATTATTGCGGGCTTTTGTGATGTGCTCGGCATCCTTTCTCTTGAGTCCAAAAACTCTGAAACTTCGCAAGTAATCTTTTCATCCTGAACTGCTAGGAGTCTCATGTCCATGTCTGCCGCGCTCGCTAGATTGATTGTCGTCTGCTCCATGCTATTAACTGCTCTCGCGCAGTCGAGCTCGCCGCCTACGCCGTCCGGCCAAAGTCAGCCGGCTAACGGGCCGTCAAAGGGTTTCGTTCTGGAGGATGGAACTGCGGTGACGCTACGGCTGGGCCGCAGCCTGTCTTCCGCCGACGCCCACGCTGGCGATAGAGTGGATTTCGAGGTGGCCGAAGAAATAAGCGTCAATAGAATTGTTGTCATCCCGAAGGACAGCCCTGCATCAGGAACGGTTATCACGGCCCAGAAGAAAAGACGGATGGGTCGTGCCGGCAAACTCGATGTAACCATCGACAGCGTCCAACTGGTGGACGGAGAAAAGGCAACACTACGCGCTGTGAAGGAGAGCCAAGGAGGCAGTCACACCGGGATAATGGCGGGGGGCATGGTTGCGACCAGCTTGATCGTTTGGCCGGCGGCCCCAGTCTTTCTCCTCATGCATGGGAAGGATGTCACCATCCCCAAAGGGACCGAGGTGACGGCGTACATCAGCGGTGACGTGAAGCTGGACCCCGCAAAGTTTCAGCCCGCGCCCCTTGTTCCTTTACCGCCAGTCCCTACCACACAACAGGTCCCCTCTTCATCACCAGCCGCGACTCCAAACGGCGGGCCCACCGGCACCGCTCCTGTATCCTCGGACCAAGGGGCTGCGGCGGAATTGGAGGTGTCGTCGACTCCCGATGGCGCCGACATCGAGATTGATGGGAATTTCGTAGGCAGCACACCTTCCACCCTAGGAGTTGCTGCAGGACCACACCAGCTCTCCGTAAAGAAAGCCGGATTCAAGCCTTGGGAGCGAAAAATTACGGTGTCGAGCGGACGCGTCAAGATTGACGCGACGCTGGAAGCTCAGTCAAATTAGCGCCGGCGTCGGTTACGATCTCTCAGCGACGAGAGCCGTCCAGAGCAGAATCATGGTTCTCGTACCGGCAATCGCGCTATCCACTTTTGGCTGGAGGAGCGAGTTAATCAACGGACCCAGTTTACGCTTCACGACACCTTCTTACAGAATGTGCAAGGCAGCAAACTGAACCAGGTCCGGGTGCGCGCCGCCACGGAACAAGTATCTGCGTGGTTTAGGACAGGCGACGCAAGAGGGACCCGCCGCACTCAACTCTCTACGAACTTCCACCACAGAGACGAACAACCTTACGGCGGCTTAAGGCCCATATGTCCGTCCTGCCGCGATCGGCGACAGAGAGATCCATGCCTACGCCATCATCGCTTACACGAAGTTCAAGTCCTGCGAGTACTTCAAGCCTACGACCAACCGGGTACACATCGAGTGTTTGCACCGTGTTTCGATTGGCCTCATAGGCAATGCGATAGATCTCGTCGCGAACCATCGGGGCATCTTGTTCGCTTCGCCAATTACGGAGAAAAGAGACTTCCATCCGAGCGTCGCGAAACTCTTCCGTCGCGCGCGACGTATTCCACAACCTTGTCATGGTCAAGTGGGGACAACTAGGCACCGGTTTCGGAATGTCGTCCTCATTGTGGGTGCTGTCAAGCTCAAGACCGGGGCAGAACGCAAGCAGTGCAGTCTGCTGCACTCAGCCGAAAGACTCGCTGCAGGCGCGGCTTGAATCTGTGACGTAACAGCTCTGACCGCAGAGGGCACGGCGATAGGTACTGATTGAGTCGGCATATCGGCGCTGTCGAGGGGCCGAATCGCGATTGCTCCCGGATGACGGACTCTGAAGTTATGGGCTAGGATTCCCAACGACGCGGGCCAGAAGGCCGGATCTGGGATGTCAGCCCAGACTTCCTCGATCGCCGTTTTTGTGGATAGTTTCCGGTGGTCACTCGTCGACAAGTGATTATCGGCAACCCAATGCTCTGGAACTCCAAGTCATCAGTAGAGACCACTCGGAGACTCTCTCACGAGGCACCCGCCGCCTGAGCCGTGCACTTCACGGTCTCTTCGGGCCGCCGCTCTTTGAGCGCTGTCAGGCATTCCGAGTCGAGCCGTGTGCTCGCGTCTTCCGCCATCATACGGAAGACCACCTTGGCTGGCAGACTATCGCGGTAAGGCCTCTTCTCACACAGCGCCTGATATACATCGGCCACGCAGATGATTCTCGCCGTGAGCGGTAGTTGCTCGCCCGTCAGCCCCTCGGGATACCCTTTGCCGTCCAGCCGCTCGTGATGTGCCGCCGCCACAAACGCCAAGTCCTGAAACCCCGAGATTTTCTCCAGAATCACTTTCGTGTACACGGGGTGCATCTTCATGGTTTTCCATTCTTCTTCGTCCAGCTTCCCCGGCTTCTCTAGGATCGCGTTTGAAACGCTCAATTTTCCCACGTCGTGCAGCAGCGCCGCTCGCCGCACCATCGCGGTGGTTTGGGGCGCCAGGCCCAGACCTTCGGAAATGTCGACGGCAGCCTCGGCCACTCCCATCGAGTGCGTGAACGTGTAAGGCGATTTCGCGTCGATGACTTCGGCGAACGCGCGGCAAATGCTGTCAATGCGTTCCGCCGACGCGCGCACCGCCGTCCCCGGCTCCATTTGTAGAACGTATTCGCGCGCATCCTTCGACTGCACTTTGTCCCAAAGCTTCTGGTCATGCTCGAGGGAGCGCACAATGTGTACGATCTCGGGATCGAACCAGCTCCCGCCGCGATCTGCAACCACTCTCACTGCCTCTGAAGCGCCGCGCGCGCTGGCAAACACTTCCAGTGTCTGGCTCACGTTCATGATCCGCGAGAGAATTGGAATCTCCTGCCCTTTGCGGTGCTCGGGATAACCCGCTCCGCTCCAGTGCTCGTCCAGGCTTCGAATGGCTTCGGCGCTGGCTTGGTTTAGTCCGATCTTGCGCGCGATTTCCGCACCCCGTTCGCAGCGCGCCCCAATCACTTCCGCATTGTTTCGCTTCTGTTCGAATCCCAGCGCTACTGCCTTTACCAGCCGCCGCGCCAGCGAAGTGCCCGGAAGCACGTTCCGCAGCAGATAGCGCAGGCCGGAAAGCGAGGGCTTCGTCCAATCCTCAAACTTTACCTCGCGTTTTGCCTGCAGATCGTCGGATCCGAGAATCTGGTGCATGCGGGCCGAGTTTGAGCTGCAGCCGGCGTCTTTCAGTAACAGCGCATAGTACAGGTCGGAACAGTCTTCTGCCCGCAATCGCAGCTCTTCGGCGATCCTCATCCCGAGAATACAGCTCCGCACGGCGTGCCCCATGGGCTGCCCCTCGGTCAAATCCAGCGCTGCAGAGAGCGCCGACACCACGTCGGAGAGGCGAATCGTTCCTGCGGCTTCAGGCATCATAGGTAAATCCACTCTCCGCCCTAGAAACGAATCCGGGTAGTCAGTGTTAGCGATTGCACCATCACATTCACTTGGCTGTTGTTGTATTCGCCCGCCAGCAACTCGCTTTGTCCAACATGCTGCGTAGCCGGTAGTTGCACCTGATAAGCCAGGTCGAAGCGATAATGTCCGTGACTATAGCCCACGCCCGTACCCAGCGTATTCTGCAGGATGGCCGCCGTCATCGGGGTCAGAGTCGAAGACGGCACCGGGTCAGTGGCGTACGAATACCCTCCCCGAATCGCGAACGCCTCGGCCACCGGCACTTCCACTCCCACCCCGAACATCGACTGATTGCGCCAGTGCAGCGGAATCGTATCCTGCAACGAGCTGCTACCAAGGAATCCGTTGATGTCGGAATTGTTGCCGTTCGTCAGTTTCACCGGCAGCTGCTGGAAGGAACCGCTCCAGTCGATCCACTGCCCCTGCAGATTGATGCGCGCGTGTTTCCATCCCTGCCACGAAACTCCGCCCGTGAACGCCTGCGGAAACTTCGTGTCCACTTCGGCGTCATAGTGGAACGCCGGTTGGAACGGGATTCCCAGGGCGGTGAACTGCGCTGCCGCGTTCCCCGATGCATTGCCATATGTGTGCACGTTCGTCTGGGTCCGGTAGGCCAGCCCGATGGTCAGCTTGCTGGTCGGCGAAATCACGGCCCCGAAGGTGCCGTTCCAACCCACGCCCGACGCTTGTAGATCCAGCAGGGTCTTTAACCCGGCCAGTTGGGGCTGCGATTGGAAGATGTAGGGGGCGTGCAGAGAGTTGGCGTTGTAAATCGCGCCAAAACTTGCACCCAGAGAGAGCTTGCGGTTCACCACGAAGCCCAATCCTGCCGAAGAACGCAGGGACAGAATCGTCGACCGGTTCTCCTGGAGTCCGTAACTGGCGCCGCCGGTTCCCGGAGGATCCAGATAGGTCCAGTTGGCCTTCATCATGGTATCGGGCGCCGCGGAAAGTCCCAGGACAAATCGCGATCCCAGACGCATGCCGAACGCTCCGTAAGGCAGCGTTCCTGTACTGTTCTGGATGGTACCGTTATTCGAAACTGAATTGGTAAAACTGCCACCGGCAAACAGGCTGGTCACGCTCAGGTCGAGAGAGCGTCCCTTCAAACTGGTCAGCTCTGCTGGATTGCCCTGCATGGCATCCAGCGGTCCATCTGCCGAAGCGACTGTAGTGCCACCTAACGCCGTCGCGCGCGCGCTGATACCGTTGCCCAACGCCCCACCCGCTTGGGCCAACGCCATTCCGGGGATTACCGCTACCACCAGAACCCGACACACCGCAAGAACCTTGTTACCCATGCTCTTTGTCTCCGTGGGGGAGGCATATCTGCCTAAATCTTGTCAGTGATCCGAATTGTTTTCCAGTTACCGAAGTAAGATACCCTGTTGCGGATTTCGGCCATCCGAACCTTTCAACTCGCGAAGGCCATACGGCAGACGTTCTGCGGTCGTGCCCTGGTCCCACTGTTCAATCAGAAATGTGTCGTAGGTAGTCTTCGCTTCAGAGACAAGATGCCGAGTCCGTGCTGTCAGTCAAGTCACTCACAATCCGGAAACTGTTCCGGGCCAGAAGTCTCATTCTGGGAAGCTTGACTTCTTCATCAGCCGGCTGCTGTTCACATTGTTTGCTATTGGACTAACAATCGGCGCACACGTAGCTGACTTGAGTCCAAGTCATCGGTTTAACGACCGCTGGCCCCCGCTCGCCAAACTTCACACAGGCCAAACGCTTTCAATGTCGGCGTCACTGTCGCTTCTGACGATTTTCTTTGCATGGCGGAAGACATCAGACCGACGCGAGACAGCCCTTGCGACAGCCGCGTTTGGTGCCACGTATTGGGTCACTCAGGCGACGGCAATCTCATATCCAAACACCGCGTTTTATGCCCCTGAGTTTCTGCCAGCGCCCAGTTCCAGGTTGCGTCTTCCAGGTCAAGCGTACTTCGAGATTGGTTTCCTTTCATCGATAACCCTTGGCGAGTTGGATGGCCCTGTGTAAATCCACTCACGGGTCGAATTGCAATGGAAAGCTAGCCTCTATCAACCTTAGGCAATGAAAGGAACTCGCCGCGACCACATCTCTCAACGAGGGATATTCATAGCTTGCTTGCGAAATCGTGGCGCATCGGTGGGTTAGATCTTTGGTGGATTTGCTTCGGAGCATCCGCTAGAAACCAGATTGCGGCAGGTGTGCGCGCGGAGCCTGTGCATCCGGGCGTGATACACACCGACTTGGCTCCAAGCGTTCGAGCAAATATCGTGCAGCGTTTCAATTAGCATGAACCAACATCGGATTTCATCTTTCTGTCGCGCTCTGACGGTTTCGAAAGGACTCGTTCCTCTTAGCTCTAGAACGGCCTATCGGGGATAATGCACCGTGATAGTTGGCGACGCCCGCTTCGAGAGCCGGACCAACGACGCTGGCAACAAAGGACATGATCTCATCGCTTCTGTGCCGTTTCGTGCTGTAGAACCATTCGCGAATAGCCCCGTCGTGTCTACAGCGGTTCGACCCGCGGGAGTCAATCAGGAACGCGAAACCGCGTACCGGTAGCGATGGTCGAGATCAACATAGAACCACGTGCATCCCCTGAGCAGGAGATACCAGCTTCTTACAACGGCTTTGCATTCGTGATTGATGGTTCGGTACAGATCGGTGAGACCGTTCTGAACACTGGACAAGTCGGTTGGCTCGATCGTCCGAGTGACAAAGATGCGAGCGTTCTACGTGTGGTCGCTGGCGAATCTGGAGCGCGACTGATTTTGTATGCGGGACAACCTCAACGAGACCCAATCGTTTCCTATGGTCCGTTTATTGGAGACTCGAAGCAGGACATTGCAAGACTCTTTGCTGAGTATCAGGCGGGAGGGTTTCCCCGCCTTAGCGAATTGAAAAAGCAGCGGCTCTAACTCTAACTGTTGTGCCGCTGCATCCCACCAAACTCGACTATGTTTCGGATTGATCAGCGTTTCTGGATAACGGGTGGCCTACCAACCACCCACAATCGTCGCTCATCCACTGCAGCGAGCTGCGCAGGCTACGGTGCACATCTGGAATGTTGTCAGAGACCAGGCTGGCGACCGCTAATTAACGGTTGGCGGCCTGGGGCTTGATTAACTCGTCGAGATAGTCCGGTCGCTCACCATCACGTACCAGGTGCGGGAAACGTTCGCCGTCATGGTAACTAATAGTACATGTTCGAAAATAATCGTCCACGACGACGAGGAGTGTGATCGGTTGTGAGGCGTCCTTCGCAGACTTGATCGCGTCCGAGAGCAACTCCTGGGTGTAGACGCGGCCATTGACACCGATTATTTTCATCTGCGAAGAGATGCCGGCCTCAAACGCAGGACCCCCGACGATAGCGTCGGTCACAACCCCGTCCAGGCCGACCTGGAGGCCGATGGAATAGACATCGCCAGGATTGCCGCGGCGTCCCTCCAGCTTCAGAGGCTTGTCGTTGAACAAGACTTTCCAGCCGCCGTTTTCGATGCCTCCCAGGGGTGCTGCCGCGGAAGTGGAGGTCAACCTGGCGCGAAAGAATCCGGCCCAATCAGAAGGCGCCAATGCGTTCAGCGTCTTCACCAATTCGTCGAAGGTATAAGTCTTTACCTCCGGGCCATGATTGGGCCCGCCGTGGAATTCCTGGCAGAAATCATCAATCGATTTCCGGCCGCCAGACTCGCGATGAATGATTGTGGCTACTTCAAGCCACAGCAGATCGCCCTCGTCATAGTAATCGGTACCGCGGCGCCAGGTCATCCAGCCGCCGCCTCTTGCGAAGCCAAGCCCGGGTTCTCCCACCGCGGTGTCAAGCAATGGGCGCCAGGTTCGGCCGGGGCGGCCGGGGCCCAGCATGGCCGCGATGCCGGCCAGATACTCGTGGTACTGGTCTGGCGTCCACAAGCCGCTGCGTGCCGCTAACATGGGCCCAAGGTAGTCTGTAAGCCCCTCATAGCCCCATAAGAGGTCCGTCTTCATGGGCTGTTCGTAGTAAGGGACAGTCAGATCTGCGGGTCGGCGAAACTTGCCATTCCAGGAGTGGACAAATTCGTGTGCCAGCAGTCCGCCGAGCGACATGCCGGAACTCGGCAAAAGTAGAGTTCGCTCCGGCAGTCGGCTGTTGTTCGACTCGTGGTGTTCGAGGCCGAAATGCGCCACATGATCGCTGAGCGCGAGCAGGAAATGATAGTCGCGATAGTGGCGAGCGCCAAAGAGTTTGCCCGATTCGGCCACCAGATTGATCATCTCCTTCTGGTTTTCGGGATTCATGTTCAGAGCTTCTGCACTGTCGGCAGCAAGGTCGATTTCATGATGGATAGGTTCGCCCGGCGGGGTGAGGTCGATCGTCCGATAAAACTCTCCGCAAATTACGGGCGAGTCCACGAGCAAATCCAGAGAAATCGGCTTAAATGAAACTCGGTTCCCGGCTTCATTTTCAACGGAAAGAGATGTGCCGAATTTCCACCCATCCGGCATTAGGAGCTTGCCTTCATACGTAAGCTTTTCGGCGGGGATGTCTGCCGGATAAAGTACGACTTCATTCCATTCGAGGACCAGTAATTTGTCAGTGGCTGAGACGCCGTCGGGCTCGATATAGTCAAAGTTGACATTAAGATGGCTGACGCCGTGCGGGATTTCCAGGTGGAAGGTGAAAACATCCAGCAAATCACGCTGCCACGGAATGGTCTGCCCGTCCGCCTCGAATTTGAGGCCCGTGAGATTTGCGATGGGTCCATCGGGCCCGTGCTCACCGGGAATCCATTTCGGGTAATAGAGAGTTAGAGGCCCAGACTTGACGGGCATCACCAAATGCGTGTGCAGCAGCTTCTGCCGCGTTCTAGTCGCATCCACGGTGACCACGATTGCTTCTTCGGCGAGCGCGACGGAAGCGGCCAGTGCAAGGACTGAGGCGAGAAATACTAACGATCGAATGGGGTACGATATCATGCAAAAACGCTCCTCAAGGAAATGGATAAACCCACCGTGCATCATAACCTGCTTCGGGCGTGGCGTATTCCTTCCTGGGCTGCTGCGCACGACGATTGGCGGTTACGCCAAGTTCCTCGTTAGCGTTATGCACAACGAAAACGTGAACCGGGAAATCGCAACAGAACGTCTGACCTTCACGCGTAACCTAGTCGCCCCTGAGGAGCAAACCAAGGCGGGAGGCGCAAGCAGAATGGAATCCTGCCGGTTGCAGGGTGACTGCCGGGCTGGGTTTGGGCTGGCAGATCATTCAAATTAACGACGAGACCATAGTGGATCACAGCGGTTCCGACTGGGGCGTTCACACTCACGCCTTTTCCTTCCTCAACGCCAAGAAGTGCCGAGCCGCTGGTCGACAAAGGAAACCCTTGCCAACTACAGATAATTCAACAACCTGCGCCTCGATTGCCTCTGCATCCGTTAACTTCACAACTCGGACTGGAAATGGACAAAGACCAGAATTGCAGCGCAACATGTGGCTAGACGCCGCGACTTTGTTACCGCATGAGTTCCTGAGTCATCACGGCTCCGCCCATGGAAGCTAGAACCGCGGTGACCTTCACTACTTTGCGAGTTTCCCCAGCAATCCAAAGAGTCCTTTTGTCCGAGCCTCCATCCGCGGAGGAGATCTCCACTCGAAGCGCATTGAACGTGCCGGCAGGCACTTTGACTTCTTCCTTGCCGGCGACCGTCAGTTGCAACAATTTCACCTTCTGCGTCTGTACATCGAAGTTGCGGAAGGTTGTGTTGTAGCCCTCCGCCAACGGCAGGCAGGCGATGACCTGATCCGAACCGGCAGCGTCCGCAAAAACAGGACCGCCCAGGTCCACCGCGATCGGCTTGTCTTGCCCGTTCATGCTCATCTTGCCTGCGGCCTTGTTCCCGGCAAAGTCGAGATCGATGGCGACCGGTCCTTGCTTGACGCTTCTCTTGAGCAGAAGCAGGCTCCCTTTCTCCAGCATTGCCGTGTCGGTTGCTGCGCCTTGTGGAGTGTCCATCTGATCAGTTGCCGTCCAGGAGCCAGCACCGTCCTGAATGACGGTGGAGAGCTTCATGTTCACCTGCTGGCCACCCATCTCGATCTTCACCTGATAGTTGTAGGTCCCCGCCTGCAGATCCGTGGCCGGCTTGGGTGCACCGATCGTCCCGGCATCGATCTTTTTGGCAAGGACGACCGTCTTCGGGTCTACCGTGATTTCCTTGAGGCGCGCAACTTCCTCGGGCGTGCCGCCTTCTTGATACCTTCCTCCCAAGTGCCCCGCAAAGAATTTTTCTGACGCCATGAACAGCGCCAGATTGTTGACCGGCCGGGCAAAGCCATGACCCTCGTCGGGAGCGAGAATGTACTCCACGGGAAAGCCACGGTCGCGTAACGCAATCACGATCTGTTCCGCCTCGCGCCGGTTGACGCGCGGATCATTGGCTCCCTGTGCCACCAGCAGAGGAGTCTTGATCTTGTCGGCGGAATTCAAGGGAGACTCTTCCATCAGCTGTTTTTTCCCTTCCGGAGTACTCGGGTCGCCCATGCGTTTGTAGAACATCTTGCGGATAGACTCCCAATACGGCGGAATCGAATCCAGCAAGGTGATCAGATTCGAGGGCCCCACGATGTCGACCGCCGCCGCGTATAGATCAGGAGTGAAGGCCACTCCCGCCAATGTGGCGTAGCCGCCATACGAACCTCCGATAACGCCAACACGTTTGGGATCGGCAATGCCTTGGGCAATCAGGTATTTCACGCCCCAGGTCACATCGTCTTGCATTTTGCGGCCCCACTGCAGGTTGCCCGCGTCGAGAAACTTCCTGCCGTATCCCGTCGATCCACGGAAGTTGGGCTGAAGCACAGCGTAGCCTCGATTGGCGAAGAACTGCGCTAACGAGTTATAGCCCCACTGGTCGCGTCCCCACGGACCGCCGTGTGGAAGGATAAGTGTGGGCAGATTCTTTGCCGGAACTCCCTTCGGAAGCGTGAGGTAAGCCGGAATCTCCAACCCGTCGGATGACTTGTAGGTGACCGGCGTCATCTGGGCCAAGTCTGCGCGTGGGAGTTTCTCGCGGACTTGGTATTGCGGCGTCAGCAGGTGCGCCTTGCGGTCGAAGAGCATCGTCTCGCCCGGCTCTGTGTCGCTAACAGCAGTGACCAGCCACAGCTGCTCGTCCTTGGTGCGCGAGACGACGAGGATTTCGTGGTCCGGGAACTTGTGTTCAATCCAGTGCACATCATCGCCGAATGCTTTGTTCTTGTAGTAAGTCTTGGCGCGGGCAGCGATGTACCAGGTTTCCACGAGTTCATCGGTCGCTTCGGAGAACAGAGCTCCGCCGAAATCGACTTTGCCCAGCGGGTCGGATTCCACCATCTCGGTTTTGCCGGTACGCGGATCCAACAATTCCAGCGCGGTCAGATCGCCGTCCTTGTTGGTTTCCATGTAGAGGCGCTGGTCTCCGGGCTGAAATTGCAGAGGGTTGCATGACTCAAACACCGAGCAGGAATAAACCTTGGTGAATGCGTCGGCATCGACCCGAAGTACCTCGGTATCGCCATTTTCCGCGCTGCGCGTCGCCATGCGCAACTGTCCCTTGAGGTCGAACACCCACCCGGTAATGCGCTCGGTGTTTTTACGGACCAGTTCTTTTGTTCCTGCAGAAATTTTCAGGCGGTAAAGATCATGCCAAGCCTTGTCGCGATCATTCAGGCCGATGTAGACCACATCCGGATCGCTCTTCGGAACCTCATATATCTGTACGCGCACACCCTTCAGGCCGGTCAGGTCGCGAGAAGGAGGCGCGTCCGCGCCGGCGGCGGGTTTGGCGGAAGGATCTACGGCATACACATTGAAGTTCTCATCGCCGTCGTTATCCTTGGCGTAGAGGATGTACTTGCTGTCTCGCGTCCAGAAATATCCGGCGACCGGCCGCTTGATCTCCGTGGTGAGGAGACGCGCCGCGCTGAAGGGCTCATCCACGGCCTTCACATAAACATTCCGAGTGTCTTTCCAGGGCTTCAGAAAGGCGATGTACTTTCCATCGGGAGAAAGCTGAGCGGCCGCAATCTCCGGGTTGCCAAAGATTACATCGCGGTCAATGAGCTGCGGCGGACCGCTTGCTTGGTCTGCGATTGCAGTGGCGAAGGACGCAAGCAGGAATACACACCCGAAGACGAAGTGCAGTTTCAGGAGTTTCATATGAGGCAGTTCCTTTCTGCTGACGCTTGGAACCCGCGTCGAGAATGAACGAAGGACAGCGACATTCTCCTCCTGAACTGGTCGAACGTGCAAGCAAGGGCCGGGACATCACATAGCTCGCCAGGGGAAGACTCTCCTCAATGAGAACAAACGCGAAGCCCACGCCATCTCAGGCTCTGTAAAGCGCCGTTTTATGTCAAGCGGAGCGCGTCAACGTCCGTGTATTCGGCTGCTCTTCCCTCATTCCGACTAAGTGCGGTTCGCCCGTAATCCGCTCGGAAAGCATAGGCAGAGGAGATCCCCGGGCGGCAGAAACTCGGGGGAGCTCCCCAGAGCTCGCCGTTCGTGCCCCAAAGCCCGCAATCACCAGACCGCAGGACACGAATGACGAGCGAGTCATTCTCGAGACTGACTAATCAGTTGTCATCGTGCTTGGGACGCAAGTTGTTTTTGTAGACGGCCCTGCCGACGGCTTTTCCCAGATGCGCACCTGCCACCTGGTCGGTTCGAAAATGTATCCCGCCGTAAACGCGCGCGTCAGAGATGTCGTCAGTAATCTGCTTAAACGAGGTGTATTGCAAGGCGATGTTGGGTACCGCAGGATTCGTCAACCTGATGGAATGTCCAGCTTCGCCGTAAAGACGTCGCAGCACCACGGCTGCACCATTGCCTCCACTACCGTGGTTTGAGGGATAGCTCGGAAAGCATGGAGTCAGTATGAATGGAGTCCAGCTCGCATCGCCATGGGTTTTCGGGTTGCCGTCCGTGTTGCCCGCATGGATTGCCGTTTCAGGACGCCAAAAGTTGTAAGTGTATTTGTTGAGGAATGACGCCACCAGGCTGTCATTCATCGCCATATTGATGAGGGCTAGAGCCCGTGCATTTTCCGAGAGCGAACGCCCCTGTTCCATGGCAACCTGCTCCGCGGCCTGATTAAACACCTGCGTTGGCGAAGAAGCCGCATAGAAAAGGGCGACATTCGCCCGATCTGGAGGCCGCTGAGTGCTGTCAAGGCTGCCCACCATCATGACTTCGTTGTAAGCCTTGGCATACTTGTCGCTCGTGAGCGCTGGCGGCGGATCGAGAAGAAAGTCACCGGCACTCGGGATCCCGAACGGAGTTACGTTCTGCCATTGAAAGCCGACTCCGACTGCGACTCCATTCACATTGGGACAACTCGCTGTCGCCTGCCATTCCCCTGGAACAGGCGGGCCAGGTGTCTTGAATTTCGGAGGCGACGAGCCATCGTTCGCGCGCAGAGCGATCATGGCCAAAGCTGCGGCGTCACCCGTTGCGATGCCGTCAATCTTGGCTGGGCCGTCCGGTATAGTCAGCAACGAGGTCGTGCGATCGGCATAAAGAGTCGCTTGGCTCGCTGGAAAATAAGTACTGAGTACCAGATACGCGGCCTCTATGGCTGCTGCATCGGGTGAGGCATCCGGCGGCGCAGTTATCGTCCCAAGGTAGGGCTGGTAGTGATGTGTAATGGAGTTGACCGCCTCAAACACAGCGAGTTGCACGATCGCCGCGTAGCGCGCCTGGGCGAAGGGGCTCTGGTTGTTCGCGACGGCCGTGTTTACGGCGATTGCATTCCAGTCCAAAACGACATCAGCCCTTGCGCCTACCGATCCAAACAACAGACCGAGCATCAACCCGCATAAGAACCCAGACATTCTCCTCATATTCCGTCCTCCTCTTTTTCATGGATGTCACACCGAGTTTTGGTGGTGTGCGTGAGCGCCATAATCGCGGCGCCGAACTTGATTGTCCATAGCGGAGCGTGTGTTGGGGCGTTATGGTTTGTGTCGGCCCAAGCCCTGGCTCTGTTTGCACCTAGGTCTGTGTTTCGGTGTAGAATCGTCCCGCTTCCCTTGGGCGTCCGATGACCTTCCAGCCAGTTGGACTGCAGCAATCGATCCGTTTCGGCGAAGACTACGAGCTTGAGCTTCGTCCTCGAAGGCTCCACCACGGAAGTCATGTGCTGAAACTGGAGCGCATCCCCTTAGAACTCCTTGCCCTTCTACTTGAGCACAGGGACGAGATTGTCACTCGGGATCAAATCGTTTCCAGGATTTGGGGCCAGGGAGTTTTTCTGGATACTGACAACAGCATTCGGGGTGCCATCCGCAAACTGCGTCAGGTCCTGAAGGATGATGCCGAGGCCCCGCGATTCATAAGGACAATAACGGGGCAGGGATATCGCTTCATCGCACCCGTCATATACCCCACGGAAGCAAGCGGCGTGGAGGCTTCCAAGCCATACCCATCGGCCGTCACCAGCAGCGACCGGAATTTCGTGTCGGAACTCGATAGCTGGTTGCAAGCTCGACGACTTCGTTTAATCAACCAAGACCAGGATCATCAGCCGGAGCGGGCGGCGCATTCCGAAACCAGCCATGGACAGGGGATTCGGAGTGCTCGCCGGTCGTTTGTGGTTACAGCCGTGGCTTCGCTCGCACTCGCCTGCGTTCTGGTTCTACTCGCGGTTTGGGCATGGCGACGAGCATCGAGCGTGCCGATAGATTCCACGAAGAAGACAGTCCTAGCTGTCCTGCCGTTCGAGAATTTGAGCCGCGATCCTGACCAGGAGTTCTTCAGTGATGGGCTAACCGAAGAAATGATCGCCCAAGTGGGAAAACTGAACCGAGAGCGGCTGGCGGTAGTAGCTCGCAGTTCTGTCGCAAAGTACAAAGGGAGCAAGCTGACGGCGCAAGAGATAGGTAAAGAACTGAACGCTGACTATCTAGTCCAAGGCAGTGTTCAACGCTGGTCGGACCGTGTACGCATCACCGTTCAACTGATCCAGGCTCACAATCAAACGGACCTCTGGACAGAAAGCTACGAGCGAGAACTCAAAGACGTTCTAGCCGTGCAGGACTCAGTTGTACGAACGATCGCGAACCAAATTCACGTCGCTCTCACGGAAGAGCAGAAGACGGGACTGTCAAATTCTCCGCAAATACCGCCGGAAGCGTACTTGGCGTATTTGAAAGGTCGCTACTACTGGAACAAGCGAACCGGCGACAGTATACAAAAGGCAGAACCATATTTTCAGCAAGCGATTGATAGTGATCCACTCTATGCTGCGGCATATTCCGGGCTGGCCGACTGCAACAGCGGACTTGCGTGGCACGGGTTCAAAGCCCCGGCCGAAGCGCTGCCGAAGGCCTACTTAGCAGCCCGCAAGGCGGTCGAAATCGATCCACAATCGGCTGAAGCTCACGCCTCGCTGGGCTTGGTGCTTAGCCATCGTTGGGATTGGGCCGGCGCGGAAGCAGAGTTCAAGCGAGCTCTGGAATTGGATCCACAATACGCGAATGCGCACCACTGGTATGGAGACTATCTGTCCATCAAGGGCCGCCATGATGACGCAGTTTCCGAGGCTAGACGTGCACTGGAACTGGATCCTGTGAACCTGATGATCAGCACGTGGGTGGGACTCCGTTACTACATGGAACGTGACTACTCCGCCGCAATCGAACAGAATCGAGAATCTGTTGAGCTGGATCCGAACTTCGCGGCGGCGCACCTTCTGCTCGGCGAGGACTACCTTCAGGCAGGTATGTACGGCGAAGGTGTTAAGGAACTGAGGAGGGCAGCAACTCTGTCTGGGGGTAGCCCACTTTACACCGCTCAGGTGGCGGTTGCTCTTGCAGCAACAGGCCGGAGGCGTGACGCACTCCGAATCGCGCACGAGCTGCAAATGACATCGAAGAAACGTTACGTTTCTCCTTATGGATTAGCTCAGATCTATGCATCCCTGGGGAGGAAAGACGATGCATTCACGTGGCTGCAAGCCGCCTATGCCGATCGCGCCGTCTGGATGGGATATTTAGCCGTGGACCCAAGCTTCGACCGATACCGCTCCGATCAGCGTTTCCAAGAGCTTCTCAGGCGCACAGGCCTGCTCTGACTTCAGGTGAGATTTTCTCGATTGTCCACGCTTCTGGTCTGACCGATTCTCATTGGCACACAGAGGCCGCGATTTCTTCGCGTGACCAAAGGGCTGAGTTGCCGATCTGTACATCACCGGCACCCTCACGGTGGCCTTGGTCAACAAGATCACCCAGAGCGGGGAACCAAGCTTGGAGTGTAGAGGCGAAAGGGCTCCTTGTACGGCTCGACAGGATAGCCCTTGGTCTTCCAGGCCGCCAATCCTCCCGTTAGGAACTTAACCCGGTAGAAATGAAGTGCCAATGCGCGACGTAAAACTGCGCGGCTGGTTTTGTCACTTGGACAAGTGCAGTAAACAACCGTGTCTTTTTCCTTTGGGATCAGAGACGGCTTCTCAAGCAATTCATCTGGAGGAATCCTTTGTGCGTGGGGAATGATCTCTGGATAGGCTAGGAGGTCGAGCGGCTGGCGAACATCAAACAGGAGTACCTCATGATTTGAAGCCAGCAACGCCTGGAGTTCGTCTGCTGTAATGCTGTGCTGCTCCATCTGGCGCTGGTCCCTTTGGCGCTTCACCCGACGGACAATCAGCAGAGACAATCCTGCAAGCACAATGACAATGACCATTACACTCAGAGTCGTTGACATTCGGCGCTCCCGATATTCCCCTCATACAAGATGCCCGGGGACTGCTGAAGGATTCGGTAGTGATAACAACTGTCACAATCTTTTCCCGAACCGAATCCTTCGATGGTTGGTGGCCATCCCTAAGAGAGACTATTATGCATTCCAAAGCGGGGAAGTTGCTGCTGGGAGAGACTGACGTGCTCTGAGGGAATCCGCTGGCCGAGTGCTGCGCGATACGAGGCATGAGGTTTCGATCGATGCCCCGCAAGGAATGAGTACAGTCACCGCCTTCGATCCCGACGGGACCTTGTTGGAACGGTGCAGCATGCGATACCTTATTTCCGTGGATTTCCCTCATGGGCAACGCAACCGGCAGTAAACGTTTACACGGGTTCAGAACTTATAGCGTTTGGGGCTTCTTAAATGCGCTCCGGGATGGCGCGCGATCCGAAGTCTCGCTAGTTCTTGTCCTGTTCGTCACCGCGGTGCTTCTTGGCCAGGAGGGCGGCAGCCCGCAAGTATTGAAGCTCGAAGGCGACGTGCAATATACGCACGACCCTTCAATCGCCAAAGACGGCGATACCTGGTACCTGTTCGGAACGGCCAACGGGCCTGTGCGGAAGGGAGAATTGCCCATCCGTTGCTCTCAAGATCTGCATCACTGGAAGCTTTGCGGGTATGTGTTCGACAAGATTCCAGACTGGATCACGAAAGAGAGCCCGAAGACAAAGGAACTCTGGGCGCCGGATATCTCCTACTTCAACGGCGAGTACCATCTGTACTACGCATTTTCCGTTTTCGGCAAGAACACGTCAGGGATCGCGCTTCTAACGAATCAGACGCTCAACCCAAGCAGTTCCGATTTCCACTGGGTCGACAAGGGCTTGGTCTTGCTCTCGCATGTGGAAGACGATTTCAACGCCATCGATCCCAATCTGATCATCGACGAGAAGGGCCAGCCCTGGCTGGCTTTCGGGAGCTTCTGGAGCGGGATCAAGATGCGGCAGATTGATTCCAAGAGCGGTCTGCTTTCGCCGACCGACACCAAACTGTATGCTTTGGCCGGCCGAAAGCGGCCGGAAAATCCTGGTCCGAATCCGCCGGGTCTGCCGGGCGATTGGCAGGCCATCGAGGCGCCTTTTATCGTGCGGCATGGGGAGTATTTCTATCTGTTCGTTTCGTTTGATTTGTGCTGCCGGGGAACAAGAAGCAACTACAAGACGATGGTGGGGCGGTCGCACACCGTGACCGGCCCTTACGTCGATGCCAAGGGAAAGCCAATGCTCGAAGGCGGAGGCACTGCTTTGTTGCTGGGGAACAGCCGCTGGCTGGGTCCGGGGGGAGAATCGGTGCTGCAACAAAAGGATGGAGGCATCATCGTTTTCCACGCTTACGATGGGAAAACGGGCGAAGCCTACCTGCAGATCTCGACTATTGCCTGGGTCAATGGCTGGCCGAAAGTCGCATTGGAGGGAGGAAATCCAGCGGAACCGTAGATGGGGCTCGCGCTGTGACTGCCGAGGGCGATCGACCGGAGTCACTGGCTCGGCTTGGATGCCGGCAGCTGCACCTGATCTGGATCGACAATCTTCAGGATGTTTTGATGTTTTTCGACTTCCTCGTGTTCGATCCGGTTGGCTATGGCCAGTTCTTTTTCTGATTCTTCCTTTCGGCCGAGGCGCGAGTCGGTCAGACCCAGGTAATAGTGAGCCTCGCGGAGCCGGGAATCCGAGACGACTGCTTTTTCCAACAGAGTGGCGGACTCCGAATATTTCTTATCCTGAAACCTCACCCGCCCCATCCCCGTTAACGCTCCTGCATGCTGCGGAGCGCGTGTAAGCACGTGGCCGAACTCTTCTTCGGCCGCGACAAGATTTCCGGCATCCAGCTCCATCAATCCGAGTTGGAAGTAGGATTCAGTCTGCTGCGGCTGCAGAGCAATCGATCTCTCGAATTCTGTCCGAGCACCGGCGGTGCGTTGTAATGCCTGCAAACTGACGCCCACGGCATAGTGTCCTGACGCATCGGCGGGACGAAGCTGGACGTAGCGTTCAAATGTCCGCTGCGCCTCGTCAAATTTCGCAAGCGCCAAATTGGCGCGTCCCAGTCCGTAAAGGGCGCGACTGTCGTCAGGGCGCAGTTTCAGGGTCTGGTCGAAAGCCCACATGGCGTCTGGAAAAAGATCCATTCGCAGAGCCACCATGCCGAGTTCATATTGCACGTCGGGATCGTCGGGAGCGACTTTGCGAGCCTGGATCAGAAGGGCCAGTGATTTTTCGAGGTCTTCGTGTTGTGCCGCTGAGTGGGCTTGGGAGCGCCAGATGCTGATCAGAGCTGCTTGCGCGTCTTTGCGCCCGGGATCGAGTCGCAAAGATTCCTGAAGAGGCGGAATCGCCAACTGATCCTTTCCCATCTGGACGTAGAGCAGTCCCAGTCCGGCCTGCGCGCCGGCGTAGTTTGGTTGAATCGCTATGGCTTGCCGAAAAAGCGCTTCCGCCTCAGCTTCGCGCTTTTGTTGAGCCCGGATGATACCCAGGAGATTCAAGGCGTGCACATCGTACGGAGAAGATTGCAAGATCGCGCGCAGTTTTTGCTCGGCTTGGTTGGAGTCGCCTGCCGCCAGAGCCGCGGCGGCCTCTCTAACCGTAGGTATGATGGCCTGCGGGGAAGACTGTCCCTGCGCGAACCCGAGCAGTGCCACGAAAATCAATAAACCCCCGATACACACGCAGCCTCCGATCACCCGAGTTTGCCATGCTGTGACGGTTTGTGCGGTTGACAACATATGTGCTCTAGTGGGATTTTGTGCCCGACGCCATCCCGGTTGGCGAGTTTGAGTTCTTGTTATGAATCAGCTCCGCCGTCATTCGAAACTGCTCGGTTGCCAGTTCTTTCCGGTTCAAACGCTGATAGATGCGGCCGAGAAGGTAGTGTCCGGAACTGTCGGAAGGGTCGAGTTTGACGGTTTCTTCCGCTTGCTGACGGGCAGGATCGAAACGGCGGGAGTCAAAATAGGCCTTGCCCAGTTCGTAATGCACCTTGAAGGCGCCAGGTGCGATCTCAGCCGCGCGTTCCAACAGTGGAATTGCTTCGTCGATGCGGCTCGACCTCGCCAGCAGCGCACCCAAATTCAAGTAAGGTTGCTCGGAGGGGGAGACTGAAGCCTGATCGAGCTCGATTGCCTCTCGATAAGCCGCGATTGCGGGCTCGATTTGATTCTTAGCCTCTAGGCTCAGGCCCAGATTGTCTTCTGCTTTTACGTTGCCAGGGTCGCGTTTCATCACCTCCTGAAAGGCGGCGATGGCCAGGTCAAACTGATTCTGCTGATAGCGGACCCGGCCAAGGTGGTAACGCGCCTCAACATCGTCCGGATTCATCTGCAGCGACCATTCCAGGTAATGAGCCGCGTCGGTGTAGTCGTTGAGCAGAACATAGTCGAGCGCCGCGATCATCAAATCATTCGCAGCGGGAGATTTCAGCTTGGCAGCGTCGGAAAAGAGACGGAGAGAATCGGCCGGTTTGTCCTGACGAAAGGAGACGTAGGCCAGCAAGTAAATGGCATCCTCCGATTGCGGGTGTGACTTGGCGTAAGTTTGCAGGACTGTGGTGGCGTCGTCAAACTTTTGCAGATTCACCAGCGACTTACCGCGATACAACAGGGCATCGGTCTTGCCGGGACTCTGTTTCTCACATTCCTCGAACGCTGCGGCAGCGTCGGACCAGAGCCGCTGGCGGAACATCTGCACCGCAGTTGGGCAAGACCCGCTCTGTCCGGATATTCGGACCGGGAGTGCAATCGCAATCAGCAGAATGACCGCGCCAAATTCTCTTCCCATCATCGGCTCCGCTACTTGAGTGGAGAATTCGCTTCCGTTACCGTCAAGATCTGATCTGCCTTTAGCCGGGACAGAACCTGGTTTGTCCCGCTGGGCCAGCGAATCTCCACGCGCGAGACAGAGCTGTCGGCGCCAAGTCCGAAGTGCAGGCGCTTGTCGCCGGACGATTGGTAGCTGCTGCTCGTCGTGACCGTGGCATACTGGCTGCCCAATGTAGTTGAAACCTTCACTTGGGCGCCGATTCCGTCGCGGTTGCTTTTGACTCCTACTAGCTTGAGAGTGATCCAGTGATTCTGCACGAGTGTTTCGTTACGAAGCACAAAGGCCGGTCCATCAATTGGGTTAACGACGACGTCGACTCGGCCATCGTTGTCGAGATCACCCGCCGCCATGCTCCGCGCTGCCCATTTCTGCTCAAAAACCTCACCCGACTGCGGCGAAACATCGGTAAATCGCTTGCCATGGTTGTTCCACAACAACAGCGGAGACTCGAGATAGCGAAGATGAGGTTCGTTTACCTGGATCGTGTCCATCACGTGCGATTGCACGATGAACAGATCCTTCCAGCCGTCGTTGTCATAGTCGAGAAATCGAACGCCCCATCCCGAGTGCAGCAAGCTGATGGCGCCAAGTCCCGTGGTCAGAGTCGTGTAATCAAAGCTGCCGTCCCCTGCGTTGGCGTACAGAGAATACTTCTGATTCGCCAAATCCGTGATGATCACATCGGGCCAGCCATCATTATTATAGTCATCGAAATCAACGCCCATGCCTGCGAAAGTGGCGCCGCTGCCGTCTAGGGCAACGCCGGAGGGCAGACCGATTTCCTCGAAGGTTCCGTCTCCCTTGTTGTGAAACAGAAACTCGGGGATGGAGTCGTTGGCGAGAAGAATGTCCATCGAGCCGTCGTGATCGAAGTCCGCTATGGCCAGACCCAGACCTTTACCAGGCTTATCGATGCCGGCTTTGCGGGACACTTCGGTGAATTTTCCGTTGCCTTCGTTGTGATAAAGCAGGACCGAGATCGGCTTAAACAGGTCTGGGTGACAGTAGGAGCGAAAGCCCTCTTCGCGGTGTCCGCAGTAGATATCGTCAAAATCCCAGACCATGTAACGGGCTACGACCAGGTCCAGGCGCCCATCATTGTCGTAGTCGACCCAAGCCGCGCTGGTGGCCCAGCCAGATCCGGCAACGCCGGCGTTCGTGGTTACGTCGGTGAAGGTGCCATCGCCGTTGTTGTGGTAGAGCGTACTGTGACCGTAGCCGGCGACAAACAAATCATCGAAGCCATCGTTGTCGTAGTCCCCTACGGCTACTCCGGTCGAGTAGCCAACTCCCACGAGTCCTGCCTTCTCGGTGACATCTTCGAAGGTACCGTCGGGCTTCTGGTGGTATAGACGGTTCCAATAGCTCGGGCCATCCTTTTGTGGAATGGAACCCTTGGGCATGGGGTCGTCAATGCGCGCCCCATTGGCGAAGAAGATGTCCAGCCGACCGTCGTTGTCGTAGTCGAAAACGGCGACGCCCGATCCCATCGTCTCAAGCAGGTACTTCCTGGAAGTCTTCGAGGCTTGCTGCTTGAAGTGGATGCCGAGCGTCTCGGTAACATCCACAAACTTGCCCGCGACCGCCACCTGTGGCGTGGAGGAACTGGAAGGATGGTCTTGTCCGAAACTCTGCTGGAAAGCGAACGCCAGTGCAAGAAGACAGGTGGCCAGGATGAGATTCCCCTGAAGGATGCTCGATCGTTTGTCTTGAGTCTGCCTCACGACGTTGCTAGTCTAATACGTTGACCGTTGGCCCAGTTTCAGAAGCCCTCGGCCTCGACAAGAACAAAGGCCGCCGAAGCAACGACCTCCGAGTTCACGCCGACCCAGCCTGCAACTAAATTAGAATTCGACTTTCAGTTGCAGCTGGATTCGTCTTGGAAATAGCAGATAGCCGCCACCTCCCGTGGTCGAGAAACTCCCGTAGTCAATGACTCCGAAGGCGGCTCCATCGTTAGGATTCAGGTCTCCCGGCCGGTTCCAGATGTGTCGGTTGAAGGCGTTGAGGAAATTGGCTTGAAACAGTACATCGCTGGTCTCTGTTATTTTCGTGCGCTTCATCAGATTGAAGTCTTCACTCAGATAGGGTCCCATTCGTATCGCTCCGTCAACGCGCGGAAGAGTGCCGAATGCGTAAGCCCCCCTCGATGCAAGGTTCGTAGCGGAATTGGGATCGTCAAAAGCCGGATTGACCGCGCCCGCCTGAGTATCTACCGGGTTGAACATCTGGACCCCGGGGAGATTCGCAGCCAGAGTTGCAGCCGTTACGGGGACGAAGTGTCCGCCCGTCCACGCTGGGTTGTAAATATGGCTTCCCGCAATCTGATCGTAACGAATGCAACCGGCGAATGCAGGAACACCGGTGGCGCAGCCGAAAGCAATCGGCTGACCGCTTTCGTACCGTTGAACTCCGCTGATTGACCATCCTCCGACCACTCGGTCCACGACGCCTCCGCGGGAGAGGAACTTCTTGTTTTTTCCGAAAGGCAGTTCGTAGATATAGCTGATCACGAAGTTCTGGGGAAGGTCTTGATTGCTGATCGCCTTGTCGCCCTGTTTGTTGAAAACGTTCTGCGGCGATCCGCCTTGGTGAAGTGTCGCGAAGAAAGGAAGCGCAGAGTCGGCGTTAGTCAAGGTTTTCGACCAGGTATAAGAAGCCATCAGATTGAGCCCGTTGCGGAAACGGCGAGTCAACTGGGCTTCCAGAGCGTTGTAAGTAGATTGGCCGAGATTCTCAAGCGCTCCGTCGGTATTGAAGCCAAAATACTGGGGGAAGGGCACGAGCGCCTGAGCCACGATAGCCGAACTGGGAAATCCCGCGTAGGGCGGAGCTACGGCCGTTTGGGATCCGATGGGGGACAGAAGCGCGGTGCCCATGGAAAAGTACTTGGGATTCAGAGTGTTTACGGCATCATAATTCGAGCGCAAGTCTTGGGAGTGCTGTCCAACGTAGGCCAGATCCAAAATCAAGTCAGTCACCAGTTCCTTCTGAACTTCAAGGCTCCAGTTCTGAATCATCGGTGGTCGGCCATAGGACGGATCCGTATATTGCGGCCCGGTGAAATTCAGCTGAGTCGGGTCGAGGTTGGGCGGAGCCGGATAAGAAGGCAATCCGGCGTCAATCGAGAGAGCAGGATCGAAGCCGTTGAGGCTGTTAAAAGACGGATTTGCCTGAAATCCGGTGCGGTTAAAGCCACCGAAGTCGGCGTACTGCAGGTTCCCGTAAATGATGCCGTAACCGCCACGGATGACCGTTTTCCCCTGGAAAAGGGAAGGGGACCATGCAAAACCCAACCGGGGACCGATATCCTTTTTCCAAATATTCGCCCAGCGTTCGTTCACGTTGCCGTTCCGTCCGGCGCCCTTGCCGGCAAATACCAGCACGCCGGGCAGGTTGCCGGCCCCGGGATTGGTCTCGGTCAAACTGATATTGGACGTGTCTCCATAGGCCTCTTTTTGAGGCTCGTCGATTTCATAGCGCAATCCCACATTCAAAGTGAAAGTCGGCGTCACCCTGATCGTGTCCTGGACGAAGCCGGCAAAGTAGCTGCGCAGCCAGCGCGCCTGGTTAGCATAGGCCGTCACATTCGCGGTGTTCACTTCTCCCAAAAGCATGCTTGCGATGCCGTTGCCGCTTAAGTTGGAGGTAGCTGCGGTTCCAGCAGTTTGGCCCCTGCCGAAATTAAAGCTTCCGCTTGTGTTCTGAAAGTTGAGAGGAGAGTACTGCTGATACCACTCTTCGTATCCGAATTTGAAGTCGTGTTTGCCTTTCACCCAAGTGATGGTGTCGCCAAAGCGGAAGCCATTATCGATCGTGTCGCCGTCCACATTGTCGCCAAAATTCGATGTCGAAGCTTCTCCTGGAGCAATTGCGGGAAACATAGGACCGCTGGCGCCGGCGATGCCGAGCTTGGAGTCCCAACTCGAGCCACCGCCAAAGGCTACTCCAGCGCCCACGTTCTTGCTATTGGTGCGGTTATAGCCCAGATTCAAGTGGTTGAGAAGGGAAGGAGTAAGAGCGTAATCGTAACCAAAGCGAATGAAGTGGGTGCCGAAGAACTGATTGCGGCCGGCTCCCGCCGGATTACCCCACTCGGGCGTAGTCGAGAGGCGCACATTGTTGCGGGAAGAATACGTAAAGTAGGCTTTGCTTTTCTGGGTGACGTTTTGGTCGATGCGGAATGTGGTCGTCGTATCGAGAATTGGATAGCCGTAGGAGAAGATATAGTTGTTAGCCAAGCTGTTCGTTTGTGCTGTCGGATAGTACGAAAGCAGATTCTGACCCACCGGGGAAAAGCGGCTCTTGGGGATTACATTTCCGGTGCTGCCAGGTTCGTTCATAAAAGCGGTTCTGCACTCGACGCCGCTCTTGGTCTGCGTGGTCGCGGGATCGAAGATTTCCCCTTGATAGATTGGCGTTTGGTCGCACGGGTTCGTGCCGAGCACGTTTGCGGTGTTGAGCACCGCGGAGAAGTCGCCGCCCAGTTCAGCAGGGGTCGGCAGCGTCGACGTTTGGGTTCCGCCAACATGTTGGC
>Ga0209380_10000123_pt1 | contig 48320 bp, 39 predicted proteins | sample HubBroMetageWFT6_FD_188347 | JGI IMG/M metagenome (GOLD analysis project Ga0209380, IMG submission 188347) | Warmed and freeze-thawed soil microbial communities from the Hubbard Brook experimental Forest, New Hampshire - Hubbard Brook CCASE Soil... | ecosystem: Environmental > Terrestrial >...
CCAGGGAGTCAACCCACTCCCGCGTTTCCAAAACCTCTTGACCGTCAGTTTCCGTCTGAGCCACGTCTGGTTTCTCCGTCGAATGATGCTGAATACTCCATGATATTCAATTACGCGGAATTTTGCTCGACGGAGGCCTACACCCAAACGTTCTACAATGCTAACGATTCGGCTGTCTGCGGGCCGGGAGGCATTTCATGTTGCGAATCACGTTTCTGGTAATCGCGGTTGTAGTCATCGTTTTTCTGGTTCCGAGGCTGTTATCAGGCTCGCGAGTGGTGCCACGTCCGGGAAGCGTTGCGCCCGACTTCACCTTGCCTTCGCAGGAGAATACATCTGTCAGCCTGAGAAATTATCGTGGGAGCTGGGTCGTCCTTTATTTTTATCCCAAGGATCAGACGCCCGGATGCACCCGCGAGGCCCACAACTTCCAGGTCGATCAGTCGAAGTACGCCGAGCGCCACGCCGTAGTCCTTGGAGTGAGTGTCGATAGCGTAGATTCGCACAAGAAGTTCTGCGCGAAAGAAGGACTGAACTTCAAGCTGTTGGCCGACAGTGACGGCAAAGTGACCAGCGCTTACGGTTCGCTCACCAACCTGTTAGTCGCGAAATTTGCGGCACGGCATACGTTTCTCATCGACCCCGCCGGAAGAGTGGCGAAGGCTTATACCAGCGTCAATCCGGCTCGGCACAGCGAAGAAGTGCTGGCCGCGCTAGATCAGTTGCAGAAGTTAGATCAGTTGCAGAAGCGGTAGCAGGCCCGAACCGTGAAAGTCTTGCTCAGCTTGGGCTATGCTGGGGGCTTGGGCTGTGCGGCTTCCGCGGCAATCTTAAATCCTCTATTCGCAGCCGGCACTCCTGCATAGATGGCGGTTTGCAGGAGCACCTCTTTCACATCGCATAGCTCCAACTCATTCGCAAGGCCCGCTCGCACGTGAAGCTCGAATTCTTCCCACCTGCCAAGAGCCGCAGTCATCGCCAGCACCAGGATTCGGCGGGTGCGCCAATCCAGTTCGGGGCGAGACCAGATTGTTCCCCACGCGTAGCGCGTGATCAACTCCTGAAACTCGCGCGTGAATTCCGTAGTGGCGGCGGTCGCTTTGTTAACGTAAGCGTCGCCGAGCATCGCGCGGCGCACAGCAAATCCAGCTTGCAGCGGATCTTTTCTCTCGTCCGGCGGGGTGAGCAAGAAATCAAGCAGCGCTGCAGTAAACGATCGCGGCCGCTCAAGATTGGAAAGATGCGCCGCCGCCAGGTGCAGGGCCTTTGCCCCGGCAATCTCTCGCGCCAGAATCTCGCCATGGCCCTTCCACGGAGTCGAAACGTCCCGGTCCCCGGCGATGACCAGGGTTGGACATTTGATTTTGTGCAGAAGCGCGGCGTGATCGACATCGCGAAGCGCGGCACAACACCCGACGTATCCAACCGGGTCCGTCCCTAATAGAATCGAGCGGACCGATGCGGCATAGGGATCGTCTTTCGCCAGCGTTTCTGCTGAAAAAAACCGCTGCATCGCAATATCGACGATTGCCGCCATTCCATTCTTTGTCACTGCGTCAATGCGCGTCTCCCAATTGGCTCGCGGCCCGAACTGCGGCGAAGTGTTCGCCAACACCAGATGCGTGACGCGATCGGGAGCGTGCGCCGCAACCCACTGGCCAACGGCCCCGCCCAGTGACAAACCGCAGAAAGCAAATTGCGAAATGCCAAGAGCATCGGCGAGGCCGAGAACGTCCCGCCCCAGCAGCTCAATCGAATATTCGCCTGCGGGCGCGTCGGAAGCTCCGTGGCCGCGTATGTCGTATTGCAGAATCCGGAAGTGGCGCAAAAGATCGGCCGCTTGCGGGTTCCACATGGCATGGTCCGTGCCGATCGAGTGGGAAAATGCGAGTACTGGACATCCCGCATTTCCCTGCAGACGGTGAAACGTCCGCGCATTCTGAATGGTTGCAAAAGGCAATTATTTCTCCTCGTCCGTGCCGGTATTTCTCCGGTGATATTCAATAAAACCAAATTCCAAGTTGCCAGATTCCAGTTGGCCGGATTGAACGATCAGTGCCTTGCGGAAAGCGTCCGCCGACCCGAGATATTGTTCGGGAATTTCCAAATGCGCAAGTTCGGCGGCATCAAGATGCTCAGTCACTTCCGGCATTTCGGCGAGAATAACCCTCAGATGCCGGCCCTCGACGACACTTTTCTTCGTAGCCACTTCCAGGAGCGTGTGAGCTGCATCCCGCCCGAGCTTCGCTCCCAACAACATCATGGCGCGCTCGGCGAAGACCACTCCGTTTGTCCGCTCGATATTCTCCCGCATTCGTGGTACATCAATCGAGATTCCTTCCGCGACCTCGGCCATGGACGCGATCGCCAAACCGGTGGACTGAACAACTCCCGCGATGATCGGCCACTCCGCCTGCCAACCTCCGACTGCGCGCTCCTGTTCCTGCACCATCGCGGCCAGAAACGATGCCACGAGCCCCGGAACCCGATGCGCCGCTGCGAGCGTCAGCGAACACGCTGTTGGATTGTGCTTCTGCGGCATGGTCGAAGACCCTCCGCGGCCTTGCCCTCCGGGCTCGGCTGCTTCCCCAACCTCGAACTGCATCAGCAGACTGATGTCCCGAGCCATCTTGCCGAGTGATCCAGTCAGAACGCCGCAAGCGCACACCAGAGTCGCCAGCCGGTCACGCTGCGTATGCCATGGAGCTGCCGGAGGCTTTTCAAAGCCAAGTTCTTCGCTGAGAGCCTTCACCACGGCGATGCCGCAGTCGTCGCCGGGATGTCCGAGCGAGGCCAGCGTGCCGCTCGCTCCGCCGAATTGAATTACCGCCGCAGCATGAAAGGCGTCTAGCAACTCCTGTCTCCCGCGAGCAACCGCTCCCAGCCAGCCGGCGGCTTTGAGACCAAATGTGACCGGAGGCGCTGGCTGCAGCAGAGTTCGTCCCAGCATTACGGTCTTCTCGTGCTGCTCTGCCAGGCGGAGAAGAGCCTGCTCCAGCTTCAAGAGATCTTTCGCCACAATCTTTTGCGCTCGCCGCAGCAGCAGGGACGTGGCAGTATCGGCGACATCCTGGCTCGTCGCTCCCCAGTGAACAAAACGCGCCGCTTCCGGATTCGTTTTCCTCACATGCTCGGTCAACGCTTTCGCCAGCGGGATGGCCGGAGTACCCGCGCGCAGGCTGGCTTGGGCCAGAGAGGCGGTGTCGAAGTTCCCTGGTTTGGCCGACGCCGCAATCGCCTCCGCAGCCGAGCCGGGGATAATTCCGCTTCGGGCTTCGGCGCGAGCCAGGGCCGTTTCGAAATCCAGCATGGCCTGCAGAACTGATTCGTCGGAAAACAGCTCTGCCAGGGGCTGGGTCGTCGCCAGACTATCGATCAAGCGAACGCTCATGCAAGGCTCCGCAATGGAAACCCTGTCGCCCAAAAACAACTCCTACTGTTTAGGAGGCAGATCATCGACCGGCAGATCATTAGGCGATAGGTCATAGAAATGACTACAGATCGAAAGCAGGCTCGAGTTCTGCGAATCGAACGCAACTGGATCATAAGCGAAAAGCGGATCAGCAGGAAAATACATCGTAATCTCCCCTGAGAATCGCCCCGGAATCAGCACTTCAGGGCGTTACCGAAGTTTGCTGTTCGACCCACAAATCATTGTTACTAAATATCTTAGCTGTTTATCCTTAAGGGACATCCGCGCCGCTGGCGGCTGGAGCGGCGACGCGAGAACTTGCGGACTATGTCAACCAGCGCACATTCGTGGAGAGGCTTGCCCCTCGGCGCCAAGGCGTTCGTCGCCCTGGTGATCGCGGCGGGCTTGGCATCGCTGCTTCAGGCGGCGATCCACCAGAGCAGCAAGAACATCGCAGAGTTCATCTGCTATCTGGGCATCGCAATTCTAGCCTCGCGGCTGCGCGTCACCTTGCCCGGCATTACAGGCACCCTCTCGGTGAACTTTTTGTTCATCCTGGTTGGAGTCGCGGAGCTGAGCTATGCCGAGGCAATTACTCTGGGCGCCATTTCCATGCTCGCCCAGAGCGTGTATCCAAACCGCCCCAGCGCCATCCAGTTGACCTTCAACGTTTGTGCCGGATCGCTGTCAACCGCTTTTGCGTATGTTGTCTACCACAATGCCCTGGTAAACGGGATCATCGGAAGCCGTCCGCTGATCCTGTGCCTGGCGGCTTCGATCTACTTCATCATCAACGCCGGCAGCATTGCCGCGGTGATTTCCGTCACTGAACGGAAACCGCTTCGGCAGATTCTGGTGGATTGTTATTTCTGGTCATTTCCCTACTACCTCCTGGGGGCCGGCATTGCAGGCGCAATCGGCTGGTTCAACCACGAGTTCAACTGGGAGACTTCCCTGCTCTTCGTGCCGGCAATGTATCTCATCTACCGTTCTTACCGCTTATATCTGGGCAAGTTGGAGGACGAGAAGCGCCATGTGGAGGAGATCGCGAACCTGCATCTGCGGACCATTGAAGCGTTGGCCCTGGCCATCGAAGCCAAAGACCAGACCACCCACGATCACCTGCAGCGGGTGCGTATTTATGCCATCGAAGTAGCCAAGGAACTCGGCATGAAAGGCGCCGAACTCGAAGCCCTGCATGCCGCCGCCCTGCTGCATGACATTGGCAAGCTGGCGGTGCCCGAACACATCATCTCGAAGCCCGGGAGGCTCACGCCGGAGGAATTCGAGAAGATGAAAATTCACACTATCGTGGGAGCGGAGATACTGGAGCGAGTTCGCTTCCCCTATCCAGTCGTGCCGATCGTTCGCGCCCACCATGAAAAATGGGACGGAACCGGTTATCCCTTTGGCTTGAAGGGAGCGGAGATTCCAATTGGTGCGCGCATTCTCTCCGCTGTCGATTATCTCGATGCCCTTGCTTCTGACCGGCAATACCGGCGCGCCATGCCGCTAACTGAAGTAATGCAGCGCCTTTCGGCGGAATCGGGCAAGTCGTTCGATCCGAAAGTGGTGGATGTGCTCGCGAAGCGTTACCGGAGTCTGGAAAATCTAGCCCTGGCGCGATCGGCGGAAAACGGCAGCATGGCTCTGCCAACTGAACTCAAGATCACACGTGGGCCGGCCCCGGCCGCCGGTTTTGAAAATGCAACCGTATCCGATGCTCCCGGCCGGGAGGCAAATTTTCTCTCTTCCATCGCGGCCGCGCGCCAGGAAGCTCAGTCTCTGTTTGAGTTAAGCCAGGACCTGGGCGCGTCGCTCAGCCTGGGTGAAACCCTCTCGGTTTTCTCCGTAAAACTCAAACCCATGGTTCCCTACGACGCGATCTCCATTTACATCCTGCGCGACGAGATCCTGATGCCGGAATATGTCAACGGCGACAACTACCGCCTGTTCTCTTCTTTGCGCATCCCGCTTGGCGACGGTCTTTCGGGCTGGGTAGCCCAGAACAAAAAGCCAATCGTGAATGGGAATCCTTCAGTAGAGCCGGGTTATCTGAACGATCCCAGCAAATTCAGCACACTGCGCTCAGCTCTGGCCGTGCCTTTGGAGGGAGTGTCGGGTGTGATCGGTGTTCTTGCCCTCTACCGCGCCGATAAAGATGCTTTTACTTCCGACCACCTGCGCATTCTTCTCGCCGTGAGCGGCAAGATGGCTTTGTCCATTGAGAATGCCTTGAAGTACGAACAGGCGGAAAGTTCGGCAACCACCGACTACCTTACCGGCCTGCCCAACGCGCGGTCTCTTTTTCTGCAACTCGACCGCGAATTGGCGCGCTGCAAGCGTGAAAATGTTCCCCTCACTCTCATGGTCTGCGACATGGACGGATTCAAGAAGATCAACGACCGTTTTGGGCACCTGGAAGGGAATCGCGTGTTGCGTTTGTTTGCCCAGGCGTTGAAAGATAGCTGTCGTGGATACGACTACGTAGCCCGCATGGGCGGAGATGAATTCGTAGTAATTGCGCCCGGTCTCTCGGCTGACGCCGCGGCCAAGAAAATGGAGCAGATTCGTCCTCTTGCCCGGCATGCCGGCCTCGAAGTGTGCGGTGAAGAAATACTCTCCTTGAGCGTGGGGATCGCGGTATCACCCGACGACGGTAACGACGCCGAACAGCTTCTGACCCATGCCGACCGGCGCATGTACATGGAGAAGCAAAAAGAGCCCACGCAGGAAGAGCGGCGGCTGCACACGCGGATGAGATGCCGGCTCACCATCGAGTTGCATCCTCAATCCGCGCCCGGACCCGTCTTCGGCAATCTGATCGATATCAGCATGGGCGGCTGTTACGTCGAAACCAGCGCAATTATGCCTCCCGGCTCGAACCTTAAGCTGGTTTTCTCCATTGATGACGGTAATTTGAGCGCGGAAGGCACTGTCGCCAGAATTCATCCCGGCTCGGGCGTGGCCGTGCAGTTCAAGGAGATGGGACGCGAGTCCCGCGGGAAAATGGACCGCATTCTCGAGTTCGTCCAAAACACGACCAAGCTCTATAACGACCGCTACATGCAAAACCTCAAACGGTGAGAACAGTGGTCAGCGCCAGCGGCTAGTGGCCGGCGAATGCCAGAGCCGAACAGTTCTTACTAGCCACTGCTCACTGATCACTGGCCACTGCTCTTGAAGCCCGCCTCAGCCGCCCGTACACTTAGTGTATGCACGCCCACGTCCACGGCGGAAACAGCCCCAAGCAAGTGCTTAAAATCTCGCTGGGGGTGACTCTCGCCTACATCGTGCTGCTCGTGGTGGCCGGCATTCGTGCCCATTCGCTGGCGCTGCTCTCCGAAGCCGGACACAATCTTTCCGATTTCCTGGCGTTGCTCCTGTCCCTGGTTGCAGTCTATTTGCACTCGCGCCCAGCCAGCGCGACGAAGACCTACGGTTACCACCGCGCCGGAGTGCTGGCCGCGCTGGTCAATGCCGTATCGCTGGTCGCGGTCGCGTTCTTCATTTTTTACGAGGCCTTTCGCCGCCTGCAGCATCCCGAGCGCGTGCAGGCCGCGGTGATGATGTGGGTCGCCGGAGCGGGCGTGCTGATGAACGGAGTGATCGCGTTCTTGCTCTACCGCTCGGGCCGGGGCTCTGGCAACGACGTCAACATCCGCAGCGCACTCTTGCATGAAGTCGGAGACACGCTTTCGACCGCCGCCGTCATTGCCGGAGGCTGGGCCATCCTGGCGACGGGCGATTATTGGATCGACTCCGCTCTTTCCTTCGGAATCGGAGCGCTGATCCTCTGGTCGGGATTCGGTATCGTGCGCGAGACGCTGAACATTCTGCTCGAAGGCACCCCGCGAGGCGTAAAGCTGGAACTGGTCGCAACCGCAATTCGCTCCATCGACGGCGTCAACGACGTACACGACCTGCACTGCTGGAGCATCGGCTCGGAAACCCGCGCTCTCTCCTGCCATATTGCGATCGCCGACATTCCGCCCTCGGTCAGCGAGCGCATCCTGCGCGACGTGAAAGAGTGCCTGCACCACAGCTTCCGGATCGACCACACCACCATCCAGTTCGAGCACGTGGAATGCGAAGTGGCGCATGGATGCGTGATCCCGGTGGGCGAGAGCGAGGAACATCACCACCACAGTCACTGACTCACTTGCCCTGCCTCTCATATATCTCCCGCACCCGCTCAATCCCATCCGCCTCGTCCGCCGTCTTATCCGGCCGCAATCGGGCGATCCTTGGAAAGCGCAGCGCGTAGCCGCTCTCATGCCGCTCCGATCGCATCAGGTTGTTGAACGCCACCTCCAGCACAATCTTCGGCTCGACCGTGCGCCGGAAGCCTTGATCTTCAATCGTGTGATCGAGAAACCACTGCGTCATCTCGGCGATCTCGACGTCGGTCAAGCCTGAATACGCCTTGCCGATATTCACCAACTTTCCCTTGTTCGCATCCCACACCGCGAACGTGTAATCACTAAGCACGCCCACGCGCTTGCCGTGACCGTACTCGACCGCTGTCACCACCACGTCGAGCGTAGCGAGCTCGCGTTTCATCTTTAGCCATGATTTTCCGCGCTTGCCCGGCAGGTAGGCCGAGTTCAGATCTTTGATCATCAACCCTTCGTTGCCACGGGCCTGCGCTGCCGCAAACAATTCTTCCAATTCCTCCGGTGAGGTCGCGCGAAACACCGGCGCGCGGATTACGTGGGCTGCTAACTGTTCCTCGTCGTCGAAGGCAAGCCTGGACTGATCGCCCGCCTTACCCCGTGTTCCTCTGTGTTGAAGATTTTTCCGATCCAGAAGCTCATCCAAAAGCCGCGCCCGCTCCCGCAGCGGACGATCGATCAGCAACTCCCCGCCCGCATACAAAACATCGAACGCCAGATACGCCACGGGAATCTCCCGCAGCATTTTGTCGCTCACCTTCTTCCGCCCCAGCCGCTGCTGGAGCACACTAAACGGCCGCGCTTGGTTCTCCGCGTACTCCCACGCCACGATCTCGCCATCGAGAATCGCATCCTGCGGCAATGCCGCAAGCGCGTCCGGCAGCTCCGGAAAAGACTCCGTGATCTCGTCCCGCGTACGCGAGAAGAACTTTACCTCTCCATCGGAAACATGTGCCTGCGCCCGAATCCCGTCATACTTGTCTTCCACGGCAGCTCCCACCGCAGCCTCTGCAAAATAACTTAACCCTTCTTCCGCTGATGCAACGGGACTGGCCAGCATGAATCCCAGCGGATGAAACATCCGCATCTTTGCCTCAGCCAGCCTTCCCTCAACCGCCAACTGCAGCGTCTCCCCGATATCGCCCAGCAACATGTTCGCCCGCTGCACTTGCTGCAACGCCCCAACTGACGTGTTGCCATACGCTTTGGCAATCGCCTCCTCGACCAAGCTCTCCTTCAGCCCAATGCGCAAATCGCCGGTGATGATCTTCACGATGTACTTCGCTTCCAGCGGAGTCACGCGCGTCAGCAAGTCGCGCACCAGCGCAGTCTTCGCCGCCGGACCGCGTACCCTGGCGATCTCGCGGAAAATCCTTTCAACTTCCAGAACGCCAACTCCTTGCCCCGGACGCTGCTCAAGAACCTCGCCGGCAACCGCACCCAGGTCTCCATGCCGGCGATACGCAGCCGTCAGAGCGGCCTCATTCTTCCCAGAAAGCTCGGCCACCACGCGCCACAACAGAGAGCCGCCAACCTGCAAAGTGGCTTCTTCCCATGCGGGAAATGCCCGGCCCGAGAGAAATACCGCCGACACCGCAGCCTCGCCCGTGCTGCGCGATCTCAGAAAGCCGGCAACAATCGCGGTCTTCTGCAACTTCTTAGTAGTGGCGGCAATCGCCTCACAAATTTCGGACAGCTGGCGCATGTCGATCTAGAAATACCTTTCGAGGATAGCGGAAGGACATCTCCCTCCGCCTTATTGACCGAGGTATTAGGGAAAATACTGTATGGAAATACAGCCTCCGGCTAAAGCACGATTTGGAGCGTGCCACTTCTCAGTCTGGACGAACGCATCCGTGCATTGTGCGCTAGGATTGGATTGCGCGAAGGTGAATCCAGTCCGGTTCGTTCCTTAGGCAACCCGCCTTCGCGCGGCCTGCCTCACCAAGGATGCTGCCGCCGCTCCCTGCAGCCGGACGGACGGCCATTTTGGTCTTTTTCCTGGGCGTACCCCGCGCAACATGCTGTCCAGCAGGAGGAATCCGCCCCTTGGCGCAAGAGCCGAAACGCCGGACGAAACCAGCCTCAGCAGCCAGCCGCTTAGACCACTTCTACCCTGTGATACCCTAGTGGTTGAGGCTTTGTCGCGTCTGGAGCATCTAAACCTCGTGCATTCTCTACGAAATCTGGTGCGTTTCCTGGTCGCTGTCCAGCTTTTGCCCGCACTGGAAAGTGGCGAGGAAACTCTGGTCGGCGGACAGGCCGTACTCGAGGGCGTGATGATGCGTTCGCCCCACGCCTGGGCCATCGCCTGCCGGAAGCCCTCGGGCGATGTCGTAACGATGAGCGAACCGCTCGCGCGCCCCTCGGAAAAACATAAATGGATGGCCTGGCCTATCGTTCGCGGAGTGATGACGCTCGGCTACGCCATGTCCCTCGGTTACCGCGCATTGCGATTCTCAGCCAACGTCGCCATAGAAGACGTGATGCAGAACGAGGATGCGACCACGGCTCATGGCGAGACAGCCGCTACTTCGATCCATGTGGAGACGGCCGCCTCGGCCGTCCCGGCGAAGCGAAGCGGGACGGAGCCTTCCACGAATCACGCCGTTGTAGACTCCGCCAAAGCGCAGACCCGCGAAAAAGCCGCGGCCATCAGCGGCTGGCTGGCGGCGGGCAATGTCATTATCTCCTTGGCATTCTTCATCTTCATGTACAAATATCTGCCTTTATTGGCAGCTACGGAACTGAAGAAGGCAAATCCCGCCCTCGGTGGGCAGGTAGTGTTCAACCTGGTCGACGGCGCCGTACGCTTGATTCTGTTCCTGCTGTTCATCTGGGGCGTATCGCTGTTTCCGGATATTCGCCGCGTCTACCAGTATCACGGCGCCGAGCACAAGACCGTATTCGCTTTTGAAGACGGCAAGCCGTTGGAAACCGCCGCGGTGCAGAAGTATTCCACCTATCATCCCCGCTGCGGCACCAGCTTTCTGATGACCGTGATGCTGATTTCGATCGGCTTCTACATGTTGATTCCCTTCACCACGTTCTGGGCGCGTTTCGCTTCGCGCATTGCGCTGCTGCCCATCATCGCAGGCGTGTCTTACGAAATCATCCGCTTCGCCGCCAAGCATCGCGGTTCGCTCTTCGCCCTGATGACCGCCCCCGGTCTCTGGCTGCAACGTATCACCACCCAGCCGCCGTCCGACGATATGGCCCAGTGCGCCATCACCGCCCTCGACCAGGCCATGGAGTTGGAAAAAGAGCACGGCGGGGAATTGGTCATTGCCTAGGGGGCTTCCCCCGATACTAGTTCTCAGTTCTCAGCAAAAACCCATAGAATGACATTGTTTTACCCGGAGAATTCGTCAGGAATCGCGACCGGAGTTGAGACGCTGAGTTCTTAACTGAGAACCGAGAACTGAGAACTGACTGATGTTCGAACGACTAGACCAAATCGAAACCCGCTACGAAGAGCTCACCAGCGCTCTGGCCTCGCCGGATATCGTCAACGACTCGGCGAAATACCAGAAGACCGCCAAAGCCCATAGCGAGATCGCGCCTATCGTCGACAAATATCGCGAGTACAAAGATCTCACGCGCGGCATCGCCGAGAGTAAGGCCATGCTCGCAGACGAAAAAGATCCTGAGATGCGCGCCTACGCCCAGGAAGAACTGAACAAGCTCGAGCCCCGCGTCGGCGCCATCGAAGAAGAGTTGAAGGTCTTGCTGCTGCCCAAAGATCCCAACGACGAGAAAAACATCATTCTCGAAATCCGCGCCGGCACAGGCGGAGACGAAGCCACGCTCTTCGCCGCCGAAATCTTCCGCATGTACACACGCTACGCCGAAACCCAGCGCTGGAAGGTCGAGGTGCTTTCCTCTTCGGAGTCCTCGGCCGGCGGTCTGAAAGAAGTCATCGCCATCATCGAAGGCAATCGCGTCTTCTCTCAGCTGAAGTACGAAAGCGGCGTCCATCGCGTGCAGCGTGTTCCCGCCACCGAGCAGCAGGGACGAGTCCACACCTCGGCCGTCACCGTCGCCGTGCTACCCGAAGCCGAAGATGTCGACATCAAAATCGAAGCCAAAGACCTGCGCATTGATACTTTCTGCTCCTCCGGTCCCGGCGGCCAGTCGGTGAATACGACGTACTCCGCAGTGCGCATCACGCACATTCCCACCAACACGGTGGTGAGCTGCCAGGACGAAAAATCGCAGATCAAGAATCGTGAAAAAGGTATGCGCGTGCTGCGCTCCCGCCTCTACGAACTCGAAATGGAGAAGCAGCAGCAGGCTCTGGCGAAAGAGCGCAAAGCCATGGTCGGCTCCGGCGATCGCAGCGAAAAAATTCGTACTTACAACTTCCCGCAAAACCGTGTCACCGACCACCGCATTGGTTTCACCCTGCATCAGCTCGAGCAGGTGATGGACGGCAAGCTCCAGCCGTTGATCGAAGCGCTGACCACACACTACCAGGCAGAGAAGCTGAAGCAGGAGGCTACTGCCGCAGTGTGAGAAAATTCCACTTTCAAAAAATTCATGTGCGGACCGCTCCCCAAGCCTGCCCTGAGCGGGATCGAAGGGGCTGTCCGCCGGGCGAAGCCTGGCTCCGTCCTGAGAGAAAAAGATGTCCGACTTGCACTTGACGCTGTCTTCAATCCTCGCCAATCGCTACACTGCCAATGCCGCCCGCGTCCGCGAACTTGCCGTACCTCTCACCAACCCCCAGTTCTGGCAAAAGCCGTTCTCCTACGGAAACAGCTTCGGCCATCTCGTCCTGCACCTCACCGGCAACTTGAACTACTACATCGGCGCCCAGATCGCGCAAACCGGTTACATCCGCGACCGCCCGCGCGAATTCAACGATCCCAACCCTCCCTCGAAAGACATAACTCTAAGTCGTTTCGACGACGCCGTAAGTATGGTTCTCAAAACCATCCATGCTCAATCGCCGGAAGACTGGTCAGTGGAATACTCAGGCGCAGGAACCGATGCGAAGAATCGACTTGATATGGTCGTGCAGTGCGCCGCCCACATGCAGCACCACATCGGCCAGATGATTTATCTTGGCTACCAAGGGCGCCAAGGGCAGACAAATCCAAGATAAGAACCACGCCAGAGCTTGTTTTTCTCCGTGCCCGCCCGCCTGCGTGGTGAAATAGTCAGGTGCAGCTAAAGCAAGCCCTCGCCTCCGCCGTCGCACGCCTTACCGCGGCCGAGGTTCCATCTCCAAGAATGAACGCCGAGTTGCTGCTCATGTTCACCCTAAGCTGCGACCGAGCTTACCTCTACGCCCACCCCGAGCGCGAACTCACCGGAGATGAACAAATCCACTACGACGCCGCACTCACCGAGCGCGCCCGTGGCGTTCCGGCACAGTACATCACTGGCCATCAGGAATTCTGGGGCATGGATGTCATCGTGACGCCCGCGGTTCTGATTCCACGCCCCGAAACCGAGCATGTGATCGAAACCGTCGTCGAACTCGCTCGTGTGGGACGGGCGCCCTCGCCCGCCGGTCCCCTCCGCATCGCCGACATTGGCACCGGCTCCGGAGCGATCGCGCTGGCTCTCGCCAAAGAATTGCCGCAGGCTGAGATTTTCGCCGCGGATATTTCAGCCGCCGCGCTCGAAATCGCCCGCGCCAACGCCGCCCGCCATCAACTCGAATCCCGCATTCAGTTCCGCGAAGCCGACCTTCTCGCCGGATTCGAAGATAACTCTTTAGACTTCATCGTCTCCAACCCTCCTTACGTCGGTGAGTCGGAAGAGGATCAAGTGCAGCTCGAAGTCCGCAAGTTCGAACCACGCCATGCCGTCTTCGCCGGTCCCACTGGACTCGAAGTCATTGCCTGCTTGATTCCGCAAGCCCGGGCAGCATTAAAACCCGGAGGCTGGCTGATTATGGAAATCAGCGGAAAGATTGAAGAAGAAGTGAGAAGGATGCTTCGCGACTGGAAGGAAGTTCAGATCAGGCCAGATCTGCAATCGATACCGCGCGTCGTGCAGGCGCAGAAATAACTACCGCGGCACACTTGCCGGCAAAATCTCTTCGACATCTACAATGCTTGTCGGATATTTGCCGGTGTAACAGGCCGAGCAGTACGAAGTCTTTTCTCCTTCGCCGCAAGCCTTCTTGAGCCCTTCCAGCGAAAGATAAGCGAGGGAATCGGCACGAATATATTCGCGAATTTCGTCGACCGATTTGTTCGCCCCGATCAGTTGATTTTTCGAAGGCGTATCCACCCCGTAGTAGCACGGCGAAATCGTCGGCGGACAAGAGATGCGCATGTGCACTTCTTTGGCCCCGGCGTTGCGAATCATGCGGACAATCTTGCGGCTGGTGGTGCCGCGTACGATCGAATCGTCGATGAGCACCACCCGCTTGCCCTCAAGCAGCGAGCGCACCGGGTTCAGCTTCAGCTTCACGCCGAAGTCGCGCACGCTCTGGCTCGGCTCAATAAAGGTCCGTCCCACATAATGATTGCGGATCAACCCGAAGCGGAACGGAAGACCGCTTTCAGCCGCGTAACCCACAGCCGCAGTCACGCCGGAATCCGGCACCGGAACCACCAGATCGGCCTCGACCGGAGCTTCGCGCGCCAACTGCCGTCCCAACTCTTCGCGGCTGGTCTGCACCGCGCGGCCGAATACCATGCTGTCAGGCCGCGAAAAATAAACGTGTTCGAAAATGCAGCTCGACTGCGGCGCGGCCGAAGCGTAGAAACTGGAGCTGATTCCTTCCGGCCCCACCACGATCAACTCGCCCGGTTTCACGTCGCGCTCGTAAGTCGCACCGATCAGATCAAAGGCGCAAGTCTCCGAGGCGAAAACGATGGTGTCGCGGGTTTGCCCTTCCAGCGCCGGAATCCGTCCCATGGCCAGCGGACGGAAACCGCGCGGATCGCGCGCCGCAATGATGCGGTCCGGAGTCATCAACACCAGAGAAAACGCGCCTTCCACCCGCTGCAGCGCGTCCGCGATTGCTTCCGGCAAGGTCTGTTCCCGGGAGAGCGCGATCAGATGGACGATCACTTCCGTATCGCTGTTCGTTTGAAAAATCGACCCTTGGCGCTCCAGCCGCCCGCGAACTTCCCCCGCATTCGTCAGATTGCCGTTATGCGCCACGGCAATCGAACCCTTGTTCGACTGCACGAGGATCGGTTGCGCGTTCAATAACGCCGAATCGCCCGCAGTCGAGTAGCGAGTATGTCCGATGGCCAGCGTACCGCGAATTTTGGAAAGCACATCTTCGGTAAAAATATCGGCCACCGTCCCCATTGCCTTGTGCACTCGCGAAGTGAGCCCATCGGAGGTGACAATCCCCGCCGACTCCTGCCCGCGATGCTGCAGCGCATGTAGGCCCAGGTAAGCGAGCTTCTCCGCTTCCGGGTGAGCGAAGATCGCCACCACCCCGCACTCGTCGTGGAATTTGTCGAAGGACATTTAGCTCCCGAATGCTTCTAGCTTCCTCCTAGCTCCTAGCTAAACCCGATCCGTGTGCGGACAGCCGCCCTCGGCTGTCCGGCGAGCGAAGCTCGCCCTTCTCTTTAACGACACCAGGTCTTCGTCACGCATGCTGCTTCAATCTGCCGCCACCAACTCCGGATCAATCTGCAGAGCCGATCCCAGTGCAGTTTCATAAATCCGGTTCAAATCCGAGACAGCCGCCGAAACGACCACCTGCCCATCCAGCGCGATTTCCAACCGCTCCGGAATCGTCTCCCCCAGCACATTCGCAGCGATTCCGTACTTCTCCGCTACCTCTTGGATTCGCCCAACTTTCCCCGGGTCGCATGAGATCGCGATGCGGCTGGCATCTTCCCCAAACAGCACATACTCCGCGGGAAGCCCGTCAGACGCCAGATTCACTCGCGCCCCCACACCTTTCGCGAACGCCTCCTCGGCCAAGGCCACGGCCACCCCGCCATCCGAACAGTCGTGCACGGAATCCACGCAACCTTGTTGAATCAGTTCGACGATCGCCTTCTGCAGTGCCACTTCCTTCTCCAAGTCAAGGTCGGGAGGATAGCCCCAAACCGCGTCCAGAAGTTCCTTCGCATACTCCGACGACCCGAATTCGCTTTCCACATCGGTGATATCGGCAGCTTCGCCCGCGCGCAATAGCACAATCGTGCGTCCGGCGTCGGCGAAATTCATCTTCGCGGTTTTGCGCACGTCGTCGAGAATCCCGACCACGCCCAGCACGGGAGTGGGATAAATGCCCTCGCCGAGAGTCTCGTTGTAGAAGCTGACATTGCCGCCGGTGATCGGAATCTCCAACTCCTCACAGGCTTTAGTAATGCCATCGATGGTTTGCGAAAATTGCCACATGATGTGCGGCTTCTCCGGATTCCCGAAGTTAAGGCAATTAGTCGCTCCAACCGGCGTCGCTCCCGAACACGCAACTTTTCTCGCAGCCTCGGCCACGGCATGCATGGCGCCCAGCCGCGGATCGAGATAGCACCACCGGCTGTTACCATCGAGCGCCATCGCGAGACCGCGCTGCGGGACATCTTGGGGCGAGCCGGACTTGGCCAAACCAGAATCTGGATTCTTGATACGAATCACGCCGGCATCGCCAGCTCCCGGCGCTTCCACGGTATTGGTTTGCACCATGTGATCGTACTGCTGCCAAACCCAGCGCTTGCCGCAGATATTCGGGCTGGCAAGAAGCCGCGTCAAATTCTGCGTGAAATCGCCGCCGGCGTTTAGCTTGATATACTCCGGCATCTCTCGCGGCACCGGAGGCTCCCAGCGTGCCAGCGGACGCTTGTACACCGGCGCGTCATCCGTCAACGCCTGATTCGGAATCTCGGCGACGACCTGCCCGTGATGCAACACGCGAAGCTTATTTTCAGAAGTGACCTTGCCAACCTCTACCGCATCCAGCCCCCACTTCTCAAAAACGCGAAAGACCTCATGCTCACGGCCTTTCTGCGCCACCAGCAGCATGCGTTCCTGCGATTCGCTCAGCATGATCTCGTACGCCGTCATGCCGGTTTCGCGCTGCGGCACGCGATCCAGTTCAATCTCAATGCCCACGCCGCCGCGTCCACCCATCTCGCAGGTGGAGCAGGTAAGCCCGGCCGCGCCCATATCCTGAATGCCAATGATCGCGCCGGTCTGCATCGCCTCAAGACAGGCTTCGAGCAGCAACTTCTCCAAAAAGGGATCTCCAACTTGTACGTTAGGACGCTTCGCCTCCGAAGCGTCGCTAAATTCCTCGCTTGCCATGGTCGCGCCGTGGATTCCATCGCGCCCAGTCTTGGCGCCGACATAGATCACCGGATTGCCTTCGCCTGCGGCACGCGCGTAGAAAATCTCATCCTTGCGCACCAGGCCCATGGCAAACGCATTCACCAGCGGATTGCCCGAGTAGCACGGTTCGAACTTGGTCTCGCCGCCCAGGTTGGGCACCCCAAAGCAGTTCCCGTAGGAAGCAACGCCGCTGACCACGCCTTCAAGGATGGAATGGTTCTTGTGAATCTCAGCCTGAGTCGGCATTGCTTCTGTGGGTACAGCCGTCCCCGGCTGTCCAGCCGCGCCAGCGGCTGTGCCTCGACGATTCCGGATCGGCCCAAACCTCAGCGAGTCCATCACCGCAACCGGCCTCGCACCCATGGTAAAAATGTCGCGCAGGATTCCGCCCACACCTGTGGTCGCCCCCTGAAACGGCTCGATAAACGACGGATGATTGTGCGACTCAATCTTGAAAGCGCATGCCCAGCCATCTCCGATGTCGATAATGCCCGCGTTCTCCCCCGGCCCTTGCAGCACCCGCTTGCTCCGCGTAGGCAACCGCTTCAGGTGGACGCGCGACGATTTGTACGAGCAATGCTCGCTCCACATCACGCTGAAGATGCCCAGCTCCGTAAGCGTAGGCTCGCGCTCTCCCAGAAGCTGCTTGATTTTTTCGTATTCATCGGAAGTAAGGCCGTGCTGCCGGAGAACGTCTGGGGGAATGGCAGAGATCGCGGGCGTGCTCATGGGGAACTCCTATTGTCGCATTTAGCGCAAGGGATGGGTAGCGCAATTCCAGCCGCGATGGATCCTCCGGTAAGATAGCGAGCCAGATGAAATCCATCATTGTAGGAACGGCCGGCCATATCGACCATGGCAAAACGGCATTGGTCAAGGCGTTGACCGGAATCGACGCCGATCGGCTGGAGGAAGAAAAGCGCCGCGGCATCACGATCGACCTTGGTTTCGCGCACATGGATTTGCCCGCGCCCAACGGCGAGATATTGCGGTTAGGCTTCGTCGATGTTCCTGGGCACGAGCGTTTCGTGCGCAACATGCTGGCGGGGGCGGGCGGCATCGATCTGGTGCTGCTGGTAATTGCGGCGAACGAGGCCATCATGCCGCAAACTCGCGAGCACTTCGATATTCTTCAACTTTTGGGCGTCCGGCATGGCATCACAGTGCTGACCAAGTCCGACTCTGTCGATCCGGAAACGCTCGACGTGGTGCGTCTCGAGACAGAAGAGTTTCTGCGGGAGACGTTTTTGGACAAACCGAGCCCGATCATCGCCGTGAGTTCTTTGACTGGCGCGGGTCTCGAAGATCTGAAGCGCGCCCTGGTCGCAGCCGCAGCCGAGGTCCAGCAACGAGATTCAGAAGCGATTGCCCGTCTGCCCATCGATCGCGTCTTCACCATGAAAGGTTTTGGCACCGTTGTGACCGGAACGCTTGTGGCTGGGACGATTCACCGCGAGGACGAACTGGAAGCTTTTCCAACCGGACGGCAAGTCCGTGTACGGGGCGTGCAAGTGCATGGGCAACCGGCGGACGCGGCCGTCGCCGGTCAACGGACCGCTCTGAATGTCGCCGGAGCCAGCACCGAAGACCTTGTGCGGGGAATGACTCTGGCGCCTCCCGGAACTTTCGAGGCCACGCGTCGAGCAGATGTCAAGTTGCGAATGCTCGTCTCCGCACCGCGGGCCCTGAAAGATCGCGCGCGCGTTCACTTTCACTCCTACACTATGGAGGCCGTGGCGGAAGTATTGCTGCATGGGACCAAGCAGATTGCTCCGGGCGAGGAGGCGTTCGCCCGCGTGAAACTGCCGGAGGCGGCGCAGCTACTGCCGGGTGACCGGTTCATAATCCGGCAATTTTCTCCCGTGGTGACGGTCGGCGGCGGAGTTGTGTTGGATGCGACTCCCGTTCCCCGCCTGCCGGGGCAAAGCGAGTTTCTGACAATCCTCTCCGGCGGCAACGCCCAGGCGATTCTCAAGACGCGGGTCGCCCGCCGCGGTCACACGGGAATCTGGATGTCGAAGCTGATTGCCGAAAGTGGTTGGACAAGGCACGCGATCGAAGCTCAACTCTCCGGGGCAATAAAAACGCGCGAAGTCGTGCGAACCGGCGATCTCTTCCTGGACGGATCTGCACTGGAAGCCTTGAAATCGGACCTGCTAAACAAGGCCGGAGATTTCCATAAGAAGAATCCTCTGGTCGCTGGCATCGCCCGCGAAGAATTGCGCGAGCAGACGGGAGCGTCAGCCGAAGTGTTCGATGCAGCCCTTGCATTGCTCCTCCGGGAAAACAAGATCGAAGTTGCGGGCGATCTGCTGCGCCTGCCCGGCCACGGCGTGGTGATGAAAGATGAAGAAGCCGAATCAAAAAAAACGATCGAAGACGCGTTCGCCACGGCGGGACTGAAAGTTCCGGCTCTGCATGAGGTGCTCGCAGGCCTCAAGGTGGATAAGATGCGCGCGCAAAAGATTGTGACTTTGCTTCTGCGCGATAAAGTGTTGATCAAGGTTTCAGACGAAATGGTTTTTCATCGCAGCGCTCTCGAAGGGTTACGGCGACAAATGGCCGCTTATAAGACGAAGTCGACGAAGATTGATGTGGCACAATTCAAGGAACTGACTGGCGTGACCCGCAAATATGCCATCCCACTGCTCGAACATCTGGATCGCGAGCGGGTAACGAAGCGCGTGGGAAATGCGCGCGAGATCCTGTAAATTCTCAGCCACAGATTGCACTGAGCGCCCTAGACCTTCTCTTCTGGAAATTCCACTTCCAGGCCCAACGGGTCGGTCAAACGATTAGTCAGGTTGGCGAGACCGGTGAGCATATGGATGTCCACAATCTCAGGATCGGAAAAATGTTTCTTCAGCTCGTCGAAGTCTGTTTCGTTGATCTCATGCGGAGCGCGAGTCAACCTCTCGGCGTAGATTAGCGCGGCTCGTTCCTTCTCGCCGTAGCGGGAATAGTTCCCCGCCTTAAGCGCCTCCCAGTCCTCGGCAGTGAGCCCAACCCGCTTCGACGATGAAACGTGATGTTGCGTGCAGTAATGACATCCATTGATAAGCGAAACCCGCAGATAAATGAGCTCGTATAGCTTGCGATCGAGGGAACGCCCCACGCTGGCGTAGAAACTTAGAAAATTCTTAAGCATCTCCGGCCGATGAGCCAGAGCCTTCTGCACGTTGCCGGGTTTGCCGCGAAGCGTAACCTCATAAATCTCGCGTACTTCAGGGGAAGCCGATTCCGGTGTAATTAAGCTGATTCTCGCCATCGAACCCTCTAAGCGCGGGGATTTTCACATCATCGCACATCGGCTGGTTTTGCGCTGAACAGAGCTGGTGTCAAGGGAACACGCTTCGCGGACGATAGTAATGAGTGAGGGTTCTCGCGATGAGATCATTGCTGTCAATTGCGCTATTGGTCTGCGCGGGGATGCCTGCGAGCTACGCGCAGCAAGATTCTGATTCCGACGCCGGGTCGAAGATTGTTGCGATGGAGCATGTGTGGGCGCAAGCTTATACCGTCAAAGATCCCAGAGCGCTGGCCAGGATCCTCGACGATTCCTTCATCTGCGTCGCCTCGGACGGCAGACAGCTGAACAAAGCGCAGGTGATGGCCGATGTAAAGACCTCCGCCGTGCTACAGGTTCTGACCGAACCGATGGTAGTGCATCTGCATGGCGATACGGCAATCGTCAGCGGCACCTTCCGTACAAAAGGTATGGAACATGGGAAGCCATTTGCGCGGCGGGAGCGTTTCGTCGACACATGGCTTTACAAAAATGGGACATGGGTGTCGCTCACAACCATGGTAACTCTCGCCGCCGACTAAGTCCGGGCCGTGGGGTGCGTTGGAGGTGATGTTTGGGACGGGAGCAAGTCCTATGAAGACGACAGGCTGCCTGCTGATGTTGGTTTGTGCAGTGTTCATTCGCGTTCGGGCACAGGACGGCGGGCAGCGCGGCGGCACTGCGGCGGCCATTCTTGGTCTTGAACATACACGGTATAACGCTGAATCACGCGGCGACAGGCGCGCGCTGGACCAGATTTTCGATGATGCTCTGGTTCTCGTCGAGGATGGCTTGCTGGCGACCAAGGGGGAGTGTCTGGCTCGAGTGCAATCGGCCGGCGCACGGCCGCGGCAGATCGTGGCGGAGACTGCGACAGTTCGCATCTTTGGAGGCACCGCCATCGTGGTGGGGACCTATCGCGAAATCGACATAGGAGACGGTAAGCCCATCCCCAAGCGGTACCGCTTTATAGATACCTGGGTAAATAAGAAGGGCAGCTGGATGTTGGTTGGGGCGGGAGCGGCGCCCATATCGAAGTGAGCCAAAGCTCCGATCGGCGGTGAAAGGTCGCCCAGCGAAAGGTCGGCCGGAGAAAGATCGGCCGGAGAAAGATCGGCCAGTAAACAAAAACGGCGTTCCACGATACACTAATCTGCTGCAAAGCTTTTAGCCTGCCATGCTGTCCGTTCGTCCTGCCACCATCGCTGATGTTGGTCTGCTCCGCGCTTTGATCCGCGAACTGGCGGAATTCGAACACGAGTTGGATTATTGCGTAATTGAAGAGGCCGATCTGGCACGGGATGGCTTCGGGCCGAATCCGAAATTTCGTGCGCTGATTGCGGAGTGGGATGGTAAGGCCGCCGGCTACGCCGTTTTCTTCAGCTATTATTCAACCTGGGTCGGGCCGGGGCTGTACCTCGAGGACGTGTTTGTGCGCTCACCATTTCGCGGGAAAGGAATCGGGACAGCCCTTTTGGCCGCCGTCGCGCAAATCGCCTTGCGCGAGAATAGCTGCGCTATGCGGTGGGAAGTGTTGGACTGGAACGAAAGGGCGATCGACCTCTACAAAACGCTGGGAGCGGAGTTTCCCACTCGATGGCGATCGGTTTTGTTGACCGGCGACGCGCTGCGCCGCCTGGCTGAAAGAGCACAATGACACCCACGATTCCGATAAAGGTTCGGATAATTGGCGCGGGATTGGCTGGCTCCGAAGCCGCGTGGCAGTGTGCGCGACGAGGCGTGGACGTGGATTTGTTCGAAATGCGGCCCGTGCGCTCGACCCCTGCGCACCAGACGGCAGACTTTGCCGAACTGGTGTGCTCGAACTCTCTGAAATCTGATTCTGAAAACACGGCTCCGTGGCTATTGAAAGAAGAAATGCGGCGGGCGGGTTCGCTGCTTTTGGAAATTGCACGCGAGTGCGCGGTGCCAGCGGGACACGCTCTGGCAGTCGACCGCGTGAGTTTTGCGGCGAAGGTGACAGACGTAATTTCGCGCGAGCCGGGCATATCAGTGCGGCGGGAAGAGGTAACCGCCATTGAGGAAGACGAAGCCGGCCCGCAGGTCACGGTCATCGCAACCGGGCCCTTGACCTCAGACGCCCTGGCGGGCGAGATCGCCCGCCTGAGTAAGACGTTGGAAGAGTCAGAATCTGCGCGGGCGCCCGCTCCACAAAGCCCTCATCTGTATTTCTACGATTCGATCAGCCCGATTGTGGAGGCGGATTCAATCGACATGTCGCGCGTGTATATGGCGGCGCGCTATGACAAAGGATCGGCAGATTACATCAACTGTCCCATGACTCGGGACGAATACGATTCGTTTTACGATGCGCTGCTGGCCGCGCAGTCGGTAGAAGAGCGCGATTGGGAGAAGTTGAATTACTTCGAGAGCTGTTTGCCCATCGAAGAAATCGCCCGGCGCGGGCGCGATACGCTGCGCTTTGGGCCCATGAAGCCGGTCGGGTTGAACGATCCCCGCACCGGCCGCATGCCTTACGCGGTGGTGCAGTTGCGGCAGGAAAATCTGCGGGCGGATTCCTACAACCTGGTTGGATTCCAGAATCACTTGAAGTTCGGCGAGCAGGCTCGTGTACTGCGCATCATTCCCGGTCTGGAGAACGCGCGCTTCCTGCGCTACGGCCAGATTCATCGCAATACCTATATCAATGCCCCGGCGCTGTTGCTGGAGACGCTGCAGATGAAAGCTCACCCGTGGGTTGTCTTTGCCGGTCAGATTTGCGGCGTCGAAGGCTATGTCGAATCGATTGCCACCGGGTTGATGGCCGGACTTAATGCTGCAGCTTTGGCCCGCGGAAAAGAGCCGGTTCCACCACCACGAGCCTCCGCCTTCGGATCGCTGACCCATTACGTCACGCATGCGGATCCCAGGAACTTCCAGCCGGCCAACATCACCTTCGACCTCCTGCCCCCGCTGGAGAAAAAGATCCGCGATCGCAAAGAGCGCCACCGGTTGCAGTGTGAGCGGGCGCTCGCGGAATTTGAGGGGTGGGCCCCTGCCTCGCTGGGTGCGCCAACCCGGTCCGCCGTCCAATAATAATGCCGGTATTTTCTCTCGAACAAAGGCTGCCTCCCATACGTATCTAATAGTAGGCAGCACCGGCCGGGGGGTTACTTTCCTCGCCAGGCCGCGTCCAAGCCAGAGACGCTATGACCCTGGGAGATCTTTTCCGCGACGTGTTGCGGACCTTGTGGGCGCACAAGCTGCGCGCCTTTCTCACCATGTTTGGCATAGCGTGGGGGATCGTTTCAATCGTCCTCATGGTCGCGGCCGGCGAAGGCTTGCGCAAAGGGCAGGAGGAGCAGGCCAAGAATCTGGGCAAGGATGTGATGATCGTTTTCCACGGCCGCACCAGCCTGCAGGCCGGTGGAACCCACGCCGGTCGCGTCGTTCATTGGGATGACTCCGATCTGCCGGTGGTGCAGGCCGAAGCTCCCGATTGCCAATATGCCATTCCCGAGCTTGAACAAAGTACGGTGCGGGCGCACAGCGACTTTAACAATGCTGCCTTCACCGTCACCGGTTCGCATCCGGCGTTCGCCTACATTCGCAGTCTCGACGTAGGCCAGGGACGCTTTTATGACTGGGATGATATGCGCGAGGCGCGCCGCGTCGCCTTTATGGGATCGGACGCGGCGAAGCAATTGTTCCCCGGACGCAATCCCGTGGGCGATAACGTCTATTTGAATGATTTCCCTTACGTGGTCATCGGCGTGATGGCCACAAAGAAACAGGATTCCAGCTACGACGGTTGGGATGTCAACAAAATCTTCGTTCCATTTTCCGCCATGCGCCGCGATTTTCCCGACAGGCCTCCGGGAACTCCCACCACCTTTGATCAGCTGCTGGTCACGCCCAAATCGGTGGAGCAGCACGAAGCCTGCAAACGCGAAATTCGCGTCGCGCTCGCCCGCATGCACCGCTACGACCCCAACGACAAGGAAGCTTGCCCCATCTGGGATACGGTGCAGGAAGCGCAAGCCTTCAAAACCATGACCGACGGCATGAAATACTTCCTCGGCGCGGTTGGGATAGTTACGCTTCTATTGGGCGGCATTGGCGTAATGAATGTCATGCTCGTCGCCGTGCGCGAGCGAACCCGGGAAATTGGCGTTCGTAAAGCCCTCGGCGCGCCTGCCAGAACAATTCTGCGTCAGTTCTTCGTGGAAGCTCTGATTATTGCTTTGTTGAGCGGCGCCATTGGCCTGGGAGTTGCATTCGGCTTTTGCGCGCTCGTGAATCTTTTGCCCATGCCGGACTTTTTTGCCGGATTGGTTCCCGATTGGACGGCGGGTCTGGTGGCGACTGCCTTGCTGGGAGCAATTGCGGTGGCGGCGGCCCTGTACCCCGCCCGCAGAGCGGCCTCGATCGATCCCATCGAGGCTTTGCGCTACGAAGCCGGAGGCTAAGGGAAGAATTTAGCAATTGGGTGATTTAGTAGCTTTGTAATTTGAAACCTAACTCAACGCAGACTTTAAAATTAAATTACTCAATTACAAAATTTGTCTATGTTGTTCGAAATCATTCTCGAAGCCTGGGTCGCGCTGAAGCGGAACCTCACGCGCAGCCTGCTTACCATGCTGGGAATTGTGTGGGGAATCGCCACCGTCACCCTGCTGATCGCCTACGGCAGCAGCTTTCGCGGCGTTCTCGTCCATGGCTTCGACGCCTTCGGAAAGAGCGTAGTCATTTGTTGGCCGCAGCAGACCAGCGAGCAACCGGGCGGCCAACGCGCCGGCAAGAAAGTTGTTCTGGAGCAGGCTGATGTGGATATGGTGAAGGCAACCGCTCCGCTGGTCAAACATGTCTGCCTCGAAACCGTGAATCGACCGGGAATTTCCTATGGCGACCGCATGGTCGGCACCGCGGCGGTTCGAGGAGTCTGTCCCGATTATGGCGAAATGAGAAACGAAGTCCCGTCTGAGGGCCGCTGGATTGATTCCGGTGACGAGCTCGAGCGCCGCCGCGTGATCTTTCTCGGCGGGCGCATCAAGGAACAGCTTTTCAGCGGGCGCCCGGCGGTCGGCGAGACGGTCGAAGTCGCCGGCGTGCGCTTCACCGTGATCGGCGTAATGGCACGCAAGATTCAGCTCAGCAATTATTTCAGCAGCGACGACGAATCGACCTGGATTCCCTATTCGACCGCCGGAGATCTTTGGAACACGCGTTACGCTGCGGTGATGGTCTTTGAGCCCGTTGCCCCGCAATTCGAGAAGAAAGCGATGGCGCAGGTGCTGGCGGCGCTCGCAACTCGGCAGAATTTTTCGCCGACCGATCCCAAAGCCCTTCAGATGTTCGGCCGGGACGAATTCCGCCCGGTAATCGATGCGCTCACCATTGGCCTGCAGGTGTTGCTTGCCTTTGTTGGAACATTAACCCTGGGCATCGGCGGCGTCGGCGTAATGAATATTATGCTGGTTTCGGTCGACGAACGGATTCGCGAAATCGGTCTGCGCCGCGCGCTAGGCGCCCGCAAGCGGCATATCAAGCTGCAATTCCTGGCGGAAACTTTGTTGATCATGCTGTTGGGCGGCGGCATCGGCGTGGCCCTCGCTTACCTGATCGCCTGGGCCGTCGGCACTCTGCCCATGATGGGACCACTTTTCGAAGACAACTCCGGTCAGGGCGATATTCACCTGCGCATCTCCGTCATGACCGTGGCGCTGTCGAGCGCTGTATTGCTTGTGGTGGGCGTGATCAGCGGACTCGTTCCCGCCCTGCGCGCCTCGAAGCTCGACCCGGTGGAAGCCCTGCGCTATGAATGAAGTCGGCTCTTCAGAATTCATTTGACCCACTCCCGCGTTTGCAGTACCTTGCTCACCATTCAAAGATAAATATGACGAGGTGCATGCTTGCCGCTCTCCGCCGTTGACGCCATCTCCCCAGCCTTCGACCACACCAAGCGGCAGCTCTTGCAGCCGTTTCGCATCGGTCAATGGGTAAGGCTCGCCATCGTGGGCTTGCTGGCCGGCGAACTCAGCTCCGGCGGCGGTTGTAACATGCCAAACCTCTCCAACTTCAATCTTCCGCAGCATCCTGGCGGCACGCAGCATTTTCTGTCGCCGGATTTCGCCGGCGCGAATCCCGCGCTGATAGCGACATTGGTCATCGTTATTGTCGTAGCGGCACTCGTGTTCGGCATCGTACTGATGTATATCAGCAGTGTCATGCGCTTCATTTTGTTCGACAGCGTGCTGGCCAAAGAATGCCACATCCGCCAGGGATGGTACCGCCGCCAGGAACCGGGATGGCGATATTTCCTCTGGAAGCTGCTCTACACGCTGGTGACTCTGGGCGTCTTGGTGGTGCTGGTTGGAATTCCAGCGGGCTTCGCCTTCTCCGCCGGATGGTTCCGCGATCCCAAACAACACTTGCTGGGTTTGGTGCTCGCAGGTGTTCTGCTCTTTTTCGTGATTGCAATCTTCACCATTGCCATGGCACTCATTTTTGTGCTCACCAAGGATTTTGTCGTCCCGCAAATGGCGCTGGAAAACATCGGTGCAATGGAAGGCTGGCGGCGGCTTTGGCCGATGGTACAGGCCGAGAAGGGCGGCTACGCGGGCTATGTAGGCATGAAAATTGTTCTGGCAATCGGCGCAGCCATCATCCTTGGCATCGTGGGTTTCATCCTTGCCCTGATCATCTTCATTCCGGCAGCAGGAGTGGCCATCGCCGCCGTGTTTGCCGGAAAAACCGCAGGGTTGCAGTGGACTGCGTATACGATCACGCTCGCGGTGGTGGCGGGATGCGTCTTGGTGGTCGCCTTTCTCTTTGTTACCGCTCTGATCTCTGTGCCCGTAATCGTTTTCTTCCCTGCATATTCCATATATTTCTTCGCCGCGCGTTACCCCGCCTTGAGCGCAGTGCTCTATCCTGCACCGCCCGCACCGTCGATTCCGCCGGTAGCTTTCTCCCCGCCGAATGAGCCGCCGCCATTGCCGCCCGCTCCCGCGCCCATCGGCTAAGAAGCGTCAAGCACACCTTGCAAAACAGGTCGGGAACTCCCGCGCCGCCTCAGGTGTCTGATGTTGCAGACACGCGCGTGCCAAATAGAACCTGAGGAGCTTTCCATGTCTTTCTCAATGGCAGGCAAAGGTGCGCGCGGACCCGAGATTAACGTCACACCGCTGATCGACGTGCTTCTGACCCTGATCATCGTCTTCATGGTCGTCGTGTCGATGGACAAGGAGCAGGGCGAAGCCACGCAAATTCCGCAGCCCGATCAGAAGCAAACGCAGAACATCGCGCAGCCGCGCACCGTCGTCATCCAGGTGGTATGGACGAAAGACAACGAACCGCCGACGGTGAAGATCAACCAGGACGTCGTGAAATGGGAAGACCTCGAAACGCGTCTTGCCGAAATCTATTTGAAACGCGCGGAGAAAGTCGCCTTCGTCCGCGGCGATTCCGATGTCGATTTTCAATACGTCGCCGACGTGATCGACCTGGCGCACCATGCCGGCGTGCAGCGCGTGGGGTTGCTGACGATGGATCGAGTACTTACGGGGGAGTAGGAGGCTCCGCCAGTCTTAACTTCTCGCCCGATTTTTGATCCAGATCGGCGTCCCCAAGAATCCAAAAGCCTCGCGAATCTGGTTCTCCAAAAACCGCTGATAAGAAAAATGCAGCTTCACCTTGCGGTTGGTGAAAAGCACAAACGTCGGCGGCGCTACCGAGGCCTGCGTCATATAAAGAATCTTCACCCGCGACCGCATAGGCACCGACGCGCGCTCAAAGTCCACAGTTTCGATAAAGCGGTTCATCGCCGAGGTCGAGATGCGCTTGCGCCGCTCGGTGGCGACCCGTTCGAGCAGCGGAAAGATTTTCTCCGCACCCTTCCCTGTATGGGCTGAAATAAAAACGATGGGCGCGTAGTTCAGAAACTTGAGATCGTGGCGCAGCCGTTCTTCATAAGCTTCGCGGTCGCCGGGACGCTTGCTTTCCCTCATGCGCATCGCCTTCGACGGCCTGCCGGGTTTCAGCGCGCCGCTCGTGACCAGATCCCACTTGTTGACCACAATGATCATCGAGCGCCCGCTCTCATGAGCGTACCCGGCGATGGCCGCGTCGAGTTGGCTCACGCCCTCGGTGGCGTCGATGACCAACAGCGCAATATCGGCCGCTTCCAGATGTTTGCGCGCCATCACCACGGAAAGCTTCTCGGCCATCAGATGGGTCTTGCCTTTGCGCCGAATACCAGCGGTGTCGATAAATCGAAAACGCCGGCCATCGCGTTCGACAATTTCATCAACCGCATCCCGCGTGGTCCCAGGTATCGGCGAGACGATTGCGCGATCCGAAGCCGTCAGGCAATTCAGCAGCGTCGACTTGCCCACGTTGGGATGCCCAATGATCGCAACCTTTGTTTCGTAAACAGGTTCCACTTCGGCTGCTTCGCCTTCTCCATCAGCGTCGATTACCTCACCGGTCGCCGCTTCCTCTGCGCTCTCCGCGTGCCCGGCGGTTGAGTTTTCTTCGTTTGGCAACACTTCCAGCACCGCATCCAGCAGATCATCAATCCCGCGTCCATGCTCGGCCGAGACGGCAAACATCTGCTTGATTCCCAAACGATGAAACTCGTCTACGATATGCGACTGTTTTTCCGAATCAGCTTTGTTGACCGCCAGAAAAAGCGGCCGTCCGGTCTTGCGCAGCAAACGCACCAACTCAAGGTCAGGGCCAGCCACTTCAGCGCGGCCATCGACGACCATCACGATCGCAGCCGCTTCGTCGAACGCAACCCTCGCCTGCCGGAAAATCTCCGACGGAATGAAATCTTTTTCTTCCGGAAGAATTCCGCCGGTGTCGATGATTCGAAGGCGTCGTCCGCGCCACTCTGCATCGCCATAGAGCCGGTCGCGCGTGATGCCCGGCTCGTCGCCAACAATGGCGCGCCGCGACCCCACGATACGGTTGAACAGAGTGGACTTGCCCACGTTGGGACGGCCCACAATGGCAACCGTAGGCACCCCGGCTGCTGCGGTGGCGGGAGTGCTGGTCGAGTTGTAGGTGGGTTGAGTCAAAACCAGCTCTAATGTGGGGGCAGCCGCCCTCGGCTGCCCTTGGGTCTCCAGACCCAGGCCTGTACATGATCTGTACCGATGGAAATGATCCGGAACTCGTATTATAGAGACTCCCGTGACTTTAAGCTCACACCCACTGCCTTCCTCAACCCCAGGCCCGGCTGCTATCGCAAAAGGCGCCTCACGCGGAGCCCCGTCAACCCTCCATCAATTCTTCGCGCCCGGCGGAGTTCTTTCGCGCACCCATCCCGCGTACGAATTTCGCCGTGGTCAGTTGCAGATGGCGCAAGCCGTCGAGCAGGCCCTGGAAGAAAAACGCCACCTGATTGTGGAAGCCGGCACCGGCACGGGAAAAACTCTGGCCTACCTGATGCCCGTGATCCGATCGGGCAAGCGCGTGATCATCTCGACCGGAACGAAAAATCTGCAGGAACAACTTTTCTACAAGGATATCCCTTTCCTGGAACAGGCACTGTTCCGGGAACCGGCTTCCGGTAACCAAACCTCTAACCGGCGCCTTTCGGTTTGCTACATGAAGGGCCGCAACAATTATTTGTGCCGCAAAAAGCTCTACGACCTGCGAGATCAGCCCGTGCTGAGCGGCTTCGAAGAAATCGAACAGTATCGCGCAATTGCCGCCTGGGAAAAAACCACCGCGACCGGCGACCGCGCGGAACTCGCCGAACTTCCCGAGACCAGCGCCCTCTGGCACAAGCTGGACGCGCGCTCCGATGCGTGTATCGGACAAAAATGCAGCGAGTGGGAGCGCTGCTTCATCACCGAAATGCGCCGGCGCGGCATGGAGAGCGACATCATTATCGTCAATCATCATCTTTTCTTCGCCGATCTCGCCATCAAACTGCAGGCGGAAGGCGCACCGGACGCGGGAATTCTGCCCGAGGCAGCCGCGGTCATTTTCGACGAAGCGCACGAACTGGAAGATGTCGCCGGAAACTATTTCGGGATCTCCGTGAGCAACCTGCGGGTCGAAGATCTGGCGCGCGACGTGGAAGCATCGCTGCAGCACAACCGGATGGTGTCCGCTTCGCTCTCCGGAGCTCTCGGCAGTCTGCGCGAGCGCTCGCAATTCTTCTTCTCGCTGCTTCCACCCGGGGACGGTCGATTCGCCTTCGAAACGCGCCGTGAATTTCTCGAAGAAAACGGAGACGAGTTCCTTGCCCTCAATCAGTCGCTCACGCGGCTGGCCGGCGAACTCGAAGGCCTCCCGCAAAAGCCGGAAGAAATCTTCAACTTCGTGCGCCGGGCCCAGGAACTTCAGGTGCAACTCGCTTTCGCCATGGAGTCGGAAGATCGCAACACAGTTTTCTGGATCGAGCGGCGCGGTGGGCGGGCACGAACTAATTCGCCGCAGAAATCGAGAGACGCTGAGAGAGCCGGCCGGCAAAACGTTTTCCTCCAGGCGACCCCAATCGATGTCGGTCCGATCCTGCGCGAGTGTCTCTGGTCCAAGCTTGAGTGTGCCGTGCTGACTTCGGCCACGCTCGCCGTCGGCGGAGGGTTCGAATACATACGGCAGCGGCTGGGTTTTGATCACGCCCGCGAATCGGTGCTGCCCTCGCACTTCGATTATGAAAGTCAGGCGTTGTTTTATGTGCCACCCGACTTGCCTGACGCGCGCGCGCAGCAATTCACAGCGCAAGCCGCAGAACGCATTCGCAAGCTGCTCGAGATCACTCGCGGCCGCGCTTTCGTATTATTCACGAGCTATGCGCAGATGAACGATATCTATCAGCGTTTGCTCGGCGAGCTGGAGTTCCCCATGCTGCGGCAAGGCGACGCCCCGAAGAGCGCGCTGCTCGAGGAGTTCCGCCTCACGCCGAACGCTGTGCTGTTTGCGACATCATCGTTCTGGCAGGGCGTGGATGTGCAGGGCGAGCAGTTGAGTTGCGTGATCATCGATCGCCTGCCCTTTGCCGTGCCCAGCGATCCGGTCGTCGCCGCCAGGGTGAAGGCAATCGACGCCGACGGCGGCAACGCTTTTTTTCAGTATCAAATACCAGCCGCGGTAATCACCTTGAAACAAGGCTTCGGGCGCCTCATCCGCTCGCTGCACGACCGCGGCCTGCTCGTGCTCCTCGACAACCGCATTCTGAAGAAGCAGTACGGCCGGGTGTTTATCGAGAGCCTGCCGAACTACAAAAAGACTACCGACCTGCGGGTGGTGGAGGAGTTCTTCGGCGAGAGGCAGCCTTAACATCTTTCCTGCTGAGCGATCCTTTCCCCTGACGCGGGGTGTTGATGAGCGGGACCATCCGAAATCCACCCTTCTCCGTCTTTCATTTATGTGCAACGAAACCGGCTTCGCTTCAAACTGCAGGCTAGCAGCCCTTTTCATACACGTAAAGTTATCTCTGTCTAAAAACTAGACTTAAGAGTGACCTTACACGTACTCCCGCTCCGCCCTCCGAATCTCGCGGTACCGCTCAAACACTTTCTTCTGGCTCTCTAACCCCAGCGCCGACCAGATCGTGCTTCCGCGAAAAGTATGCAAAAGCATCTTCCACCCTCGCAGCAGAACGAAACCCGGGTCATGCTTGAGCGCCGCAGGGACGTGGTGAACTTTCATCCAGCGCTCGGCCTTCCAGCGCATGAATTCCACCTCTTCCGCCGACAAGTGCTCCGTGCGCACCACCGCCGTTGTGCCATCGTATTCTTCCAGCCGCTCATTCATGATCAGGCCCTGATCGCGGAACTCTTTCGTCATAGGCGTACGCGGATATGGCGTTGGATGCTGAATATAGGGCCAATCCACATAGCGGCGGGCAAATTCCAGGTTGGCTTCTATGGATTCGCGCGTGTCGCCGGGGCTGCCAACAATCAATCCTCCTACGACGAACATCTGGTTCTGATGCAGGTAATCGATCGCCTTGAGTGTGGCGTTGCCCGTGTTGTGCCCGTTTGTGCGTTCCGTGTTCTTGGCGGAAGCTTTCAAAAATTCCAGATCGCCTTCCAGAATATTTTCGATGCCGAGAAAAACATAACGGAAACCGGCCCGCCGCATCAGCGGGGCAAGGGTCTCACCATGATTCGCAATCGCCGAGGTCATCGCCTGCACGAAGTAATCAATCTTATGCAACCCGGCCGCGATGATGGCCTCGCACAGCGCCTCAAAGCGCCGTACATTCAGCGTAATGTTGTCATCGACCAGAAAAATGGTTCGAGCGCCATGGTCGTAAGCGTCGCGAATATCGGCCAGCACCCGGTCGAAAGAGTAAGTAAAAAAGTTGCGCCCGCGCATCTCGATAATCGAGCAGAAACTGCAATCGTAGGTGCAGCCGCGCGAGGTTTCGATTACATCCACCTGCCGCCCTAGCAAGGTATACCCCCGGAGCACACGCGCATCGCGATTCGGCAGCCGGATTTCTTTATCCTCCAGCCGGAGCGGCGGCCGCGCCGGGTTATGCACCCAGCCCTCTTCGTTGCAATAAGAAAGTCCGCCTATGCTCTCGAACCCGGAGCCCCGCTCGATCGCGCGCAGCAATTCACGAAACGTAACTTCCCCCTCGCTGCGCACCAGGTAATCGACTCCCATATCTTCATAAGCTTCGGGCGCCAGGCTGGGGTCGTAACCGCCGACCACGATCTTCACTCCCGGCCGCAGCGCGCGCACCAGTTCGATGATGCGGCCGGCAGTGCGCCGCTGAAACGTCATGATGGAAAGTCCCACGACTTCGGGGTCTAGCTCGCGCACCAGCCGGGTAACGGTTTCACGAACCCGGCGATGCACCAGGATCAAGTCAGCCACCGCCACGCGGTGATGCGGGTCAACGTTTCCTGCGAGTGAGGTGAGCGCACCATTCGGCATGCGGATCCCGACTGGTGGCATATGCTCGAACGAATCGGGCATCGACAATAACAGGACGTTCATGTGGACCTGTCCTTACTGCCTCGCCTGATCCCGCAGGCGCGGGTAAGACCTCAGAAATGGCGAAGCGTGTGTCCGTAATTGTACCGCAGCATAGCTGCCGGATGCAGACGCCCGGCCCTCGGTTTAGAGCCCTCTAATTTTGCTCCCCGGCCGTTCCCGGACTTGCCACCACCCCCACCACAATCCCGGAAGCATCTTCCTTGCTGTGGTACACACGTTCGGTGGCTTTCACAAAGTCCGCTGCCTTTGCGTCAGGAATGTTAACGAACGTCTGCGGATTCCGGTCGGTCAGCGGAAACCACGAACTCTGAATCTGCACCATGATGCGATGGCCCCGCCGGAAGGTGTGGTTCACGTCCTGCATGGTGAAATCGATCTTCTCGACCTTGCCCGGCATAAACGGCTCCGGTCTTTCGAAACTGTGGCGAAACTTTCCTCGAAACGGTTCACCCCGCACCAGTTGCTGATATCCGGCCATGGTGAATGGCGGAGGAGGAACGTCGGTTCTCGGCCTGTCCCTATCCTCGGGCCTCGGCTGGTCGAACTTGCTGTCTGGGTAGTCGGGGGGATACACGTCGATCAACTTCACGTCCCAATCGGAGTCCGTTCCGCTGGTCGAAACGAAAAGCCGCGGCGAAATAGATCCGGCAATCGTCACGTCTTCCTGCAGCACCGGAGTTTCATAAGTCAGAACATCCGTCCTGCTGTCGGCGAACCGCTGGTCCGAATCCATATATTCCTGCGGCACATTCAACGCGGTGTAGTTCACGAAAGGCACAGGCTTCGCCGGATCGCTGACATATTCATCGTAGGCGGGGGCGTCGCCGCCGGGCGGATCGAACGACAGTCCGCCCCCCGCGCGCAAATAAAGCGTCTTCGCTTCAGCCTCTTTCGGAGGCCATTCGGTATAGCGTCTCCAAACATTTGTTCCCGTCTCAAAGACATACGCTTTCGGTAGTTTCGCGTCGCCGCCGCCTTTTAGATACTGCTCGAAAAACGGGAACACAATGTTCTTCCGGTAAAAGTCTCCGGTATTCGACGCGAATTCCACCCGCCCCAGGTGATCGCCATCGTAACGCGCCCACCCGCCGTGCACCCAGGGTCCCACCACCAGCGCGTTAAAGATTCCCGAGTTGTACTTCTCGATCGCGTGAAATGTGCTGAACGGGCCCTGCAGATCCTCGGCGTCGAACCATCCCCCGACGGTCAGCACCGCGCAGTGAATGTTTTTCATGTGCGGCGCCAGGTTGCGTGCCTTCCAGTAATCGTCGTAGGTGTCGTGCTTCACCTGATCATCCCAAAGCGCGCTTTTGCCATCGAGATACTTCCTAAGGTTGTCGAGCGGCCCGGCATTCAAGTAGAACTCGTAGCCATCCTTGGTTCCGAAATCGAAGGGTGCAGGCGTTTTTGCCGGCAGTTGCGGATTGTCCTGCGGCTTGAACGAAACATAGAACCCGAAGTTGGCGTCCAGCATGAACGCCCCGCCGTGGTAGGCATCGTCGCCCATAAAAAGATCGGTCATGGGAGCCTGCGGAGACGCAGCTTTCAGCGCGGGATGCGAATCGATGATGCTGGCCGAGGTGAAAAATCCCGGATAAGAAATACCCCAGATCCCGGCCTTCCCGTTATTGTTCGACACATTCTTCAGCAGCCAGTCGATGGTGTCGTAGAGATCGCTGCTGTCGTCCACGTCCTGCTTGGATTTCTTGTCGTCGATGTGCGGACGCATCTCCACGAACGTTCCCTCCGACATGTATCGCCCGCGCACGTCCTGAAAGACGAAAATGTATCCTGCTTTGTCGAAATCCGGCGATGGCCCCAGGTTCTTTCGGTACTGATCCACGCCATACGGACTCACGCTGTAAGGCGTCCGGTCGATCAGAAATGGATAGGCGCGGGAAGTATCTTTAGGCACGTACACCGCGGTAAAAAGGCGTACGCCGTCGCGCATAGGAATTCTGTACTCATACTTTGTGTAGTGCGCCTTGACATCAAACTCCGGCGTATCGGGCCGGTTCTGTGCGGCGAGACTGGCGATTAACGCCAGGGTAGACAGAACCAGCATCGAGAGTCTGCAACGTGGCATGCTGCTCCTTTTCCAGAGAGACCAGATTAAGAGAACCGAATAGGCAAGCTACAGTCCGGAATACCAGCCAGTCAAGCAGCAGCGCCCCCGCGGCGCGGTACAATAATGTGTTTGGCCATCAAACGCGGGTCGACTTGGACTCTGGCGCCGCTGAGGACTGCATGTTTGAAGTAACGGTTGACGACACGTTTGCCGCGGGACATTACCTGCGCAACTACAAAGGCAAGTGCGAGAAGCCGCACGGCCATAATTACAAGATCCGCGTAACCCTGGCCGGCGCCGAACTGGATAAGGCCGGCCTGCTGCTCGATTTCAAGGATTTGCGCGAGGTAATGCGACACGTCATCGACCGGCTCGACCACCAGATGATCAACGACATCGAGCCGTTCACCGTGATCAACCCGTCAGCAGAAAACCTGGCAAAGTATTTCTATGATCAATCGAATCAGCGCCTGAAGAGCGTGACCAACGGCCGCGTGCGCGTAAAAGATGTGACGGTCTTCGAAACCGACACCACCACCGCGAAGTACAGCGAGTAGCCGGAGCAGTGGTCAGTGGGAAGCGACAGGCTGTAAATTCGAGATGACCAAGCTGAATGCCGGTCACTGATTACTGATCACCGACCACTGTCCACTGACCACTGCTCATGCAGATCACCGAAATCTACAAGTCGCTGCAGGGCGAATCGACTCACGCCGGGCTGCCGTGCGTCTTTGTGCGGCTCACAGGCTGTAATCTCCGCTGCTCCTGGTGCGACAGCGAGTACACTTTCCAAGGCGGAAGTAAGATGACTTCCGAAGAGGTGTGCCACGAAGTAAAGCGCCTCAGCCCCAACGGCGGATTAATTGAAATCACCGGCGGCGAACCCATGCTCCAGGAGCGGGAACTCGTTCCGCTGATGCGGCAGTTGCTCGAAACCGGCTATCGCGTGTTGCTCGAAACCAGCGGCGAGCGGCCGCTGGAGCGGGTGCCGGCGGAAGTCATCAAGATTGTGGACGTAAAGTGCCCGGATTCCGGCGCAGCGGACACTTTTCATGTCGAGAATCTGGAAGCGCTCACCGCTCACGATGAAGTCAAGTTCGTGCTGAACGGACGCGCCGACTATGAATTTGCCCGCGACTTCACCTGTCGCCATCGCCTGGCGGAACGTGTGAATGCGGTGCTCTTCTCCCCGGCCTTCCGCAAAGACGCGACCGGTTCGCGGGACAGTTCGCACTGTCTGCTCGACCCGCAGGAATTAGCCGAATGGATGCTCGCCGACGACGTTCCGGCGCGCCTGGGACTGCAGTTGCACAAGTTCATCTGGGACCCGGCCGTGAAGGGGGTCTGAGAGTCGATTCAGGACTAATGACGCAATCGCCGAAACGCGCGGTCGTTCTGCTCAGCGGAGGCATGGACTCCTGCGTCTGCGCCGCTCTCGCGGTCCGCGACTACAACGCCGCCGCGCTGCACATCAGCTACGGCCAGCGCACCGAAGACCGTGAACGGCAATCCTTCCTGGCAATTTGCCAGCGTCTGAACATCCAGGACAAGCTCCTGGTCCGCAACGAGGCTTTGCGCGCCGTCGGAGGCTCGGCGCTCACCGACGAAAACATTGCCGTGCCCGAAGCGCACGCCATCGGCCACGACATCCCCGTAACCTACGTGCCCTTTCGCAACGCGCATTTCCTGGCCGTCGCCGTAAGCTGGGCCGAGGTTCTTGGCGCCGGGAAGGTCTTTATCGGCGCCGTGGAGCAGGACAGTTCCGGCTATCCCGATTGCCGTCCCGCCTATTACGAAGCCTTCAACCACGTGATCAAGGCCGGCACCAAAGAGGGCACAATCGAAATCGTCACTCCGCTGATCCACCTGCGCAAGGCGGAAATTGTGCGCCTGGGCCTTGAACTGGATGCGCCATTCGATTTAACTTGGTCATGTTACAGTCGCCAGGATCGGGCATGCGGCCTCTGTGATAGCTGCGTGCTGCGTCTGCGGGCGTTCGCGGCGGCGGGAGCCAGGGATCCAATTCCGTATGCAGAGAAAGAATTGCTGAATTCCTGATTGCTGAATGTCGGTCGAAATCGCGAGCCCGAGCTGATTTCCAATCAGCGCTGACGGCTCTTCAAGTCTTAAAGATGTTTCACGCCGGGAGGCCAGGATGAAGAAGCGTTTTGCAAGTCTCGTTTTCGTTCTCTTGATGCTGGGACTCTGTGTGCCTCCCGGTTTCGCCCAATTCTCCGGAACCGTCAAGGGAGTTTGCCGGGACAGCGATGGGAAGCCCATACCTGACGCAGTCGTTGTCTTCAACAATCTGGAAAACGGCCAGAAATTTACCCTCAAGACCAACAAGAAGGGTGAGTATTTCTCCCTCGGCGTCACCGCGGGCAAGTACAACATCCAACTCTACCAGAACGCAGACGACGCCAAAGCCAACAAAGAACTCTTCCACCTCAACAATGTCACCGTAACCCGCGACGAGAACGAGTTCCCCATCGATTTGAAAAAGGAAACTGAGGCGGCAGCAAAGGGCGCGGGCCTCACTCCGGAACAGCTCAAGGCGCGGCAGGCAGAGGTAGAAAAGGCTCAGAAGGAAAACACCACAATCAAGTCCCTTAACGAGAAGCTCGTTGCCGCCAACACCGCCATGAAGGCCGGCGATTACGATACCGCCGTCGCCACACTGACTCAAGCCACACAAATGGACGCTAGCCGCGACATCATCTGGGCCAATCTCGCCGATGCCGAACGTGGCTCCGCGCCGAAGCAGACCGATCCCGCGGAGAAAAAGGCGCGCCTGCAGGCCGCAGTCGACGACTATCAAAAGGCGATCGACCTCCGGCAAAAAGCCATGGAAACCAAGAAGAGTCCCGACGATGCCAAGCAACTGGCTGTCTACTACAACAACATGGCCGATGCTGAAAACAAGTCCGGCAAGGTCGACGATGCCGTTAAGGCGTACACCCAGGCGATCCAACTGAACCCCGAGGGCGCTGCCGGCTATTACTACAATATCGGCGCGGTGTTAACCAACGCGGGTAAAGTCGATGACGCCATTGCGGCCTTCGACAAGTGCATCGCAGTCGATCCCACCAGACCCGACCCCTACTATCAGAAAGGCGTGAACCTCATCGGCAAGGCCACCTTGCAGGGCGACAAAATGGTCGCTCCTCCCGGCACCGCCGAGGCGTTCAATAAGTATCTTGAACTTGCGCCCACCGGCCCTTACGCCGACGTCGCTAAGCAGATGCTGGCCAGCATCGGAGCCCCCATCGAAACCGGCTTCGGCAAAAAGAAAGCGCCAGCCAAGAAATCAAACTGACCGAACCCAGGCCATCGAGTGAACGGGCGGCCTGATAAGCCCCCTTTGGCGTCCGCCAACCCTCGCATTACCAAGGGCTATGTCCTAACCGTCCCTACGCTTCCATCCATCTGCGCGGTACAGTGTAGCTACCACCTGGCTCCTCCTCTGTGGTGCTTTCAATTCCGTAAGCAACAAAAACAGTCGGTACGAGGGCAGAATGGCAACACCTGGCATCGCGGCAATTTCGGTTTCCCTGGAAGGCTATTCCGGCAGCGGCAAAGTAGCCACCCCTGCTCTGCTGGGCGCCATGCTGCGCGCCGCCGACAAGATCAGCGATCTCATTTTCTCTCCCGGCCGCCCTCCCCAGGTCCAGGTCTACGGCCAGCTCATCCCTGTCCAGGTGGCAGGAATCGCAACTCTCACTCCCGATGACACTCGGCACATCGCCGTAGACCTCATTGGAGACAACAAACAGGCCCTTGCCACCCTCCGCGAGCAGGGGTCGTGTGACATTTCTTACGGCCTGGCCGGTGTCGCGCGCTTCCGCGTCAACGTCTTCATTCAGCGTGGCAGCTGCGCGGTCGTGATGCGCGTAATTCCCACCGCCATTCCTGATTTCGCCTCGCTCCGTTTGCCTTCGCACCTGGCAGACGTCGCCAAGCTCCGCGACGGCATCATCCTCGTAACCGGCCCCGCTGGTTCCGGCAAGTCCTCAACCCTCGCCGTCCTCCTCGACTGCATTAATCGCGAGAAGAACTATCACATCATCACCATTGAAGATCCCATTGAGTTCCTGCACAACCACAAGAACTCCACCATTCATCAGCGCGAACTGCACAGCGATACGCCCAGCTTCGCGCACGCCCTGCGCTCGGCGTTACGGCAGGCGCCCAAGGTGATTCTGGTTGGCGAGATGCGCGACCGCGAAACCATCGAGAGCGTCCTCGAAGCCGCCGAAACCGGCCACCTCGTGTTTTCCAGCCTCAATACCATGGACGCATCCAAGACCGTCGAGCGCATCGTTAGTTCGTTCTCGCCCGGCGAACAGCAGAGCACGCGCGAGCGTTTCGCCAAGTCCTTCCGTTACGTTATTTGCCAGCGGCTCCTGCCCAAAGCCGATCGCACGGGCCGTGTTCCCGTCGCAGAAATCCTGAAAGCCAACGCCCGCACCCGGGAGTGCATCGAGAAAGGCGAGCGGGACGGCAAAACCTTGCTCGACGCTGTAAAAGCCGCCTCGTCCGAGGGCATGCAACACTTCGATGGCGAAATCGCCCAGCTCGTCCGCGACCGCGTCGTCGACCTCGAAACCGGCCTCTCTTTCGCCAGCAATCCCACCGTCTTAGGCCAGGAACTCGCCCGATAACAGTTTGCAAGGCGCAGGGGGTTTGAAAGTGCGCGGACCTCTAGTCGTGCCGTAAGCCCACAAATTAAGAGGTGGAAGAGCGGCGCTTCAGCGCCGCGTAAAGCTCCCAAAATTAACCGGCTTTAGCCGCTGGCTTAAGGCGGGTCCAAAATTGGAAGGCGCACGCTCGTGAGCGCCTCCGGCTCCGCGCTGATCAGAAACGGAGAGCCAGACAAAGGCGCAAGGCTTCCCGTAGACGCATTCACGCTGAAGGCGAGAATGCTGTTCGCCTGAGAATCCGGAGCGTAGAAGACTCCGCCATTGCCGTTGATCAACCCTCCGAACGCCGTACCCGCAGGGAACGGAGATCCCCCGATCTCGGTCAGGATCCCCGTACTCTGGTCCACGCTATAAGCCGAGATCGTGTGGTCAAGCCCGTTAAGGGCATACAAGAAAGTGTTGTAGGCAAGCAGCGAGGCCGGTCCGCGCCCCGCCGCAAACGGCGAACCCGGGACCGGCACGAGAGCGCCCGACTCATTTACCGAGTAGGCCGCAATTTCGTTCAGGCCGCTCAGCGCGACGTAGACTGTAGTCCAGTTGACCGTGATCGCAGCCGGCGAACTGTTGGCTGGGGTTGCAAACGGAGAACCAGGAACCGGCGTAAGAGCGCAATTGGAATCAATCGTAAAGCCCCAAATCCCGCCTCCGGTGAAATCCGCAGCGTACAAAACGGAGAAATTGCCGGGGTTGTACGCGATCAGGTTGACTGGGGCAAAGCCGGCGGAGTAAGGCGAACCGGCGGCGGCTGTCAGGCCTCCGTCGGAAGAAACGTTGAAAGCAACGACTGTGCCGTTCGTGTCTCCAACATAAAGGCAATTGCCAAAGTTCGCGATTCCGGCCGGATCACCCGTACTCGCGCCCAGGCTGAACGGCGATCCCATAATCGCCGTCAGCATTCCATTGGTCTCGTTCACGGCAAAGCCATCAATCACATTGTTGTCGAAATCCGATGCATATACGGCGCTTCCCCCAATAGGCGCCGCAAGGTAAGGGCTATTAGCTGCGCCTTGCATAATTGTCGGCGTCCCTAGCGCGCCGCTCGAGTTGGCCTGGAAGGTAAGAATCTGGCCCGCGTTCGTCGTCGCATAAACAAACGAGCATCCGCTGCACGTATTGTTCGATTGATTGTTCATGCTGGGACTGTTCGAGCCGCAACTCGCGAGCATGAGGGGCAGAACCGTAAGGGAAAGAGCTTTGCTAAGAGGCCCGAGAGAGCGGATACGCATGGCTTCTCCTCCAGGTCGAAGTGAAGGCGCCGCGGATTCCGTTCGCCAACTTGAGCACCGGGCGCCCGATGTGACTGAACCCCGCGGCGAGAAAAAGGTTGCCTACCCCTGATCATATCCCCGCGCGGAAGCCTCAGGGTGCGGAGGGTATGGTTTTAGCCGCGCCGCAATCTGGCCTTTGGGTGGAGCAGCGCGCCCCGGAATTCTCACGGCAAATCCACATCCGCAAAAGGTTCGTATCAGGGCATCGCGTCAGCGATGCCGTAAGGCACCCCACGATCAACCCGGCTTCAGCCGCTGAGCTACCTGAACTCACCCAGCTCCACCCCCCCTCGGCTGCTCACGGCCAATCCACATCCAACGCATAAATATCCATCGTGCTCGCATCCCGCACAAAAAGCCGCGAGTCGTCCGGCGCCTGCCCGCTCCACGATCCCCAAATCCCGAAATAGCGGCGCAAACTCCCAAGACTAAACAGGTCCTCAGGATGGTTATCCCCAACCTTAACGCGGTGGCACTTGGGATTCTCTATACCGAAGTTGTCGTAATACACATAGCGGCTGTCCGCCGACCAATACGGATAGTTCACATTGGCATCCTCGAACCACTCCGCCCACTTCTGCGTGCGGAAATCGTAGATCATGACCTTATGCGAGCCCTCGACACTGACGGCAGCCAGGTAACGGCCGTCGGGAGACCAGCGCGGCGAAAATAGGCCCGTGGAGCCGGGAAAAGTCGCCGTCTTGCGGCTCTTCACATCCACGAGCTGAATATCCTTCGTTCCGGTGTTCAAGGAAGAAAGCCGTCCGAAGGCAACCTGGCTGCCATCCGGAGACCAGGTCGCGTCTATTTCCCCAAGGTTTTCCGGCAGTAACTCCTCGGGCGAGTCGCCTTGCGCGGAAACCAGAAAGATCTTAAATGGCTTTCCGGCTCGGCCGGAAATGTACGCGATTTGGCTTCCGTCTGGCGACCACTCCGGAAGCGAAGCCACCGCGGGCGGATAGGTAAGCTGCAGCCGTTCGCTGCCGTCCACACGGCTGCGCCACAACGTTCCGTCGGGGACCGCCACGTACGCGGCCCATTTGCCGTCGCGCGAGAAGGCTACGTCGGTCGCCGAAATTCCCCCGAGGAACGGGACGAATTGCTTCGCAGCAGCGTCGTAGCGTACCAGTTCGCCGCGCGCCTGCATGCCCTGCACGAATAGCTTCTTGCCATCCGGGCTCGGCACGCCGGCGTGATATACGATCGGGCCAGCCGTCAGTTGCGTGGGAACAGCGGAAGCTTTGCGAAACATTCCGACGGAGTCCGCGACCGCAAAAATATTGTTGCTTTCGCCTTGGCCGCTTTCGAAGACGTAGTAGCGCCCATCCGGGGTCCAGCGGCCCCAGTTTTCCTGCGGCGGATTGTGCCAGCCCTTGAGCAGTTGATGCAGATTGGATCCGTCGGACCGGACCTCCCACAGCGAGTTCGTGTTGGCCGGATCATGGACCGAAAAGCGGATCCGGCTTCCATCGGGAGAGAACGTGGCGCCATACGCAGCACCCGGGGTGGTGACGAGAAGATGCGCCCCCGTGCCTTCGGCGTTCGCCAGGTACAAGTCCGAGCCTTTGATGAACGCTAGGTAACGCCCGTCCCGCGACCAGGCGCCCGAACTGCCCTCTATATCACCCAGGCGCCGCGGCGAACCGGCGGGCAACGGCAGCGCCCACAAAGGGACAACTCTGTCGCCGGTCGCCATCATGCTGGCCACCAGCAGTTGGGAATGGTCGGAAGAGATGTCAAGGATAGCCATGCTCTTGATGGACGCCTGAATTATCGACGTTTCGCCGCCCGTTGCTGAAACCTGCGCCAGTACCACCCCTTCAGGACGCCACTGGGTGGCATAGACCCGCGCGCCGTCGGTCAGCATATTTCCCATGTTGTAGCCGTCACGCGTGATCTGCGTGATGCCGGTGACCTTCGGCGAACTTACCGGGAGCAAGGCCCAGACGGCTAGGGCCGCCACTAGCAATCCAGTCACTCCCGCCAGCAGCCAGAGCCAGCGACGCTTGCCTTCTGAGGCATGGCTCACGGTCGCGGCGGCGACGCTCACCCGGCCCGACGTGCTCTCCCGCTTCAGCCGTTTCAAGTCGGCGCGGATTTCAGCGGCGCTCTGGTAGCGGGTCTCGCGGTCCTTGTCGAGGGCCTTGCTGATGATGTGCTCAAGCCCAGGCGGAAGGTCGGGATTGAGCCGGTGCGCAGGCGCAGGGTCCTTGTGCAGAATGGAATCGAAGACCGCGGCCGTAGTCTCTCCGCGAAAAGGTAGTTGCCCCGTGGCCATCTCATACAGGACGGTGCCGAAAGAGAAAACATCGGTACGGCTGTCAAGATCCTTGCCCAGAGCCTGCTCCGGCGACATATAAGCCACGGTGCCCAGAGTGCTGCCAGCACTGGTGAGGTGAGGATTGTTCGAACTGGCGATGGTCGCGCCATCCGGCGTCGTGGTCGCATGCGTCTTCGCCAATCCGAAATCGAGAATCTTGGCATGCCCGCGCTCGGTCACGAAGATGTTCGCGGGCTTGATGTCACGATGGACAATTCCTTTCGCATGGGCCGCGTCCAGCGCGTCGGCAATTTCTATCCCCAGATCGAGTATGCGTTCCAACTCGATTCGCGGCCCAAGTATCAGATCCCGGAGAGTCTTGCCCTCCAGATATTCCATCACCAGAAAGAGCCGGCCCTGGTGCTCGCCAATCTCATAGATGGTGCAGATGTTGGGATGGTTCAGAGCCGAAGAAGCCCGAGCCTCGCGCCGGAAGCGCTCCAGCGCCTGCGCATCGTTCGCCAAAGCGTCAGGCAGAAACTTGAGCGCGACGAAGCGGTTGAGTTGGATGTCCTCGGCCTGGTAAACCACACCCATCCCACCCCCGCCAATCTTGCTCAGGACGCGATAGTGAGAGACGGTTTGCCCAAGAATGGATTGCAGTTCAGACACGCGGCCAATCTTAGCAGACGTGCAACGCGAAAGTCGTGACACCAACACGCCTTCCGTACCGTGGAAGAGCGACGCTTTCAGCGTCGCGTAAGCGCCCCTAAAATTGAACCGGCTTTGGCCGCTGGGTCTATTATCGCTGAATGGCCGCGCCGCCCACCCAATCCCTGGTCCTGACCTTCGAAGACGCCCGCCGTGCCGTCGAAGACCACGCCTCGCGTCTGGCTCCAGCGGGAACCGAAACCGTAGCGCTCCTCCACGCCGCCGGACGCGTTCTGGCCGAACCCATCGCCGCCGACCGCGACATCCCTCCATTCCCACGCTCCATGCGTGACGGCTACGCCGTGCGCGCCGCCGATCTGGCAACCCTTCCGGCAAGTCTGAAAGTGATCGGAGAGATCAAAGCCGGCCCGCTAGAACTCCCCTCCCCACTGAATCAGGGCGAAGCCTTTTCCATAATGACCGGCGCCCCGGTACCTCCCGGTGCCGACGCCGTAGTGATGGTCGAATACACATCGCAGCAAGGTGACCTTGTCGAAATAAAAAAGGGAATCGCTGCCGGCGAGAATGTCGTCGCTCAGGGAGCCGAAGCCAAACGCGGCAACCTGCTGCTGGATCGCGGCACGCGCTTCAACGAAGCCGCTATCGCGCTCGCGGCCTCGGTCGGCAAATCGCGCTTGCAGGTATTTGTTCGCCCGCGCGTCGCCATTCTTACCACCGGCGACGAGATCGTCGCGGTAGAATCCGCCCCCGGCCCAGCGCAGATTCGCAACTCCAACAGCTATTCGCTCGCTGCCCAGATTCAGCATGCCGGCGGCCAACCCGTTATCTTGCCCATCGCTCCCGACCACGCTCACCGCCTGCGCGATTTGATCGAAGAAGGTCTTAAACGCGATCTGCTCATCATGACCGGCGGCGTCTCCATGGGACGCTACGACCTCGTCGAACAGGTTCTCGCCGATCTTCAAGCCGAATTCTTCTTCACCGGAGCAAGAATCCAACCCGGCCAGCCCGTAGTCTTCGGCCGCGTCCCGTGTGGTGCCGGCTCAGGTGGGGGCGGGCGACTCGCACGCTCAGGGGCGCCAGCCCCGTCTTCCAACAACAGCTCGCACAAATATTTCTTCGGTCTTCCCGGCAACCCAGTCTCCACCATGGTCACCTTCGAACTGTTCGCGAGGCCAATGCTCGAAGCGTTGTCGGGGATATCTCCCCGTCCGCTCACCTTCCTGCATGCCCGCCTGAAATCCGAGATCCGCGTCAAGCCTGGCCTAAGACGCTTCCTCCCCGCGCTCCACGTCGGCCAATACGATGAGTCAATCGTGGAGCTAGTCCCCTGGCAGGGATCAGGCGACATCGCCGCCCAAGCCCGTTCGAATTGTTACATCGTCATCCCGCCTGATCGCACCCATATTCCCGCGGGCGAATGGATAGCAGTAATGCCCCGGTAAACAACCCATCTGCGCTCATCAGTGAAGCCGCTCGGCAGCGCATCAATCGGATCATCGCCTTTCTGGCCACTGACCACTGACCACTGGTTCCCTGTAAGATAGAGCTTCCGCATGGCGAAAAAGCTCTCTCACTACGATGCCGCCGGCCGCGCTCGCATGGTCGATATCTCGGGCAAAACAGCCACCAAACGCGAAGCCGAGGCCAGCGCCTTTGTGCGCATGAGTCCAAAGGTGATGAAAGCACTGCCCCGCAATCCCAAAGGCGATCCTCTGGAAGTCGCCCGCATCGCCGGAATTTTGGGCGCCAAGCGCACCTCGGAGCTAATCCCAATGTGCCATCACCTGCCGCTCTCGCACATTGATGTCGAGATGACGCTGTGCGAGAATGGCGTCGCCATCACCACCAAAGTCACAACCACCGCCGAAACCGGAGTCGAGATGGAAGCCCTCGTAGCCGCCGGAATTTCCGCCCTGACTTTGTATGATATGGGGAAGGGGCTCGATAAAGGGATTGAGATTCGCGAAATTGTGTTGCGGCGCAAGAGTGGCGGAAAGAGCGGAGAGTATCGGCGGGCGAAGTAAATTCCATGGCCAACGACGTCAAACTGCTCCTGGTCGATGACAATCCGATGGTGTTGAGCATGCTCGAGCAGGCGCTCACTCCCTTTGCGCTGGTTGCAGCTGCCGGCGACGCGGCCGATGCTTTGCTGAAGGCGGTTGACGACCCTCCCGATCTCGTCGTCTGCGACTACCGCATGCCGGGCATGGATGGGCGCCAACTGGTGGAGCGGTTGAAGAGCCGGCCCGCCACGGCGAATTTCTCCGCGATCCTGCTGGCCAGCCGCACTGACATCGATGAGCGCCTTTCGCCGCAGGATGCCGCCGACGACTACATCGCCAAGCCGTTTTTCCTGAAGGAAGCCACGCGGCGCATCAAGCGCACGGTCGATCGCATTGCGCTCGAGAAAATGGCGAAGACCGCTCCCTCCGACGGCGTGGTGCGCGGCAATCTTTCGCAGATGAACGTGATCGACCTGATGCAGTCGCTCGAAATGGGGCGCAAGAGCTGCCAGCTCAAACTCAATCAGGGCTCCGACAAGTGCGAGGTGTTCTTTGTCGAGGGCCAGGTCAAGCATGCCACTTACGGAGCGTTAACCGGCGATGAAGCTGTCTTCAAAGTTCTACGCTGGACCGGCGGCAACTTCGAACTGAACTTCGAGGGCAAGACCGATCAGGAAACCACCAAGCTCAACACTCAGGGATTGCTGATGGAGGGCCTGCGCCTGCTCGACGAATCCCAGCGTGAAGGCGGCGCGGAGGCCGCCGAAGAAAGCGCCTCGACTGTAAGCACCAGCGCGAGCAGCCCCGCGAGTAGCGGGCCGAGCGGCAGTAGCGGAGTTAGTTCGAGCTTGCCTGGTTCGAGCGTATCCGGTTCGAGCGTATCTGGTTCGAGCCGCAACACGGAAGAGGAAGAAGATGTCCTCCTCGACAGCTGAGGGATCCTCTCACGTGCTCGCGGCCGCTGTCGTTACGGTCAGCGATTCCTGCGCGCGCGGAGAACGCGTGGATATTTCTGGGCCGGCGATTGTCGAAATCCTGAACAAATCCGGCTTCGACGTAGTGGCTACGCGAATCGTGCAAGACGATTCCATGCAGATTCAGAATGCCCTGGTTCACTTCGCGCTCGAAGCGCGCTTCATCGTAACCACCGGCGGAACAGGAATTGCGCCGCGCGATGTCACCCCCGAGGCGACCGAAGCGATTTGTGATCGACTGATTGACGGCGTTGGCGAACGCATGCGCCTTGAGGGTGCGAAGAAAACTCCCTTCGCCGCTCTGAGCCGGGGGGTCTGCGGCGTGCGGGAGAAGACTCTGATTCTGAACCTGCCGGGCAATCCCAGGGGCGCGGTGGAATCTCTGGAAGCTGTGCTGGAGTTGATTCCGCATGCGCTCGATTTGCTGGACGGAAAGACGGAGCACTCGTAAAAAGCGAGCCGCTTCATCGGCGAACGCTTCATCGGGCCGACCAAGAGTGAGGGACGACTATGGCGAACAAATTTGGCGCGGATATTTTGATTCAGGCGAAAGATCCTATGAAAGCCGCAAGGTTCTATGTGAAAGAACTCGGTTTTGAGATTACGGATAAAAACCCGAAAATGGTTGGCCTCCACGGGCCGCATATCAATCTGTTTATCGAGCCCGGCCCGCCTCTGGGGCCGGTCTTGGAAGTCACCGTGAAGAGCGTCAAGAAGGCCAAAGCGAATCTGACCAAGAAGGGCTGCCGGGTGGTGAAGGACGAGCCTGATTTTCCACGATGCTACATCAAAGATCCCTACGGTCTGATTTATAACCTGACGGAATGAGAATCGAGCCCAAACGTGAAATTCTGGAGTCGATCCGCAAGGTCAAGATCAAAATCAGGGGCGACGGACAGGAGTGTCCGTCCTACACGAGGCTGGCCAGCCCCGCCCAGCAACTCCGGGAGCGAATTCTGAAGAGGATTGCGAACAGAAGTCAGTGAGTGCGACGCTTGCGGCGCGATTAACTGGGGCGGGGTTGTCGAAGCCTGGGGCGGATCACGCGCCGCTCCAGCTCGTGAATGCGATCTCTGTTCTCCTCGTAGGCGGCGCGTTCTGCGGGAGACAGACCTCCGAATACCCAGTCCTCGCGAAACTTACTTTGTTCCCCGCGAAGTCGGGTGAGTTCGGATTCGGGCGTTTCATATTGCATGATGAACCACTGCGGTCGATTCGAGCGCGTCTAGACCGAGACATAGACGAAACCCCAGACGAAAATAAAGAAGGCCTCTTACTTCGACCATACGCGGCGAGGCACGCGAT
>Ga0209380_10000124_pt1 | contig 48299 bp, 48 predicted proteins | sample HubBroMetageWFT6_FD_188347 | JGI IMG/M metagenome (GOLD analysis project Ga0209380, IMG submission 188347) | Warmed and freeze-thawed soil microbial communities from the Hubbard Brook experimental Forest, New Hampshire - Hubbard Brook CCASE Soil... | ecosystem: Environmental > Terrestrial >...
CGGCCGCGAGCCAAGCGGGCGACCGGCGGGCGCCACCGTGGCCCGCCGCTCGGCCAGCTCGGCCAGAGAGATAGGCCGGGCGCTGGCCTCGACGTACTCCCGGATCTGTTCGGTCAGCTCATTCGTCATGGTCGTCACTCCCCGTTCCGAGCGCGGCCCGCAGCCGCGCTAGCCCTCGTTCCGCATGGTTCTGGACCGATGTCCGCCGCAGGCCGGTCAGCTCGGCGACCTCGCGCAGCGTGTAGCCGTAGCCGTGCACGAGCACGACGGCCAGCCGCTGCCGCTGGGTGAGAGCCGCCAGCGCGGCTGGCAGTCCCGGCTCGAACCGGTACTCGCCCGCGCTGGGCGCCTCGTGCAGCACCGGCTGCCGCTTATGCCGGCGGCCGCGGGTCTGCCCGACCCGGAACAGGTAGCCGGGCAGGTTAGCCAGGCCGGACAGCCGGTCCCAGTGCTCCCAGGCGTAGGCGAGGGCCTCGGCCGCCGCGTCGCGGCCCTGCTCCGGCCCGAAGGCCGCGACCAGGGCCCGCCGCAGGCGCGGCTCGGCCTCGCGCACGAAGGCCTCGAAGTCTTCCGGGCCCGGCGGACTGCCCGCCGCCACCGGGGCGGCGTCTAGTGTTTTCGGCGTCGTGTCCATCACCTGAGAAAGCCCCTGGCCGCCGGCCTGTACCACAGCGGGCTAGAAGTACCTGGGATTGGCGATCGCCAGCCGGGTGGCGACCGCGTCGGCCAGGCTCGCGTCGGGCGGGAGCGGGCCCGCCTCGAGCTCCCGGGACACGATCGCCAGCGCGTTCGCGGCGACCCGCGCGTGGAAGGAAAGCTGGCCGGTCGTCGCCGGCATGACCTGAGTCGTCAGGTACTCGCGCACCGCGTCGAGCAGCTCGCTCGCCGTGGGCCGGCCGTACGGATCCGGCTGCGCCACCGGCTCGCCCGACAGCTGCGGCCGGCGGGCGGCGGCCGCGTCCGCCTCGGCGGGCTGCAGCAGGAGCAGCAGGTCCCACTCTTGCTCGGCCACCCGCCGTCCGATCGCGGCCAGCTCCACCGAGCGGTACGCGCCCGACAGGTGCGCAAAGGCCTGGCTGAGACAGATCACGCCCCACCGCAGCGTGCCCAGCACCTCCCACCAGCGCAGCTCGGCCAGTCCGATCTCGGCGCCCCCGGCCTCGCGGTAGGCGGCGAGGAGTTCCTCCCGGCTGCCGACGCCCGCGACGGGCGGGCCCGCGCCGAACCGCCAGGCCTTCACGCACAGCCAGCCCAGGTCCTCGGCCGGATTCCCGAGATGGGTGAGCTCCCAGTCCAGGACCGCCCGCAGGCCCTCGGGGCCGACGATCAGGTTGCCGAGGCGGAAGTCGCCGTGCAGGAGCACCGGCTCGCGCGCGGCCGGCGGGCTCCCGGCCAGCCAGTCCAGCGCCAGCTCGAACACCTCACTGGGCCGACCGAACGAATCGAGCTGCTCCCGCAGCCCCGCGAGCGGGTCCGGCTGCGGGAATCCGGCGGGCACGGCGATCGCGTGCAGACCGGCCGCGAACCCGCCGAGCTGGCCGGCCAGCTGACCGCGTGCCTGCTCGTATTCGGCATCCCGCAGGATCCGCCGCGCGATCGTCTCGCCCGGTATCCGCCGCATCACGATGCCCCGGTCGCCGAGAAGCACCTCGGGTACGGGCAGGCCCGCGGCGTGGGCCAGCCCGATCGCCGCCGCCTCCCGGTCGATCCCGCCCGGCTCCCTGGGCCGGCCGGGAGGATCGCGCCGCAGGATGAGCTCGGTGCGCGTGCCGTCGGTCCCGACCGCGTCGAACGACCAGGTCTCCTTGGACGCGCCTCCCGATAGCCGGGCCAGATCCTCGATGACCGCGCCGGGGCCGGCCCAGGGCGTCAGCGCCTGCGCCAGCTCGTTCCGGTCAATCACTCCGACACGCCCTTCGGGGCGCGCTGATGCATGAAACCGAACATGTACCCGGCCACCCGGCGCATCTGGATCTCCTCGGCCCCCTCGGTGATCCGGTACCGGCGATGGTGGCGGTAGATGTGCTCGAACGGCTTATGCCGCGAGTAGCCGAGGCCGCCGTGCACCTGCATGGCCCGGTCGGCGGCCTCGCAGCACAGCCGGTTGGCCCAGTAGTTGCACATGGAGACCTTGTCCGAGGCCGAGAACGGGCCGTCGCGGTCCATCAGCCAGGCGGTCTTGTGGATCAGGGCGCGCAGCATCTCGCACTGCGTCTGGAGCTCGACCAGCGGGAACTGGATCGCCTGGTTGGCGGCCAGCGGCTTGCCGAACGGCCGCCGCTCCCGGGCGTAGGCGACCGACTCGTTGATGCAGTACTGCGCCGCGCCGAGACTGGAGGCGGCCTGGCGGATCCGGTTCTCGTTGAAGAAATGCTGCACGACCTGCAGCCCCCGGCCCTCCCCGCCGAAGATCGCGCTATCAGGGACGCGCACGTCACGGAACGTCACGTGCGCGTGGTCGGTCGGCATGTTGAACGTCCACAGGTACTCCTCGACCGTGAAGCCGGGCGAGGCGATCGGGGTCAGGAACGCGGTGATCCCCTCGGCGTCGCCGGGTTTGCCGGCGGTCCTGGCGAAGATCAGGTCGTGCGAGGCGGCGTGCACGCCGGTATTCCAGGTCTTCTCCCCGTTGATCACGAAGGCGTCCCCGTCGCGCACTGCGCTGGTCTCCATGAACGTGGCGTCGCTGCCGTGCGCGGGCTCAGTGATGCCGAACGCGAAGCCGCCGCGCCCGGCCGCGAGCCGGTCGACCCATTCGGCCTGCTGGCCGGCCGTGCCGTACTCCAGCATCAGCAGGAGGCCGACGTTGTTGCCCACGATCATGTGCTCGTTCTGCAGGTCGCAGTGCAGGCCGAGACCCTGGCCGGCGAGGTGCTCCCTGATAATCGCCATGCCCAGGTTCGTGCCGTCCCGGCCGCCGTATTTTTTCGGGAACGCATAGCGATAGTGGCCGGCCTCGTCCGCCCGCCGGCGCGCCTCGGCCAGCAGGAGCTCCCACTCACGGCTGGGGAGGCCGCCGCGATCCCAGTCGGTCCTGGCGTCCTCGCGGCGGTAGTCGAAGAAGCGGATGTTGTCGTCCTGCTGCTCCAGGGGGCGGATCTCGCGTTCGATGAACTCGTCGAGCTCCTCGAGGTAACTGGCCAGGTCCGCCGGGACGTCGAAGTCCATGGTCTCTCTCCTCCGATCTGCGGCGAAACATGGCTTACGGTACGCAGCTAACAGCTCGGGCGGAAGATTCATGGCGGTCGGCGGGAACATGAGGCGGGTCCATTGGCAAAGACGGGTGTCCTATCAGACTGCGGGAGGCCCACCTATGAGGACTGCCGATGAGAGTTGACAGCGCAGTGAGCGTTCCGGCCGAGCGAGCCGGCGGCGCCAGTGCGGACGACGCCACGGTCATCGCTCGGTCGATCGACGAGCCCGAGTGGTTTGCTGCCCTGTTCCGCCGCCATGCCGCGCCGATCCAGCGGTATGTCACGCGCCGGATCGGGCTCACCGCCGCCGAGGACGTTGTCGCTGAGACGTTCCTGATCGCATTTCGCCAGCGCGGCGAGTACCAGCTCGACCGCCACGACGCGCTGCCCTGGCTGTACGGGATCGCGACCAACATGATCGGCCGCCATCGGCGCACCGAACTCAGGCAACTGCGGCTGCTCGCCCGCACCGGGGCGGATCCGGTGATCGAACCATTCACCGAGCGGGTCGACGCCGCGGTCAGCGCGGATGCCGCCAAGGCGCGGCTCGGCGCCGCGCTGGCCCGGCTGCCTGCGGGGCACCGTGATGCGCTGCTGCTTGTGGCCTGGGGCGGCCTGACGTACGAGCAGGTGGCCGTCGCGACGGGCGCGCCGCTTGGCACCGTGCAGTCACGGGTGAGCCGGGCCCGGCGCAAGCTGCGTCAGGCACTGGGCGATCTCGACCCGGCCGCGCTGGGCACGGGGCCCGGGCAGCAGCCACGCAAGCCGCGCCGTTCCGAGCAGGCTAGGAGTACTGAGGAGACATGTCATGAATGAGCTTGATCTACTGAGTCTGCTGCGGGACGAGGTGCCGCTCACCGAGCCGTCGCCCGCAGTCGAGCACGCCGTCCAGACCGCGGTCCGGGCCCAGGTCCCTGCCGGAGCGGCACCGCGCCGTGGCCACCCGGCTGGCCGGCCTCGCGGGCGAGCCCCGAGACTTCCGCAGTCGGCCTGGCAGCGTCGCATGGTGGTGGCCGGCCTGGCCGCCGCTGCTGTAGCAGGCGCCGCGATCCTTGTCACCGGCCTGTCTGCGCGCGGTCCTGCCGCCAGCCGTCCCGGAGCCGGACTCGTGACGAGCGGCCCCGCGGTCGGAGCCAAGCTGCCGACGCAACGCGGTCTCGGGAAGGCCAGGACCGAGGCGCAACTGATCGACTACGCCACCCGTTCTGCCGCCGCCTCGCCGGCCTTCGTCCCCAGCTCCCACGAGTGGGTCTATACCGAGACCGAGGTCGCGAGCTCGTCCGCCGGCGGTGGCGGTTTCCTGTTCGGGCCACCGAACGAGCGCGTGATCGGGCAGGAGTGGGCCAGAGTCGACCAGCGACTGTATGCCAGCTACGTGCACGGCCATCTCCGGTTCGGCCGCGGCGGCGGCCCTGGCTCCACTCTCGGTGGCTGGAAGAGCATCGGGCCTTCCTACCTGAACTCGCTGCCCACCAGGCCAGCCCAGCTAGAGGCCGTCATCCTGGCTAATAACAGCAACCCGCACATGCCCTGGTACGTCGGTCCCGACAAGAACTACACAATTTTCAACGGGATCTTCACGCTGATGTCAGATGGCGAGTCGGAAGGCACCTGGATCCCGCCGAAGCTGCTGGCCGCTATGTACCGGATCCTTGCCAGCCTCCCTGGCGTGCATTTCGACCTGACCACTGACCTCGCCGGCCGGAGCGGGATGGGTTTCTACATGCTGACCGGCGGCTGGGAAAAGCAGGAAATCGTGATCGACCCGGCTACCTACGCCTACATGGGTGATGAGTGGGTCGCCGTCAAGGCCCACACCAGCGTGGCCACTGACGGTACGCGGTACATCAAGAAGGGCCAGGTACTCGGCTGGGAGGCGCTGCTCCACATCGCCGTGGTGCGGCATGCCGGGCAGATCTAGCACTAGAGCATTTCGCTACCGGCGGGTAATGTCAGCGTTATAGGCGTTAACTCCGGGAGGGCCGCTGTGAGCACCTACGAGCACTACACCACGCCCGTCGAGCCAGGTACCTGGGACATCCCGGCGTCCGGCGCGGTCAGGTTCAACTGGGAATACGACAGCGGCCGTACCCGGCTGATCGACCTCTACCAGCGGGGCAAGGACAAGCAGTGGGACGCCACCAAGCGGATCGACTGGTCGATCGAGGTCAATCCCTGCAACGTCATGGACCAGGGCGAGGAGCTTAACCCGATCTACGGCTCGGCTCAGTGGGAGAAGCTGAACCAGGCCGAACGCGACGAGCTTGGCCACCACCTGTCAGCGTGGCTGTTCAGCCAGTTCCTGCACGGGGAGCAGGGCGCGCTGACGGTGGCGGCCAGGATCGTCGAGTCCGTACCCGACATGGACTCGAAGTTCTACGCCGCCACGCAGGCCATGGACGAGGCGCGGCACGTGGAGCTGTACGCGAAGTTCATGAAGGAGAAGATCGGCCTGTACTACCCGGTCAACCCGGACCTGGCCAAGCTGCTGGAGGACGCCCTCTCCGACTCGCGCTGGGACATGCCCTACCTCGGCATGCAGGTGCTGATCGAGGGCCTGGCGCTGGCCGCGTTCGGGGTGCACCGGGACCTCTCCAACAACGACCTGGTCACCCAGCTGCTCGCCTACGTGATGCAGGACGAGGCGCGGCACGTCGCGTTCGGGAGGCTGGCGCTGCGCGACTACTACAAGGAACTGACCGCGGCCGAGCGCGCCGACCGCGAGGAGTTCGTGGTCGAGGGCTGCTACCTGATGCGCAACCGGTTCACCGGCCGCGAGGTGTGGGAGCGCATGGGCTTCGATGTCGAGGAGTGCGTCGCGTTCACCGATCAGTCGCCGGTGCAGCAGGCGTTCCGGACCCTGCTGTTCTCCCGGATCGTGCCGTGCGTCCGGGACATCGGGCTCTGGGGCCCGAAGGTCCAGCACGCTTACGCCGACCTCGGCGTCATCGAGGCGGCCGACTCCGACCTCGAGGTGCTCATGCGCGCCGACGAGGAGCTGGCGGAGAAGATCGACGAGCAGAAGTACGCCGTCGAGCTGGCCGCCCGCCAGTCCGAGGTCGACGACGCGATCGCGCTGGCCGACTAGCCGCAGCTCAACGCAGGCCCGGTACGGTCGCAGGGTGGAGATCGTGCCGATGACCGCCGAGTATGCGGCGGACATCATCACGTGGCGGTACGCGCCTCCCTACGACTGCTACGACATGACCGAAGCGGATCCGGCGTTCATCACCAGCGAGGCCGGCGGGTACTTCGCGCTGGCCGACGGCGGCGCCCTGATCGGGTTCCGGTCGTTCGGCGCGGACGGCCAGGTACCAGGCGGCCGTTACGACGGGCAGGGCGTTCCGCGTCACGGTGGCACGTTTCAATGCCCGCGCGCTGCGCGTCGTGGAGAGCCTCGGCTTCCGGCGCGAGGACAGCTTCACGGCGACGAGCGACGGGCGCGATTACCAGATTCTCCGGCTTACCAGAGGTCACCGCCGGTAAGCACGTAAATGAACGGCACGAGCGGGATGATGGAGAAGATCGCCCAGGCTAGTTTTGCGCCGCCGCCGATGTCATCTCGTCCGAGCAGGTTGATCCAGATCAGGACCACGGCAATCGGGTGCAGGAAGCACAGCAGCAGCTCGATAATTTTCTTCATGCCCTATTCGTACCCACCAGCGGGCCGATCATCGGTGCCCGTTACGATCGCAGCGTGAGCGATCTTGAGTTCCCGCAGTTCCCGCCCGGCTTCACCTGGGGAGTAGCAACCGCCGCCTACCAGATCGAGGGCGCGGTGGCCGAGGACGGCCGCACCGACTCGGTCTGGGATACGTTCTGCCGGCGGCCCGGCGCGGTCAGGGACGGCCAGACCGGCGATGTCGCCGACGATCACTACCACCGGTGGCCGGAAGACGTCGCGCTCATGGCGGACCTCGGCATCGACGCCTACCGCTTCTCCATCGGCTGGCCGCGCGTCCAGCCTGGCGGTACGGGCAAGGCCAACGAGGCCGGGCTGGACTTCTACGACCGGCTGACCGACGCCCTGCTGGCCGAGGGCATCAAGCCGATGCCAACGCTGTTCCACTGGGACCTGCCGCAGGAACTCGAGGACGCGGGCGGCTGGCTCGCGCGCGACACCGCGGCGAGGTTCGCCGACTACGCGAGCCTGGCCGCCGAGCGCCTCGCCGACCGGATCGACACCTGGATCACGCTCAACGAGCCGTTCATCGTGATGGCGTTCGGCTATGCGCTCGGCATGCACGCACCCGGCCAGGCTCTGATGCTCGGCGCGCTGCCGACCGCGCATCATCAGCTGCTCGGGCACGGCCTGGCGACCGCGGCGCTGCGGGCGGCCGGCGCGCGGCAGGTCATCATCACCAACAACTACTCCCCCGTGTGGCCCGCGTCCGCCAGCCCCGAGGACATCACCGCCGCGGCGGCCTGGGACGCGCTCCAGAACCAGCTCTTCACCGACCCCGTGCTGCTCGGCAGCTACCCGGATCTGTCGGCCTTCGACCTCGGCCCCGGCGGCCTGTCCTTCATCCACGAGGGCGACCTCGCGGTGATCTCGGCGCCCATCGACGGCCTCGGCGTGAACTACTACATGCCGACGCGGGTGTCCGCCCTCGCGGACTCGCCGCTGCCGTTCCAGATGGAGCCGATCGAGGGCTACCCGCTGACCGCGTTCGGCTGGCCGGTGATCCCGGCGGGCCTGTCCGAGCTGCTGCTGCAGCTGCGCGAGCGGTACGCCGACCGGCTGCCGCCGGTGTACGTCACCGAGAACGGCTGCTCGGTCGCCGACGAGCCGGATGCGGGCGGCGCCGTCAACGACCAGTTCAGGATCGGCTATCTCGACGGCCACATCCGCGCGGTCGCCGATGCGATGGCTGCGGGCGTGGATGTTCGCAGCTACCTGACCTGGTCGCTGATCGACAACTTCGAGTGGAGCGAGGGCTATCACCAGCGCTTCGGGCTCGTTCACGTTGACTTCGAGACGCAGCGGCGCACGCCCAAGTCGTCGTTCGCCTGGTTCCGGGACATGATCGCGGCCCAGCGCAATGGCGCCTCGGCGACCTGAGAAATACACCCGCGCGGGTATTGCCACCATTACTACTAGCGAGTAACCTACCGGCCAGTAGCACTTGTCAGGCATCGAGCACGGCACGAATCCGCCGCAACCGACCTGATCAGCGCGGCTGGGACGCGGAGCACGGATGCGCCGAGACCGCTGGCCGGAGCAGCAATGACTGCCGTTGGGGGGGCGCGATGCGCCCATCTCCTAGGAGGAGCTCAGCACCGATGCGCAGACCTGTCCTCACGTCACTGGCAATTACCGCCGCGTCCGGAGCTCTGATCGGGCTCGGCGCAATCCCCGCCTCCGCCGATACGTCGATCACCGCCACCTACCCGGTGAGCGGCAGCACGTTCATCAAGGCGCTCAACTCGACCGTGTCCCTCGGTCCTGGCACGCTCACCAGCACCGTGGACCTCAACACGTCCGCCGTCACGTCGTCCACGCTGTCGCTGCCGCCGGCCACCGGGTCGTTCAAGGAACTCGGGTTCATCCCCGTCACGGCGACCACCGCGTTCGTCCAGGACGGGAACGCGACCGGGACGGTGAGCCTCAGCAAGAACACCGTGAGCGTCACCACGCAGGTCACCATGCAGCTCACCAGCCTCAAGATCGCGGGCGTCCCGGTGCTCATCGGCAAGAGCTGCCAGACGTCCACCCCGGCCACGATCACGGTCTCGTCGCAGCCCGGCTTCAACGTGCTGAACGGCGGCACCGTCGCCGGCACCTACACCATCCCGAAGTTCAGTCACTGCGGGCTGGGGACGCTCCTGATCAACCTCACGATCCCCGGCTCCGGCAACACGATCTCGCTCACGCTCGGCAAGGCCACGCTGTAACCGGGCTAGCTCAGTACGCCAGGGCGGGCGCACTCTTCACCCAGCTGTCGTCGTCGAGGACGGCCCCGATGAAGTGGGCCACGTCGGCACGGGAGATCTTGCGCCCGCCCGCAGGCGAGTAATCGGGCCGCACGCGGTAGCGGCCCGTCAGCGGCCCGCTGGTCAGCTGGGTCGCGCGGACCAGCGTCCACTCCAGCCCGCTGGCCCTGATCGCCGACTCCATGTCCCGCACGTCAGCGAACTGCTTCGCCAGCACGCGGGGCAGGATCAGCTTGATCATCGCGTTCATGTCCGGGTCGCCGGAGATAAACGCGCCCGCCGCCGACACGCAGATCAGCCGCCTGGCGCCACCGGTGCTCATCGCCGCGACGAGGTTCCGGCTTGCGGTGCCGAGCATCCCCTGAGTCCTCGCGCCGCGCGGCCCGAGGGCCGACAGCACCGCGTCGGCACCGCGCACAACCGCGCTCACCGCGGCGGCGTCCGTCGCGTCCCCCGGCACCACCGTCAGTCCGGGCTGCCCTCTCAGCGCCGCCGGCTCGCGCGCGAGCGCGGTCACCTCGTGGCCTGACTCCAGCGCCTGAGCGAGCAGATGCTGGCCGATCCGGCCGGTCCCCCCAAGCAATGCCAGTCGCATGAAAACCTCCCTCAGTCAGCGGAACGTGCTGCCGCGGTCCCGGTGCCCGCCGCGGCCCACTCTGGCGGCGGGCACCGGGAAACCTTTCAGCCGACGACGGCGCCGGCAGGCTGCTCGGATGCCGATGCGGCCTCGGCGTCGGCCTCGCGCCGGCGGCCGGCCCCGGCTGGCAGCAGGAGCATCAGCAGGAAGCTGGCGCCGAAGGCGCCGACCTGGAACCACAGGGTCCGCTCGACCGAGGCAGCGAAGTCGCGCGCAACCGCCTCGGCGCCCGCCGACGCCAGGACGCGCGTCGTTCCCGCGGGCAGCGTGGTCGGCGCCGAGTGGCTGCCGGGCGGAGCCGTCAGCCGGCACGCGGCGGGAGTCACCGTCGGGTCGGAAGCGACGAGCCGGGCGTGCAGGCAGTCGCCGAACTGTCCCTCGATCCGGCTGGACACCAGCACAGGCACATGCTGAGCCGCGAGCCCCGAGCGCAGCTGCGGTGCGACGGCACCGGCCGCGGTTGCTGACTGGCTGCCGAGCATCGCGAAGAAGATCACTCCGATCACCGCGATCCCGATCGAGTTGCCGAGCTGCAGGCCGGTGTTGAAGATCCCCGAGGCCGAGCCCGCGTGCTGCGCCGGGACCTTGCTCAGGGCGACGTCGGCCAGGGGCGCGATCACCGCGCCCAGGCCAAGCCCCGCGGCCAGCAGCGCCGGCACCATGTCCCACGTGCTCACGGCGGCGCCGTAGTGGTGCACGATGACGATCAGCCCGGCGTTAGCCGCGGCGATGATGAGCGCGCCGGCCATCGTGACGCCCCGGCCGAAGCGCGGCGCCAGCCGCGCGGCCGCCGCCGACGAGAACAGCACGCCGATCGAGAACGGCAGGAACGTCAGCCCCGCGTGCAGCGGCGTGAAGCCGAGGCCAAGCTGCAGGAAGAGCGTCAGCACCAGGCCGAAGGAGGCAATGCCGAGGAAGAACGCCACTGCGATCGCCATGCCGACGCTGAACCCCCGCTCGCGGAACAGGCTCAGCTCCACCAGCGGCGAGCCATCACGCCGGGCCTTGGCCCGCTCGTAGAGGACGAACGCGGCGAACACCGGCAGCGAGACCGCCATCGAGGCGAACGTCCAGGCCGGCCAGCCGAGCTCGCGGCCCTGCACCAGCGGGTAGAGCAGCAGGAGGAGCGCGGCCGAGACAAGCGCAACACCGCCGGGGTCGAGGCGCGGCGCGCGCGGGGCCCGCGACTCACGGACCAGGATCGCCGACGCGATCACCGCGATGATGCCGACGGGCACGTTGATCAGGAAGATCGGCCGCCAGCCAAGGCCGAACAGATTGTGCTGGATCAGCAGGCCGCCAAGCAGCGGGCCGCTCACCGTGCCCAGACCGGCGGTCACGCCGAACCCGGCGAACGCCTTGATGCGCTCCGCGGGCGGGAAGATCACCTGGATCACGGCCAGTACCTGCGGCACCATGATGGCGCCCATGGCTCCCTGCACAACCCGGCAGCCGATCAGCATGCCGGGGCCGGTGGCCGCGCCACAGAGGGCCGACATGATCGTGAAGCCGGTCACTCCGATCAGGAAGAGCCGCTTGCGGCCGAAGATGTCGCCCAGCCGGCCCCCGGTGATCAGGACCAGCGCGTAGGCCAGCGTGTACCCCGCCAGGGCCCACTGCACGTCGGCGTAACTGGCGTGCAGGTCCCGCTGGATGGACGGGATCGCAATGTTGACGATCGAGACGTCGAGCAAGTTCATGAAGGCGGCTAGCAGCAAGATGATCAGGGTTAGCCATCGGCGCGGGTCAGGCCGATCGCCTGACGGCAGCCGAGGTGCCAGGATTCCAGGATCAGCAGTCATCGGATTCTCCCGGTCTAGGAGGCGTGGTCTCTAGTTACTTAAGTAACTTAGCGTCTTGGTTTGCTATTGTCTAGGCATCTTAACTATCAGGAGAACTAGAGATGAGCGAAGAGCTGCCCGGAGACCAGGTGCCCTGGCCGGCGGATACGGCCTGGGAGCAGCCGTGGGCAGGTCCGCCGGGCGCGCCGGGCTGGTCAGATGAGCGCCGGCTGCTGGCCATGGCGTTCGCGCTCGCCGTGCGCAAGACCGGGTCGCTGATGAACGTGATGAGCCAGGCCGCGGCCGAGCGGATCGGGATCAACGCCACGGACCTGAACTGCCTGAACATCCTCAGCTTCAGCGGCAGCCTGACGGCTGGGGACCTGGCGAAGGCCACGGGGCTGACGACCGCGTCGATCACGGGTGTGATCGACCGGCTTGAGGCCGCCGGGTTTGTCACCCGCGAGCGCGACCCGGCCGACCGCCGCCGGGTCGTGGTCACAATCGTGCTGGAGAAGGCGGTCAGCGAGGTGGCGAGTCAGTTCGCGCCGATGGTCGCAGACTGGCAGGAACTCGCGGCCGGCTACTCCGACGACGAGCTCCGGCTGATCGTGGAGTTCTACGGCCGCATGGAGCAGATCATCCGCAAGCACCTGGCGCGCCTGCGCGAGCACCCGCCGGAGACCTAGATCGAGCCCGCATATGCGAACGAAACCGGGGGCGCGATAGTCGCGAGACGGCCAACATGGACCCTCTTTGCGCGCTATTGGCCGTCTCGCGACTATCGGACGCGGCTCAGCGAGCGCGGTCAGTCGTCGCTGGCGCCGCAAGGGCGCCGAGCGGCACCGGGATTAGCCGGCCGAGGCGCGCTCCAGGGTCTGCAGGGCCTTGTCGGCACCGCGGGTCAGCCGACCCAGCAGCGCCGGTGACAGCCGGGACAGCGCGTAGGTGACCCAGGCCTCGGCGTTGACGGGGACGACCGGCTTGTTGGCGATGACCGCGCGCATCACGGCCAGGGCCACCTTGTCCGGCGGGAACCGCCGCCGCGCCAGGCCAGCGGCCGCGGACTCGCGCAGCTCTCGTTCCTCCTCGCCGGTGGCGCCCACGTACCGCGCGGCCCTGGCGATCCCGGTAGTCGTGAATCCCGGGCAGATCGCGGTGACCCCGACACCGGCGCCCGCCAGCTCCGCGCGCAGGCAGTCGCTGAGCATGCGCACCGCGGCCTTGGTCGCCGAGTAGGCAGGCAGCACGGAGGTCGGCGTCCAGGCTGCGCACGACGCGATGTTCACCAGGTGCCCGCCGGTCCCGCGGTCCACCATCTGCGCGCCGAAGAGCCGGCAGCCGCGCGCGACCCCCAGCAGGTTGACGCCGACGATCCGCTCCCAGTCAGCCTCGGTGTGATCAAGGAACGAGCCGAGGATCGCGATGCCCGCGTTGTTCACCACGACGTCGGGCACGCCCACCTCGGCGCGGACCCAGGCCGCGAGCTGCTCCATGTCAGCCGCGCTGGCGACGTCTGCATGCGCTGCAAAGCCGCTCGCGCCGTGCGACTCGATCACCGCGCAGGTGCGCTTGGCCGAGTCAAGGTCGATATCCGCCGCGACGACCTGCGCGCCGTTGGCGGCGAATCCCAGGGCGACGCTGCGGCCGATGCCCCGGCCGGCGCCGGTGACGACGACGATCTGATGAGCAAAGGCGGGCTCTCCCATGACATGCGACGCTACCGGCGCAAACTCGCACCGACAACGTGCCTAGAATCAGGCATGCACCCGCTGGATCCGCTGACCGCGGACGAGATCAGCCAGGTAGCGGCGACATTAAGAGACCGGCGGGGGGTTGCGGACGGGTGGCGGTACGCATCGATCGAGCTGGCTGAGCCGGCCAAGGATCAGCTGCCGGCGGCCGAGGCGAGCGGCGCCAGATCCGCCGCCGTGATCTGCTGGAACACCGGGGACGGGCAGGCGTTCCGCGCCGGGGTGTCCCTGCCGGACGGCGAGGTAACGCGCTGGGAGCACCTTCCCGGCCATCAGCCCGCGGTGACGGTCGACGAGTGGCACGAGTGCGACGAGATGCTCCGCGAGCATCCGCGGCTGATCGAGGCGCTCGCCGCCCGCGGCATCACCGACATGAGTCTCGTGCTCACCGACGTCTGGGCGTACGGCGCCGCGCTAGTCCCGCCCCGTTACGAAGGGCGGCGAATCGGCTGGTCGGATGTCTGGCGCCGGGCCAGTCTGGACGCTAACCCGTACGCGAACCACATCACCGGCCTCCACCCGGTGGTCGACCTGAACCGGATGGAGCTGCTCGAGCTGGAGGACGAGCGGGTCGCCGACGAGCCGCCGGGGGTGATGGGCGAGTACCTGCCTGGCCTCATCCCCATGCCGCTGCGCGACATCAGCCCGCTGGAGGTCAGCCAGCCCGACGGGGTGTCGTTCCAGCTCGAGGGCAGGCTGCTCCGCTGGCAGAACTGGCAGCTGCGCCTTGGCTTCAACCACCGCGAGGGTCTGGTCCTGCACACCGTGGCGTTCAGCGATGGCGGGCGGCTGCGGCCGATCGCCCACCGCATGTCGTTCGCGGAGATGATCGTCCCGTACCGGGACGCGACCGTGGATCATTACCGCCGGACGGCGTTCGACATCGGCGAGTGGGGCCTCGGCTTCATGACGACCTCGCTCGACCGCGGCTGCGACTGCCTCGGCGAGATCCGCTACCTGGACGCGGTCGTGCACGACTCGCGCGGCACGCCGCGCACCGTACGCAACGCCATCTGCATCCACGAGGAAGACGACGGCGTTCTCTGGAAGCACGTCGACGAGCGGACCGGCCCGCAGGTGCGCCGCGCCCGGCGGCTGGTGATCTCCTTCCACGTGACTGTCGCGAACTACGAGTACCTCGTGTACTGGCGCTTTTATCAGGACGGGAACGTGGAGTGCGAGGTGCGAGCCACCGGGATCATGGTGACGTCGTCCTTCGCCAGTGACAACCAGCCGGTCACCGGGGCGCTGGTCGACCAGCGGACCTACGCGCCCTACCATCAGCACTTCATCGTGGCCAGGCTCGACCTGGACGTGGACGGGCAGCCGAACACGGTCTATGCCTGTGAGTCTCACGCGCTGCCGGTCAGCGATGCCAACCCGCACGGGCTCGCGCTGGAGATCATCGAGACGCCGCTGCGCACGGAGTCGGACGGACGGCAGACCTACGACTGGGACACCCAGCGCAGCTGGAAGGTCGCATCGACCGGCTCAGTCAACGGCCTCGGCACCCGTCCCGCCTACAAGCTGGTGCCCGCCGGCAGCTTCCCGTCGCTGATAGACGAGTCCTCGCCCGCGTTCCAGCGGGCCGAGGTGATCGGGCACACGCTCTGGGTGACCCCGTATGCGCCGGAGGAACGCTGGCCCTGCGGCGAATTCCCCAACCTGAGCCGCGTCGATCTCGGGCTGCCCGCGTGGACGGCGCGGGATCGCTCCATCGAGGACACCGACGTCGTGCTCTGGCACGTGTTCGGCCTGCACCACATCACCCGGCCGGAGGACTGGCCGGTGATGCCCGTGGACCGGACCTCGTTCTGGCTGAAGCCGTGGGGGTTCTTCGACCGGAATCCGGCGCTGGACGTACCGCCCTGACCGGTACGGTTGCGCCTTATGACGGGTCGGGACTCCAGCAATGTCGTAGAGATCTACACCGACGGCGCCTGCAGCGGTAATCCCGGCCCAGGCGGCTGGGGCGCGGTGCTCACGTACAGCGGGCGCGAGATGGAGCTCTACGGCGGCGAGCCGGCTCCGACGACCAACAACCGGATGGAGCTCATGGCCGCCATCCGGGCGCTGGAGAGCCTGACCCGGCCGTCGGTCGTGCGCCTGCATACCGACAGCAGCTACCTGCGCAACGGCATCACCAGCTGGCTGGACAGCTGGAAGCGCAACGGCTGGCGGACATCCAGCAAGCAGGCGGTCAAGAACGAGGACCTCTGGCGGCGGCTCGACCAGGCAGCGGGCAAGCACGAAGTGCAGTGGCTCTGGGTCAAGGGGCATGCCGGCAATCCGGGTAACGAGCGGGCCGACGCTCTCGCTAACCGCGGCATGGCCGAGGCCCGCTCACGCTGACCGCGCAAAAAAATCTCGTCCTGGCGCGGCAACCGCCGCGCCAGGACGAGCTGATGACCGGTCCCCCCGGATTCATCTGAATGGGTCCCCCACAACACAGAATGACATAGCGGTTGCGGAGGGTTACAACCGGGGTCTGATTTTGGCCGCCAGGTGCGGTGCTGCGGGCAGATCTCCGCGATTATCGGCCCATTTCGTTATGCAAATGCCCGCAGCAGTGGCTGATACTTGCGCTATGGCAGCTCCGGGCGACAAGCCGCACGACTCGCCTACGGATCCTGACGACATCAACAACCGCCTCGCGGAGATCGCGGCCGAGCTAGCGAGCGAGGCCCGCTTCAAGGAACCGAGCGCAGCCGAGCGGGCGCGGATGGCGGCCAGCCACCTGCGGCCGGGCCCGGCGGCCGGCAGTAATCCGGTCCGCCGCTGGCGCAGCCGGCGGCCAACAGCCACCCGCCGGGTCGCGCAGCCGACGGAACCGACTCTCGACCGCGGTTACGCGACCCACTCAGCGCGGGCCGGCACGGCCAGGTCCCTGATGGTGGTCCTGGTCATGCTCATCGTCCTGATCGGCGTGTCCGTGGGCTTGCATTCCCTGCTGCACCGCACGACCCCGGCAAGCTCGCCGCCTCCTCCAGCACCCTCGACTACGGCGCCGACCACACCGCCGGCATCCAGCGCGACGCTGAGCCCGGGTGACCCGTTCGCCGGATCGCAGGCGGCGGGCTGGGCCAATGGCGCGGCTGGCATCGACCTGCCCGCAGCTCAGGCGGTCGGCCCCTTCACGGCCGTGCAGGTGGGCAGCGCCTACAAGACCGTGAAGCAGCTGCTCGTCGCCGGCAATCTGAACGTCCCGACCCTGGAAGGCCACGCGCCCACGGCATTCGCCGACCTCCTGACCAAGTCGCAGCGTTCCTGGTTCCTGTCCCACCTGACCAAGCCGGTCACTGGCAAGGGACAGAAGCCGTGGCGCACCCGGCTCTGGGTCACGTCGTTCGCACCCGGCTCTGCGGTCCTCGCGGACGAGGCGGTGAGGGTGCACGGCGGCCCGATGACCGCGTCCGTCGCGAGTTACGAGGGCCGGACCGCGCTCAAGATCGTCGCGGACTACATCTACGTCTACGCGATCGAGCGGCCGGGCCTGACCTCAACCCTGATGCGCGAGGTCGTGCAGGGCGTGGAAACGATCATGTTCGCGACGTGGGACGACCCGGGCGGCCAGCTGGAGCCGAACGTCGCCAGCGTCCAGCTCAGCCAGGCACCGGCCCAGTGCGGCAGCAACGACGGCTTCGTGCATCCCGCCTTCCCCGCCACCGGGCCGGGCACGGTGTCACCGTCTGGCGCCCCGAGGAATCCCTATCAGCTCGATCCGAATGCGCCCAAGGGCTGCTTTAGCGTGACCGGCGCCTGACGTCGCGGAACGTCCGCGGCGTCTGGTCCAATGTGGGCATGGACCGCCTCGGGAGTCAGCTGGACTTCGTCCAGGAAGCAGGCAGGCTCAAGGGCGTGCTCAGGCAGACGGTGCTGGCCCGCCCGGCCCGCCGCGAGAACTCGGCCGAGCATTCGTGGCACCTGGCGCTCATGGCGCTGGCGCTCGCCGGCCACGCTCCGGCCGGGACCGACATCGGCCGGGTCACGGCCATGCTCGTGATCCACGACCTCGTCGAGGTCGACGCCGGGGACCTCTCCGTCTACGCCGATGGCGCGGCGCGGGCGCGCCAGGAGGCCGCCGAGCACACAGCGGCCGAGCGCATCTTCGGGCTGCTGCCGCCCGATCAGGCTCATGAGCTGCTGGGGCTATGGCTTGAATTTGAGGAACGAGTGAGTCCCGAGGCTAAGTTCGCCCGCGCGCTCGACCGGCTCCAGCCGATGCTGGAGAACGTCCGCGTGGGCGGCGGCACCTGGACGTCGTGGGCCGTCACGGCCGATGAAGTGCTGGAGAAGGTGGCGCTGATCGAGGACGGATCGGCGTCGCTCGGGCTGTTCGCCCGGCAGATGATCGAGCAGGCCGTGCGCGACGGGATCCTCACGCCCGGGGCCAGCGCCGATCCGGCCGCGCGCTGATGCTGCGATCGGCACACGGCCGGGCGGTCGCCATCGTCTTCACGGCCAGCGGCATCGTCACCGGGACGCTGTCGTCTCGCTGGCCGTGGATCGCCAGCCGGCTGCACCTCACCAGCGCTCTCGTGGGCGCCATGGGCCTGGCTTCGACCGCCGGCGCACTGGCCACGATGCCGTTCGCCGCCAGGTTCGTGCACCGCTACGGCACCAAGGCCGCCATCGTATTCCTCACCGTGGCCCTCGGCATCACGCTCGTGTTCCCGCCGGTCGCGCCGACCGCGATCGTGCTCGCGGTGATCATGGTGGTCATGGGCGCCGTCGCCGGCACCCAGGACACTGCGATCAACACCGCCGGGGTGGAGACGGAGACGCATCTCGGCCGCTCGATCATGTCCGGCCTGCACGGCATGTGGAGCGTCGGCGTGCTCCTGGGCGCCCTCGTCGGCTCCGTGGCCGCGCGGGAGAACATCGACCCCCGCATCCAGTTCCCGGTCATGGGCGCGCTCATCATCGCCGGCGGGCTGGCCGCGATCGCCTGGCTGAAGGGCGAGCCGGCAGCCAGCGGCGCGGAGGACGTGCACGTGCCGATGTTCGTGTGGCCGCGAGGCCTGGTGCTGCTCATCGGCCTGGTGGCCTTCGCGGCTATCTTCGTGGAGTTCGCGGCCGCTGCCTGGGCGGCGCTGTTCATGCACTGGACGCTGCACGCCAGCCAGGCCGAGGCCGCGCTCACGACCGCGATGTTCGCGCTGGCGATGGCGGGGGGCAGGCTCAGCGGCGATGCGGTGGTGCGGTGGACCGGGCCGGTGCGGGCCGTCCGCGGGTGCGGCGTGCTGGCGACGGCCGGCTGCCTCGTCGTGGCCGTCGCGCCCTCGGACTGGGTGGCGATCGCCGGGTTCATTCTCATCGGACTGGGCGTTTCGGTGGTTGTCCCGCTGGTCTTCGCGGCCGCCGGTCACTCGGGGCCGAGCCCGGCGATGGGCGTCGCCGGCGCCGCGACCGTCAGCTACGGGGCGGGCCTGGCCGCGCCGAGCGTGATGGGGGGCGTCGCCGATATCGCCTCGCTCCGCGTGTCGTTCGCGGTGACGACGGTGCTCGCCGTCGGGATCTTCGCCGGGGCCGGCCTCCTGCGCCGGTCCGGTCAGGCAGCGCCGGAGCTGGCGACCGCGTACGGCGCGGAGTCCTAGCGCCTCACCGCAGTACCGCCGCCAGCAGGTCGGTCCCGAGTGCCATCAGCGCCGGAAGGTCGACCGCGTAGTGCACGTAGCGGCCGCGCCGCTCGGCGGTGACGAGACCGGCCCGGTGCAGGACAGCCAGGTGGCGCGAGACCTCCGGTGGGGTCAGATCCCAGGCATGAGCAAGCTCGCCGGTAGTGCGCGGGCCGCGGGACAGGCTGCGCACCAGGCGGAGCCGCACCGGGTGCGCCAGGGCCTCGAGACGCCGTTCGACCGCCTCCAGCGACACCAGCTCGGGCGCGGCAGGGCCGGCGACCGGATACTGGACGACCGGCCGCCAGCGCGGCGCGCTGACCGTCACGAGATGCGGCGTGCCGAAGACGGTCGGGATGAACGTCACCCCGGTTCCGTTGGCGCTCGTCGCGTTGTCCTGGAGCTTGTCCACGACGATGTGGTCGCTCTCGGGCGCGAGCGCGACGGCCCCGGAGACGGCCGCGAGCGCCGCGCCGAGGCCGTGGCGCTCCCGCAGATCGGTCTTCACGCGCATGTCCGCCACCAGCCGCGGGACGACGACGGCCCACGCCGCCTCGAAGAAGGCCGACGCGGCCTGCTCCAGCGTCTCCCTTACCCTCGCCCGTACCAGTAGCGGCTTCGCGAGCAGCCGCTCGGCGAACTCCTCCTGGAGCGCGCCCCGAGCCTGGGCCTGGTCCAGGGCTCGGTCGCGGGCGGCCGCGTCGGTGAGGGGCGATCGCTGGCCGAAGTGAACCCGCCCGTTCCCACAGGTGGTCACGAGCGCGGAGCTCACGTACGCCTCATCCGCGATCTGATCGACGTCGTCCAGTTCCTCCTTCAGGGTCTCGCGCGGCTGGGCCGGCAGGAGGAAATCCGCCCGGGATGACCGCCACAGGAACTCGGCCTCCTGCAGGCGCTCGGCCAGTTCCGGCGGCAACACGCGGCGGACGTCTGCGGCCCAGGTGGTCAGGCCCGGGTGATGCTCGGTCGTGGCCAGCACGTGCAGCATGGAGATCAGCTCGGCCAGCGGCGAGGGCGCAAACGACACCCGCTCTGGCGGCAGGCCGGCGATGTCGATGCGCAGCGTCACCCTGCCAGTCTCGCTGGTCGCACGCGCCGGCGGTTACTCGGTTGACGGATCCCGTCAACTCACGCGCGTCGGCTGGCCGGCGGACCAGACAGTGGCGGCATGACCATGACCGTCACCGGTCCGCCGCCGGCCCGGCTTGAGCGCTTCCGCACTCTGGTCCGCGCGGTGGGCGGGCCGCGATACGTCGTCGCTGTCGGCGTCGACGCGCTCGGTACCGGCCTGCTGCGGCCGTTCCTGATCCTGTACGGCATCTACGTGCTGAAGCTGACCGGGCCGGTCGCCGGGCTCGCCCTGACCGCCGGCGTGGTCGCCGGCCTCGGCTCCGTGCCCCCGATGGGCCGGTGGCTGGACCGGGGCGCGCGCAGCACCGCGGTCGCGGCCTCGATGCTGGTGCGCGTGCTCGGCACGGCGCTGCTGGTGGCGGCCCCGGCGGGTAGCCCAGGCACCGTGTGGCTGTTCGCCGTCGCCGCGCTCTTTCTCGGCATCGGCAACCAGGCCTTCCCGGTCGCCCAGGCCGCCCTTGTCGCCTCTGTCTCCGCGGGCCGGGAGCGCGATGCGGCCCTGGCCGCGGGCCGGTCGCTGCGCAACGCCGGGATCGGCCTCGGCGCTCTGATCGCCACCGCGGGCCTCGCCGGAGGCACGCCGGCCCTGCGCGCGCTCGCGGTCGCCACCGGACTGGCCTACCTGCTGGCCGCCACGCTCGCCTGGTCGGTCCGCATCCGGGCCGGATCCCGCTCCGGCGCGGCCCCGCGAGCGCATCTCACCGCCGCCCCGAAGCTCAGGCTGCTCCTGTCCGCCAATGTCATCTACGCGTTCTGCCTGAACGTTCCCGAGATCGCCCTCCCGCTGGTGCTGGTCGCGCAGCTGCACGCGTCCCCGATGTGGGCGGCGGGAGTGCTCGTGATCAACACGGGGCTCGTGGTCGCCTTCCAGGTGCCGGTCACGGTCCGGATGTCGCGCTTCTCCCGCCGGACCGCCCTGGCCATCTCGGGGGTCGTCCTCACCGTGTCCTATGTTGGCTTTCTCGCCGCTGTCGAGGTCGGGGGCGGCTGGGCCGCACCCGCAATTGCCGGCGTGGCGGTGCTCTGCACCGTCGGCGAGATGATCTATGCAGGCAGCGCGACGGCCCTGGTGGCGGCCAGCACCCCGGAGCCGGTGCTCGGCCGGGCCCTGGCGCGGTTCCAGCTCTCGACCGGGTTCGGGCTGGCGGTCTCGCCGGCGATCATCACCGCGCTGGCCGCCGGCGGTCCCGCCGCCTTGTGGGCCCCGCTCGCCGCGGCCACCCTGCTCGCCGCCGCGGCCGTGACGCGCCAGGCTTAGAAGAAGATGAGCTTCACGGCGGAGATCACGCCGATGATGACCACGAAGATCCGTAGCGCCAGCGGCGGGAGCCGCCGGCCGTAGCGCGCGCCGATCAGCCCGCCGATCGTGGAGCCCACCGCGATCAGGAGCACGACCAGCCACGCCACGTGGGCGAAGATGATGTACACGACCGCGGCGGAGCCGTTGACGATCGCCACGAGCACGTTCTTGGCGCCGTTGACCCGCTGCAGGGGCTCGTCCAGGAACGTGCCGAGCAGGCCGATGACCAGCACGCCCTGGGCCGCCCCGAAGTAGCCGCCGTACACGGCCGCGCCGAAGACGCCGCCCGCGAGCGCCGGGCTGGTGCGCTCGGCTCCCTCGGCCGCAGTGCCTGCCTGGGGGGCGCCCTGGGCGCTGGCGCGGCGGTCCCGGCGGGCGACGATCCTCGCGCTGAGCCAGGGCTGGGCCAGGACGAGCGCGCAGGAGATCAGGATCAGCGCGGGGACGATCAGCTGGAACGAGCTTGACGGCAGTGACAGCAGCGCGGCCGCGCCAGCCAGGGAGCCGGCCATGGAGAAGACCCCAAGCCGGATGAGCCGACGGCGCTGCCCGGCCAGTTCCCGCCGGTAGCCGACGGCGCCGCTGACATTGCCCGAGACCAGGCCGACGTTGTTGGACACGTTCGCCACGACCGGCGCAAAGCCGAAGGCCAGGAGCGTCGGGAAGGTGATCAGCGACCCCGAGCCGACAACGGCATTGACCGCGCCCGCGGCGCCCCCGGCGCCGAAGATGGCCAGTGCCTCAGCCGGGCCCACAAGATCCTCGCACCATGGCCCCGATGGTAGTAAGCGCGAGCCAGGGCACGGCGGGGGAAGCAGTGTGAGAAGTCACACGCCGGCGTCAGGGCAGCTGGAGCGCGGTTGCCGACCAGCGGGTCGCCCGGCGCTCGACCAGCAGCGGCACCCCGAAGCACCGTGACAGGTTGCGCTCGGTGAAGACCTCGGCCACCGGCCCGGCGGCCAGGACCGTCCCCTTGCGCATCAGCAGAGCGTGGGTGAAGCCAGTCGGCACTTCCTCGACGTGGTGGGTGACCAGCACCATCATCGGCGAGCGCGGATCGGCGAGCAGGGCCGCGATCCGCCGGACCAGGTCCTCGCGGCCCCCGATGTCCAGGCCGGCGGCCGGCTCATCCAGCAGCAGCAGTTCCGGGTCGGCCATCAGCGACCGGGCGATCTGCACGCGCTTGCGCTCTCCCTCGGACAGGCTGGCGAACCGCCTGCGGATCAGATGGGCGCAGCCGAGGGCGTCGAGCAGCTCGACGGCCCTGGTCACATCGGCCGAGTCGTAGTCCTCGTCGGCGCGGCCGAGTATTCCGTAGGAAGCCGTCAGCACCAGATCGATGACCTTCTCGGACGCCGGCACCTGCTCGCTGATGGCCGAGCTGGTCATGCCGATCCGGGTCCGCAGGTCGGCGATGTCGGCCAGCCCGAGCGGCTCGCCGAGAATCTCGACCGTCCCGTGCGTTGGCGCCAGCAACGTCGCGGCCACCTGGAGGAGGGTTGTCTTCCCGGCCCCGTTCGGGCCGATGATGACCCAGCTCTCGTCGCTGTGCGCGGTCCAGTCCACGTCGCGCAAAAGCATCGTCTTGTTGTAACGAACCCCGACCCCGCGCATCCGGAGCACTTCCGCCGCCATCCGGCTCCCTTCGCGCCCGCAGCTTTCAGGTTGAACTTACGGCATGTCCGTCTGGCGGATCGCCAGCACTGCCGCCTGAGTCCGGTCGGCGACTCCAAGCTTGGCGAGTACCGAGCTGACGTGTGTCTTGATCGTCTTTTCTGAGACTCCCAGCGACCTGCCGATTTCCCGGTTCGACCGGCCTTCGGCGAGCAGGGCGAGCACCTCGCGCTCACGCCGCGTCAGCGCGGGGAGGCCGCGCCCGGACGGCCGCTCCGACAGGACGTCGGCGACCTCCCCCGCCACGAGCGTGTGCCCGTCGTGCACGGACCGGATCGCGCGGACGAGCGCGTCGGGGTCCACGTCCTTGTACAGGAAGCCGGCCGCACCGGCCCGAAGCGCCAGGCTCACCGCCGATCGGTCGGCGGCGCTGGTGAGGACCAGCGCCCGGGTCGCCGGGGAGCGCTCGGGCAGCTGCCCGAGCACCGCGAGGCCGTCGAGCCCCGGCAGCTTCAGGTCCAGGAGCAGCACATCCGGCTTGAGCTCGGCCGCGAGAATCAGCGTCTGCTCGCCATCGGCGGCCTCCCCGGCGACGGCCATGTCCTCATGGACGCTCAGCAGGACCGAGATGCCCTGCCGGACCACCGGGTGATCATCGGCGATGAGGACCGAGATCATCGCTCGCCCCTGCTGGCCGGCGTTCGGGGCACGGTCAGCCGCACGCTAGTGCCGTTCCCTTCCGTGGAGGTGATAGCAAGCGTCCCGCCTACCGACGCGGCGCGCTCGCGCATCGAATCCAGGCCGAGCCCGCCGCTGGTGTGATCGGGGTCGAAGCCGCTGCCCCGGTCGCGTACCTCGAGCACCACGCCGCGCGGGCGAGCCGCGAGCCGCACCGTCACGTCGGTGCTGCCGGAGTGCCGCAGAGCGTTCGTGATCGCCTCCTGCGCCACCCGGTAGAGCACGGTCTCGCGCTGCTCGTCGAGCGCGGGCAGCTCATCGGCCACAACCCGGACCGCGACGCCGTAGCTGCGGCCGACGAGCACCGCATAGCTTCGCACCGAGCCGACGAGGCCGCTCGCGGCCAGGTCCGGCGGCGCCAGCCCGTCGATGACCGCGCGGAGTTCGGCATGGGCCTCCCCGGCGAGCGCGGCGACGCTGTCGATCTCGGCGGTCGCCCTGGCCGGGTCGCGGGCGACCAGGAGCGCCGCGGCGCGCGCCTTGGCCCGCACGCTGAACAGCTTCTGCGAGACCGCGTCGTGCAGGTCCCTGGCCAGCCGGGCCCGCTCCTGCGCGGCCGTCAGCTCGCGGCTGCGCTCGTACAGCCGCGCATTGGTCAGTGCGATCGCCGCGTGCGCGGCGAAGAGGCTCAGCAGCCGCTCATCGCGTTCGGTGAAGCCGCCCGCGTCGCGCTTGCAGGCGGCGAAGATGAAGCCGAGCACCTGACTGCCCTGAAGAATCGGGACTCCGAGCACGTCCTTCAGCTCCGGATGGGCGGCCGGCCAGCCCCAGAACCGCGGATCGGCCCGGATGTCATCCAGCCGCAGCGGCTTTCCGTCTTGCAAGATCACGCCGAGCATGCCGTGGTGGCGGGGCAGCGGGCCGATCTCCGCCTGCTGACGAGCCGAGATCCCGTCGACGACGAACTCCGCGAACGAATCCCGGTCGTCGGGCACGCCGAGCGCGGCGTACCTGGCGTTGGCCAGGGACCGGGCCGACCGGACGATGACCTGCAGGACGTCGCGGACCGACAGCTGGCTGGCCACCGCCAGTACCACCTGGCTGACCCGCTCGAAGATCTCGCTGTCATCCTGCGGAGACGCGCCCATATCACCGACCGTACCGGCGGCGCGGGCGGGGCGCGCCGGCCGCTGGTCCTAGGACCATCGGCCCGGGTCCTGCCGGGCTAGCGGCCGATGCGCGCCGACGCGAGGGTGCCTAGCGTCGAAGACATGACTACTGCACCTGTCGCCATCGTGACCGGCGCGTCCCGCGGCCTCGGCTTCGCTCTTGCCGATGCGCTGGCCGGGGCCGGATACCGGCTCATCATCGACGCGCGCGAGCCGGTGGCGCTTGAGACGGCGGCCGCCGAGCTGGCCAGCCGGCACGGCTGGCGGGTCACCGCGATCCCCGGCGACATCGCCGATCCCGCGCATCGGGCGGCGCTCCGCGCCGCGGCGGCCGAGCTCGGCGGAGCGACCCTGCTGGTGAACAACGCCGGCACGCTGGGCGCGAGCCCGCTGCCGGCGCTCGCCGACTACCCGGCCGATCAGCTGCTGGCCGCCTTGGAAGTAAACGTCGTCGCTCCGATCGCGCTGACCCAGCAGCTGCTGCCGGACCTGCGCCGCCGGGGCGGAGCCGTGCTGAACATCACCTCTGACGCCGCCGTCGAGCCCTACACGGGCTGGGGTGGCTACGGCGCCGCCAAGGCCGCCCTGGAGCAGGCCAGCAACGTCCTGGCGGCCGAGGAGAGCGTGATCCGCGTCTGGTGGGTCGATCCCGGAGATCTGCGCACGCGGATGCATCAGGAGGCTTTCCCCGGCGAGGACATCTCCGACCGGCCGTTGCCGCAGGCCGTGACCCCGGCGTTCCTGCGGCTGGTCGGCGAGCGGATGCCGAGCGGCCGGTACCGGGCCGCCGATCTCCAGCCCGCCGGAGCCGCGGCGTGATCGCGACCGAGCTGCGGCCCGAACTCGAAGCCCACGAACCGCCCGAGGCGCGCGGGATCAGCCGGGATGACGTGGCGCTCATGGTCAGCCGGAGCCGCGGCCAGTCGGTCAGCCATCACCGCTTCGGCGACCTGCCCGGCCTCCTGATGCCCGGTGACCTGCTCGTCGTGAACAACTCGGGGACGCTGCCATCGGCGGTGCCGGTCAGCCATGAGCTGGTCGTGCACTTCTCGACCGCGATGCCGGACGGGACCTGGCTGGTCGAGCTGCGCTTCGGCAACGGCGCCGCCACCGTTCCCTACCGCGGCGGGGCCGCGGGCGACCGGCTGGTGCTGCCCGGCGGCGCGCTGCTCCGGCTGGTCAGCCGGTTCACCGGGCGCCTCTGGCGGGCCACATTGTCGACGGCCGTCGTGCCGTACCTGCTGCGGCACGGCCGCCCGATCCGGTACTCCTACGTCAGGCACGCCTGGCCGATCGAGGCGTATCAGACGGTGTTCGCCACGACGCCGGGGAGCGCGGAGATGCCGAGCGCGGGCCGGCCGTTCAGCCCGGAAGTGGTGACCCGGCTCGTCAGCCGCGGCGTCACGGTCGCGCCCATCACCCTGCACACGGGGGTGTCGTCGCTCGAGGACAACGAGGACCCCTACCCCGAGCCCTACGACGTGCCGCCGGCAACGGCGCGGCTGGTGGAGCTGACCCGCCAGCACGGCGGCCGCGTCATCGCGATCGGGACCACCGTCGTCCGCGCGCTCGAGACCGCTGCCCTGGCGGGGGAAATGGGGCCAGCCTCGGGCTGGACCACCCATGTGGTCACGCCCGAGGCTGGTCTGCACGCCGTCGACGGCCTGCTCACCGGACTGCACGAGCCGCGCTCATCCCACCTGCGGATGCTCGCTGCCTTCGCCGGAGAGGATCTCCTCAGCGACTGTTACGACGAGGCGGCTGAGCACGGTTACCGCTGGCACGAGTTCGGCGACGTGCACCTGCTGCTGCCTTGAGACGGCTCAGGCCGGACTTCCGCGTGCCGACCCGGCCTCGTGGAATAGGGCCATAACCTGGCTCTTCAACTCTTCGACTTCGCGGTCGCCATGAGTAATTGCCCAGGAGCCGAGGCTTCCGCCCACGACCACGAACCCAGGCACAAAGTCCTCGTCCGGCGAGACCGCCTTATGCAGCCAGTGGCCGTCCGAGGGACCTTCGCAGAACACCACGACTTTGCTCTGCTTGCGTTCAGACCGGCTCGCCAGGATCTGGTCGATGCGCTGGTGAGACAAGCCGATCAGAGCGGCTGCCTCGCGGAGTGAATATCCCTCCTTTGCCAGTGTCCTGGCCGCAGCCGCTGAACGCTCCTGCCACAAACCCTGAGCAGCTTCGAGCCAGGCGCGAGCCCCTCTGGCCTGGCAAACGAGGTCACCAGCGCTCCCCGGGAGGAAATACTCAAACTTCACGTCGAAGGCATCGTCCTCGGAATCGAGAATCGTCCCGATCAGATCCCGGCCCATGGATTCGATCTTGGCCAGGCTGCGAGCCTGGGTCAGGGCGTTGAGCGCTGCCGTGTCAGCACCTTCACTGGCGGCGACCACTCTGGCGAGCCACCAGCCGTCCTCCTGCCAGATCCTGACCTGATACGTCGGCTTCACGTGCCCATCCAGTCCTTTCCCAGATGCGGTTCGAAGGCTGCCTCGATCTCCCTGGCTACGCGCGGTGAGAGATCACCCGGATGCTGCGGAATGGTTGTCCATGCCAGCATCACCCCGTCCCGGTCATACAGCCCGACCATCTTGTGGGATCCCTTCCCCCGCCGTCGGCCACCCCGCCCCGGAACCTCCATGACGCTCCAGCCCTTGCCCGCGTGACGTGCCGCTTTCCGGAGCAGTCTCTCCGCCTCGCTCGCGGACATCGGTCCTCGCGGCATGCGGGTGAGTCTAGCGTACTAGACATTTCTGCGTCTATTAAAGTAGACAGCCAGGCCCCGCTCGAGGAGCGCCAGCAAAACCGGCCCCAGCGTGGGTCACGCTGGGGCCGGCCGAACCGATTAGCTCAGTACTTGCCCGCGATGTAGTAGGGCTGGACGTTGACGACGCCGAACTGGTTGTGCCCGTCGCCGATCGCGACCTTCAGCGCGCGCGTGGCCGGGTTGAACCACACCAGCGAGATCCCCGGGGAGCAGCCGTTGATCCGCTCCACCTCCAGCTGCGAGCGAGTGGCGTTCACGATCAGGCTGCTGGCCGCGCCCGGCACGTTGACCTGCTGCTCGGGCCCGTGGGCCGGCTGGCGGCCGATGACGAGCGAGCCGCAGGCGCCGTAACCGTCGACGTACAGGCCGCTCGACAGCTGCCAGGCGTTGAAGTCGCCCACGTCGAAGGGGCCCTTGCGGACCGGGGTCATCGCCGTCGGGCGGCCGCCGTTAGCCGGGACCAGCCAGAGCCGCGGGCCCGCCTCGTTCGGCACTGCGCAGCTCGCGAGGATCGTGGTCGTGCTCCACCACCGGGCGACGCTGCAGCCGAGCTTGACGCCGGGTACCGAGATGCTCCTGACCACCCCGCCGGAGTTGCTGACCACGTCGACCCCGTGCAGGGTCCCGGCCGCCAGCACGCCGCCGGCGGGCTGGTAGACGGCGCCGGACAGGTAGGTGATCCGCGCCAGCGTCTTCTGCAGCTTGCCTGCCAGGTTGTAGCGCTGCAGGGAGACCTTGGAGCTCAGGCTCGCGACCATCCCGTCCTGAGTCAGGACGTTGAGACCGTCCGGCCGGGTGTAACCGATGAGCTCGACCCGCGCGGGCAGGGTGAAGCTGGACACGGCGCCGGTCCGCAGCTGCAGCTGGTAGACGCGGGTCGGCTTTCCGTAGACGGACTCCCCGGTGAACAGCGCCCGGCGGACGTCGCCCGACCATGCCTGGAGCTGCCAGTCGGACCGCGAGCTGCTCGCCGCCCAGGTGAACAGGTGGTACCGCCCGCCAGCCGGGTTCACCAGGTAGAGCGTCTCCGAGCCGTGCCGGGCCTTGATGCCCTCGCCACCGGTGCTAGCCGAGTACAGGGCCAGAGACCAGCCTGGCCCGACCTTGCTCCACGGCACGGCCGCGCTCGCCGCGGCGGGGCCGGCGCCCGGGGCGGCCATCGCCGGAGCCGCCAGGCCGATTGCGGCGGCCGCAGCCGCCGCCACTGCCGTTCCCACGACACCGCGCCGACCCCGGAGGCTCCCAATCGAGAACATCTTCATTTACCTCGCCTTATGACATCGCGGCCTGGTTGCCGCTCGCCACATGCTGCCGGGCACGGGTGGCCCGCGGAAAGGGGAGGGGTCCCCAGCTGGGGACCCCTCCCCACAGGCGCCGGCCACGATCGATAGCGTTGGCTGCGCTATGTCCGGTCCTCAGATCACGGTTCTGGTGACTTTGACCGGCCGGGACCGGCCGGGCGTCACCTCCCGGCTGTTCACCGTGCTGTCCGTCCACGACGTTACGGTGCTGGACGTCGAGCAGGTGGTCATCCGCGGCCGGCTGGTCCTCGGCGTCCTGCTCGCCTGCTCCAGCTCCCCCGACCTGACCGCGATCCACCAGCACGTGACCTCGCTCGCGGCGGACATGGGCATGGACGCCGAGATCACGCTGGGCTCGGGCGAGCCGCCGCCCCGCGGCCGGGGGCAGCTCCACGTCACCGTGCTCGGCCAGCCGCTGCTGCCCGCGGTCATCGCCGCCATCGCCGGCCGGATCGCGGCCAGCGGCGCCAACATCGACAGGATCGGCAGGCTGGCCGATCGTCCCGTTACGTGCATCGAATTCGACGTCACCGGAGCGGACCCGAGAGGGCTACGGAACGCGCTGGCGCAGGGGTCGGTCGAGCTCGGAGTGGACATCGCCGTCCAGCGGGGCGGGCTGCACCGGCGGGCCATGCGGCTCGTCGTGATGGACGTCGACTCGACGCTCCTGCAGGATGAGGCCATCGAGCTGCTCGCGGCCAGAGCGGGATGCGCGGCCGAGGTCGGCCAGCTGACCAGCGCCGCCATGCACGGCGAGATCGAGTTCGCCGAGGCCCTGCAGCAGCGGGTGGCCCTGCTGGCGGGCCTGGAGGCCACGGTTCTGGATGAGCTACTCGACGGCCTGCGGCTGACGCCGGGGGCGCGGACGCTGGTGCGCACCCTCAAGCGGCTCGGCTATCGGTGCGGCGTGGTGAGCGGCGGGTTCACGCAGTTCACCGACCGGCTGACGGAGCTGCTGGGGCTGGACTACGCGAAGGCCAACACGCTGGAGATCGTGGACGGCAAGCTCACCGGGCGCGTCCTCGGGCCGATCGTCGACCGCGCCGGCAAGGCGGCGGCGCTGCGCGAGTTCGCCGCTCAGGCCGGCGTGCCGCTCAGTCAGGCGGTTGCGGTGGGCGACGGCGCGAACGACCTGGACATGATCGCGGCGGCCGGCCTCGGCATCGCCTTCAACGCCAAGCCCGCGGTTCGCAGCGCCGCCGACACGTCGGTGAGCGTGCCTCAGCTCGACGTCATCCTGTACCTGCTGGGCATCTCCCGCGACGAAGTCGAGGCCGCGGACGCCGAGGACGCAAGCGCGCCCTAGGCCGCCGCCTCACCGCTGCCCGGGGTCCAGGAAGTCACCAGGGTGCCATCACCGGCCGAGAGCTCCGCCCACTCACCGGGCACCCCGATCACGGCAATGGCCGCCGTGGGGAACTGTGGTTCGGGCCCGGTCAGCAGCGCTACCAGCTCCGCGGCCGCCGGGTTGTGCCCCACGTACATCAGCGTGCGGACCTCGGCTGGCGTCTCGCCGACGATGTCCAGCAGGTCCTCGGCGTCGGCCTGATACAGCCGCTGGTCGGCGGTGAAGCTCGCGCCGGCCCCGAGCACCTCGGACACGTACTGCCATGTCTGCCGGGTGCGCCGGGCCGCCGAGCAGATCACGGCATCCGGCTGGAACCCGCGCGAGCGCAGCCACTCCCCGGCTGCCGCCGAGTCGCTGCGACCGCGTGACTTCAGTGCGCGCTCGAAGTCGGGTCCGCCGGGCAGCTCGCCGGCCTTCGCGTGCCGCATGACGATGAGCAGGCGCCCCGTTCCCTCCATGGGAACCATCGTCGGGCAGAACGCGCTGACGCGCACCCCGCCGCGCGGCAGCAACGGCCGGCGAACTCCCTCAGGCGGCTACACCGTGCTGCCTAAACAGCGGCGCTGTTCGCCGGCTCCTTGGCCTCGGCCGGGCCGGCCGAGATGCTCGTCGAGCGGCGCTTGGAGATCACGATGGCCCCGACCAGGATCACCAGCGCGCCGATGGCCACACCCGCCCGCAGGCCGAGGTGCGCCGTGACGATGGTCTGGGCGATCAGCAGCGAGACCAGGTTCATCACCTTGATCAGCGGGTTGATCGCCGGGCCCGCGGTGTCCTTGAACGGGTCGCCGACGGTGTCACCGATGACGGTGGCGGCGTGTGCCTCGGAGCCCTTGCCGCCGTGGTGGCCGTCCTCGACGAGCTTCTTGGCGTTGTCCCAGGCGCCGCCGGAGTTGGCCAGGAAGACGGCCATGAGGGCGCCGGCCGCGATCGCGCCGGCCAGGAAGGAGCCCAGCGGGGCGTACCCGAACGCGAAGCCGACCAGGATCGGCATCAGCACCGCGAGCAGGCCGGGCGTGGCCAGCTCGCGCAGCGAGTCCCTGGTGCAGATGTCGACCACCCGGCCGTACTCCGGCTTCTCGGTGAAGTCCATGATCCCCGGGTGGGTGCGGAACTGCTCCCTGACCTCGTACACCACCTGTCCGGCCGCGCGTCCGACCGCCATGATCAGCAAGCCGGAGAAGAAGAACACCACCGACGCGCCGATGATGAGGCCGAACAGGTCGTTCGGCTTGTCGATGGTCAGGCTGAAGGTGCCCGCAGACCGGCCCAGCGCGGCCTCGACCTGCGTGCGGAAGGCGCCGAACAGGGCCGTCGCGGCCAGTACGGCGGTCGCGATCGCGATGCCCTTGGTGATCGCCTTGGTGGTGTTGCCCACCGCGTCCAGCCGGGTCAGCACCTGGGCGGCCTCGCCCTCGACCTCGCCCGACATCTCGGCGATGCCCTGGGCGTTGTCGGAGACCGGGCCGAAGGTGTCCATCGACACGATGACGCCCACCGTGGTCAGCAGGCCGGTGCCGGCCAGGGCCACGCAGAACAGCGCGAGCGTCGCGCTGCCGGTTCCGAGCAGGAACGCGAGGTAGACCGCACCGCCGATCAGCAGGGCCGAGTACACGGCCGACTCCAGGCCGACCGCGATGCCGGACAGGATGACGGTGGCCGCACCGGTCAGCGAGCTCTCGCCGATCTCCATGACCGGCCGCCGGTTGGTCTCGGTGAAGTACCCGGTCAGCAGCTGGATCGCGCTGGCCAGCACGAGGCCGATCAGCACGGCGAGGATCGCCACGATCCGCGGGTTGCCGGTCTGAGCCAGGACCGAGTGGTCCGTGACGCCGGTCAGCTTGCTGAAGGTCGACGGCAGGTAGACGAACGAACCGATGATCACCAGGACCAGCGAGAAGACGGCCGAGATGAAGAAGCCGCGGTTGATAGCGGTCATGCCGCTGCGGTCGCCCTTGCGCGGTGCGACCACGAAGATGCCGAGCACGGCGGTGAGCACGCCGATCATGGGCACGATCAGCGGGAAGACCAGGCCCTGCGAGCCGAACGCGGCCTTGCCCAGGATCAGCGCGGCGACCAGCATCACCGAGTAGGACTCGAACAGGTCGGCCGCCATGCCCGCGCAGTCACCCACGTTGTCGCCCACGTTGTCGGCGATCGTGGCGGCGTTGCGCGGGTCGTCCTCGGGGATGCCCTTCTCGACCTTGCCGACCAGGTCGGCGCCTACGTCCGCGGCCTTGGTGAAGATGCCGCCGCCGACACGCATGAACATGGCCAGCAAGGCCGCGCCGAAGCCGAAGCCCTCCAGCACATCGGGGGCGTTGGCCCGGTAGGAGATGACCACGATCGCAGCGCCCAGCAGGCCGAGGCCCACCGTGAACATGCCGGCCACGCCGCCGGTACGGAAGGCGATCCGCATCGCCGAGCGCTCGCCGCTCTCCTTGGCCGCCGCGGCCACCCGGACGTTGCCCCTGACCGCCAGCGACATGCCGGTGAATCCGGTCGTGGCCGAGAACAGCGCGCCAATGACGAAGAAGATCGACCGGCCCGCCCGGACCGAGACGTCGGGCGCCGGGAGCAGCAGCAGTACGAAGGGGATGATGACCACGAAGACGGCCAGGGTCTTGAACTGGCGTCTGAGGTAAGCGGCCGCGCCCTCCTGGACTGCCGTGGCGATTTCCTGCATCTTCGCGGAGCCCTGGCTCGCCGCCAGCACATCCCTGACCAGCCAGCCGGCCACCGCCAGCGCCATGAGCGCGATCACGGCCACCACGACTACCCAGGTCAGGTTGGCGCCGGTCACGCTGACCACGCCCGCCGCCAGGGAACTGGGCCTCATCCGTCCTCCTTGACAGGATCAAAAGCTAGTACCGGGGCTCATGCGCGTCGGCATGTCCCCGGAGGCATTAGTTGCTGATCGCCGGGCCTGATGCGGGGGGCAGAGGAGACCGGTAACCAACGGTGGCCGGAGTCTACGCATCCAGGTAAGCGGATGGTAAATCGGGCCCCGATCCAGCCAGCTTCGCTATGTTTTCGTAACGCTACAGTGGCCGGCCAGAGATTATCGGTACCCATGACTAATACCGGCTAGCGGACGGCTCCGGCCGACGGCCAGCTCATCCTGATGCTCGTGCCCGCCGACGTCTCGCTGATCTGCACGTCATCGGCCAGTCCGGTGATAACCGCAATCCCGAGCCCTGCCGGGACCGCGGTGCTCACTGGCGGCTGCGGGCCGTCCAGCCCGCCCGGGCGGCCGGCCGGGGCGCAGTTGTCGGTGACCTCGACCTCGAAGCGGTCGGCGGTGTCGGTAAGCGCCAGCCGGATGGGCTCGGCCGGGCAGTGCAGCTGGTGCCCTTCAACGGCACGCGAGCACGCCTCGCCGACAGCGAGCCTGACGACATCCAGCAGGGACTCATCGACCCCGCTCCGCCTTGCGACCGCGGTCGCGACTAGCCGCGCCGTCCGCACATGCGCCGGCAGCGGGGTGAAGCTCAGCTCTACGGTCGCCATCGTGAGGACTGCGCCGCCGCCTACTTCTCTGACCGTCTGGCCGCGATGGCCTCGTCGACGGTGTCGTGGATGCCAAAGACCTTGGTCAGGCCGGTGATCCTGAAAATCTTCAGGATCCGCTCCTGCGTGCACACAAGGTCGAGTGAGCCGTCGTGGGCCCGAACTCGCTTGAGCCCGCCCACCAGCACGCCGAGGCCGGTGGAGTCGAGGAACTCGACCTTCTCCATATTGACGACGAGCTGGTAGAAACGGCTGTTCACCAGCTCGATGAGCAATTCACGCAGGCGCGGGGCGGTGTAGACGTCGATCTCGCCTTCCACGTCGACGATCTCGATCCCATCCTTGCTGTGGTGATCCAGCTTCAGATCCACAAATCCTCCAGTGCCCTGTCGCGCATTCAACCACGGTCCAACGTCATGTCTATACCAGATCGGCGGCCCGAGCACCCTGCCTCGGGATGACACACTGGAAGCTGATGACTTCGGTAGCAGATCTTGCAGCCCGCGCGACGGCCGGACCGGGAGTCATCCTGGCCGCTGGCGCGCGTAACGGCCGGCTGACGCACCGCACTGAACTCCCCGGGCGCGACGGCCAGCAGGCGCCGTGGCCGGACTGGGTGCCCGCCGAGCTGCTGGCGGCGCTGCGCTCCATCGGCGTCGCCGCGCCGTGGCAGCACCAGGCCGACGCCGCGCAGCTGGCCAGGTCCGGGCAAAGCGTCATCATCTCCACGGGCACTGCGTCCGGGAAGTCGCTCGGCTACCTGCTGCCCGCGCTCACGTCGGTGCTGAACGGCGGCACCGCGCTCTATATCGCGCCGACCCGGGCGCTGGCCGCCGACCAGCTGCGGCTGGTGCAGTCGCTGGACCTGCGCGGCCTTCGCGCCGCGGTCGTGGACGGCGACACGCCATGGACGGACCGGACCTGGGCCCGGTCGCACGCCAGCTACCTGCTCACGACGCCCGATATGCTGCACCACTCACTGCTGCCGCAGCACGCGCGCTGGAATGGCTTCTTCCGGCGGCTGCATTACGTGATCGTTGACGAATGCCACACCTATCGCGGGGTATTCGGCTCGCACGTGGCCCACGTCCTGCGCCGGCTTCGCCGCGTGGGCTGTCACCACAGCGCGACCGATCCCGTGTTCGTCCTCGCCTCGGCGACGATCAGCGAGCCCGCGCGCTGCGCTCAGCTGCTGACCGGCAGGCCGGCGGCCGCGGTGACTGCGGACAGCGCTCCGCGCGGGCCAATGACGTTCGCAATGTGGGAGCCGCCGCTGACCGGCGCGCGCGGTGAGGCTGGCGCGCCCGTGCGACGGGCGGCCACGTCCGAGGCCGCGCAACTGCTCGCCGACCTCGTCATCGAGAACGTGCCGTCGCTGGCCTTCGTCCGCTCGCGCCGCGGCGCCGAATCGGTGGCGCTGTCGGCGCGGCGGCATCTGACTGAGGCCGGCGCGGAGGACCTGAGCGAGCGCGTGGCCGCTTATCGCTCCGGCTACTTGCCCGAAGAGCGGCGCGCGCTCGAGGAGGGCCTGCGCAGCGGTCAGCTCACGGGCCTGGCCGCGACGTCCGCGCTGGAGCTGGGCGTCAACGTCAGCGGCCTGGACGCGGTCCTGATGGCGGGCTGGCCGGGCACGAGGGCCGCGCTGTGGCAGCAGGCCGGCCGCGCCGGGCGCGATGGCCGGGAGGCGGTGGCCGTGCTGATCGCCAGGGACGACCCGCTCGACACCTACCTCGTGCACCACCCGGAAGCGCTTCTCGGCACGCCGGTCGAGGCGACGGTCCTCGATCCTGACAACGCCTACGTGCTCACGCCGCACCTGTGCGCCGCGGCGGCCGAGCTTCCGCTGAGCGAGCCCGACCTGGTGAGCTTCAGCGAGACCGCCGGCGCGGTCGCGGCGCGGATGGCGGCAGGCGGGTTGCTGCGCGGTCGCGGCGGCCGGTGGTACTGCACGCGCCGCGGCTCGGCCGTGCGCACCGGGCTGCGCGCCACCGGCGGGCGGCCGGTCCGGATCGTCGAGCGGACGACGGGCAGGCTCGTCGGGACTGTGGACGAGCCGTCGGCCCACTTCCTCGCGCATGACGGCGCCGTCTACCCGCATCAGGGCGAGATGTACGTGGTGCACCGCCTCGACCTCGACGAGCGCGTGGCGCTCGTCGACCAGTCCGATCCGGGCTACATCACGGTGGCGCGGGAAGTCACCGGCATCGACGTGGCCGGTGAGATACATCACGCTGAGTGGGGCGATGCGGCGGTGTGCTTCGGTGACGTCCAGGTGTCCCGCCAGGTCGTCTCCTACGTCCAGCGCAGCCTGGAGACCGGGATGGTGGACGACGAGCTCGCGCTTGACCTGCCTGAGCGCAGTCTGCCGACCAAGGCCGTGTGGTGGACGATCTCGCCGGCGCAGCGGGCTGCGCTCGCGGCCCGCGGGGTGGACCTGGCGGGCGCGGCGCACGCAGCCGAGCACGCGTCCATCGGCATGCTGCCCTTGCTCGCGGCGTGCGACCGGTGGGACGTCGGCGGCGTCTCCGCCGACCTGCACGCGCAGACCGGACGGCTGACCGTGTTCGTGTATGACGGTCACGCGGGCGGCGCGGGCTTCGCCGAGCGGGGCTTCGCGACGGCGGATCAGTGGCTCACCGCGACCGTCGACGCGATCGCGAGCTGCGAGTGCACCGCCGGGTGCCCGTCGTGCATCCAGTCGCCGAAGTGCGGGAACGGGAACGAGCCGCTGGCGAAACTCGGTGCGATCACGCTGCTCAACTGTCTGCTCGCCGGGTCAGGGACAGGACAGTAGCGGCCCGACACCTGAGGGTGGCTGCGGGCAAAAGAGCCCGGACATGGGGCGACCCCCGTCGGGGGGGAGAACGGGGGTCGCCATACGGTCCGGCTCCGGGGGGGCAGAGCCGGTTCCGTTACCCGAGAAAGCCTAGTTCTAATCCCGGCAAGTTACCAGTTGGTCATGCCGACCCGCAAAGGGATCTCGGTGCATCCCCTATGCTGCCGGACCGTGGGTACATCCGTCGAGAGCAGCGGCAGAACTACTGCGGCTTTCTTTGATCTCGACAAAACGATCATTTCTAAGTCCAGCACGCTGGCGTTTGCGCCGTCGTTTTACCGACTGGGCCTCATCAGCCGGACCAAGGCGGTAAGAGGCGCGTGGGCGCAGGTGGCATTCCGCCTCACCGGGGCCAGCCATTCCCGCATGGAGCGAGTCCGTGACCAGGTCAGCGACCTGTGCCGCGGCTGGGACGCCGAGCGCATAGCACAGATCGTGACCGACAACCTCGCTTCGGTCATCAAGCCACATGTGTACGCCGAGGCCCGCGATCTGGTCGCGCATCACCTCAGCGAGGGCCACGACGTGCTGATCGTGAGCACGTCCGGACAGGAGATCGTCGGCCCGATCGGCGCCATGCTCGGCGCCTGCGCCGTGATCGCGACCCGGCTCGAGGTGGCCGACGGCCATTACACCGGCGCGATGGAGTTCTACGCCTACGGCCAGGCGAAGGCGGACCGGGTCCGTGAGCTGGCGGCTCAGCGGGGCTACCGGCTGGCCGACTGCTTCGCCTACAGCGACTCGGTCACCGACCTGCCGCTGCTCGAGCTCGTCGGCCGCCCTCGCGTGGTGAACCCCGACCGGGCACTACGCAAGGTCGCACGCAGCCGCGACTGGCCGGTCCTCTCCTTCAGCTCGTTCTGCCAAACGCCCACCTATGCTCTCAGCTCGCAAGAAACCGACCAGACGGCTCCGGGCATGTGACTGTGGGTATCGATCGAGATCACGAATTGATCACGCCCAGGTCTTTTCACGGCCCGGGATTGCCAGTAGAAAGGAATCACGGACCTACGGCCCGTACACGGCAGCCCAGGTACCCACGCGCGACCAGCCGCGGGAGGCGTGCCGTGGCAGGCGAATTCGGCCGCGAGTGTGCCGAGGACTGAAGCGGCACAGGCGGAGTATGCCTACCACGGCAGTGATGTTGCACGCTTGGTAACCTGGACCTGACGTGTTGCGACGGCGCCCCTGCCGGGGGCGCCGTTTGCGTGTCCGGCCATGTCCTGCGTGTCTGGCCTGCCCGTCGCAAAGGCTTCGCCAATTACCCCATGCCGGCTCCTGCCGCCATTGGGTATAAGCAAGACTTTGACTTGACGCGATACAGGGAGGCACTCATGGCCGAGCCCGCGGTAAGACGAATGTCCGCCAGCGGGACCGATCAGTCCATCGGGGACCTGGTTTCGGTGGCTGCCAGGGACATCTCGCAACTGGTCCGGTACGAGCTGGACCTAGCCAAGATCGAACTGAAGACCGACGTCAAGCGGGTCGCCATCGGCGGCGCGCTCATGGCCATCGGCGGGTTCGTCGCCTGCCTGATGCTGATACTGCTCTGCTTCGCCTTCGCCTACGGCCTGAACACGCTCGGCATCTGGCTGTGGGCGTCGTTCCTGATCGTGGCGGGCACCTGCGTCCTGCTGACCGGGCTGGCGGTGCTGATCGGCCTCAGGCTCGTGCGCAAGATGACCGGGATGAGCAAGACGAGGCGGAGCGTCGCCGAAGGCCTGTCCATGCTCCGGCACCCGAAGCACGGGTAGACATGACGGCCCGCGGCAACTCCTCCATCTACATCAGCGGACCCTGGTCGCATCGATCAGTCAGCGCGAACGGCACCCGGTTCCACGTGGCGGAGAGCGGCGACGGGCCGCTAGTACTGCTGCTGCACGGCTTCCCCGAGTTCTGGTGGACCTGGCGCGAGCAGCTTGCCTCCCTGAGCTCGGCCGGCTACCGGGTGGTGGCTCCTGACCTGCGCGGATACGGCGGCAGCGACAAGCCGCCGCGCGGATACGACCTGGTCACCGCCGCCTCGGACGCGGCCGGGCTGGTGCGCTCGCTCGGCGAGGCCAACGCGGTGGTCGTCGGTCACGACTGGGGCGGCCTGATCGCCTGGACGATGGCCGCCTACTTCCCCAAGGTGGTGCGGCGGCTGGCCGTCGTGTCCATGCCGCACCCGCTGCGGCTGCGGTCCGCCGTCCTGTCCGACCCGCTGGGCCAGGGCCGCAGCATCGGCTACGCGCTGGGTTTCCAGCTGCCGATGTGGCCAGAACGGCGCCTCCTGCGCGACGACGCCCAGCGGGTCAACCGGCTGCTCACGGCCTGGTCGGGGCCCGGCTGGCCCGATCCGGAGACCGCCCGGCGCTATCAGGACGCGATGTGCGTGCCGTCAGTCGCCCACTGCGCGCTCGAATACCACCGCTGGTACGGACGGTCGAGGTTCCGGCCGGACGGAGTCCGGTACACCAGGGCCATGCGCAGGCCGATCCAGGCGCCGACCCTGCACCTGCACGGGGCCCTCGACCCGTGCGTGCTGCCGAGCGCCGCGCGCGGCTCGGGCGTGCACGTCGAGGCGCCGTACCGGTGGCGGCTGCTGGACGGCGCCGGTCACTTCCCGCACGAAGAGGTACCCGAGCGGTTCGATCTGGAGCTGCGCTCATGGCTGGCCGACCCAGAGCCAGAGCGATAGCCGATGCCCGACCGCGACCGGGACATGGCCGGCCGGGCCAGGAGCGCCCGGCCGCGGGACTCCCTGGGCAGGCCCCTGCCGAGAACCGCGACGGGCGAGCCTGTCCTCCCCGACGATCTGGCCGTTACTCCCGAGTGGGCGCTGGAGACGGCCCAGCTCCTCCTGGACACCGATCGCCCGTTCCATGCGCACGAGGTACTTGAGGCAGCCTGGAAGACGGCTGAGCCGGCCGACCGCGACCTGTGGCAGGGACTAGCCCAGCTGGCGGTCGGGCTGACGCATGCGCTGCGGGGCAACGGCCGCGGCGCCGCCGCGCTGCTGCGCCGCGGGGCCGGCCGGCTGGCTGGCTACCGTGGCGCCAGCCCGCACGGGATCGACACCGACGGGCTGATGGCATCGGCGCAGGCGCTTGCCGGGCAGATCGAGCAGCAGGGCCTGGCTACCCTGCAGCCCTCTGACCTGCGGCTCCGGCTGACAGAGCAGCCGCCGAGATCCGCCTGACTACTGGCTCTGGCAAGCCTCTGTCGAAACCGGCGAGGTGTCCTGCTGGCCGAGTTGCACGTCACTGGAGACCTCCGCGCCGGTCAGCGCGTACCCCGTGTCCGTGATTGCCGTCGACGCGGCGAACACCACGCCGTAGACCTTGCCGCCGGGCGCCATCAGCGGCCCGCCGGAGTTGCCCGGCTCGACATCGGCCCGGATCGGGTAGATCTGGCGGCGCTCGTTGGCGTCCTGGTAGATGTTCGGGCCGTAGGCGTTGATGCTCTGGCCGACCCTGGCCGCACGCAGCGTCAGCGGATGATCGAGCGGATAGCCGGCCACGATCGCACTGGCCCCGTACGCGGCTGGCCGGGCGAAGTGCAGGGCGGGCGCGTCGAGGCCGGGCACGTACAGGATGGCGATGTCCCGGTTCGGGTCGTACAGCACGACCCGCGCCGGGTACGGATTGTCCTCGGAGTCGAACACCGTCGGGCCCTGATTGACGCCGGCCACCACGTGCGCGTTCGTGAGCACGTGCTGCGGCGAGATCACGAAGCCCGAGCCCTCGATCTTGAGCGAGCAGGACTGGGCGACGCCCACGATCCGGACCACGCTGCGGTCGATGTCCCCGACCGCCGCCGAGTGCAGCACGCTGGAGTTCGGAGCAGGCAGGTTGGTCGCGTTCTCGGCGCCGAGCGCGCTGAAGACCGGCGTATAGAGGCCGTTGGAGCTGCTCATCAGCTCGCGAATGGGCGGGAAGAGCGGCAGGTCGAGCGTGCCGCTCGGCATCAGCCGGTCCACGGTGCGCAGCACGACCGAGCCGTCGACTTGCCGGGTCACCGTGGGAAGCGCGGCGCCCTGGACGAGGGAGCCGATGAGCCAGGCCAGCAGCAGGACCGAGAGCACGTTGATGCCCGCGCCGCCGAGCGAGTCGAGCAGCGTCGCCGACCGGCCGGTGATCCGTGACCGGACTGCGACCCCGATGCCGGATGCCAGCAGCATTCCGAGTACCGCCGCGCCGAACACCACGATCAGCGCGATGATCGCCTGGTAGGGCGCGCTGTGGGCGAGCGCGCGCGAGATGGGCGGCGCGATAATGGCGCCTCCGGCAACTCCGCCGACGAAGCCGATCAGGCTGAGAATCCCGATGATGAATCCCTGGCGGTAGCCCGCCACCGCGAAGGCCGCGCACAGGGCGAGCAGGATCAGGTCGAGGAAGTCGCCGGGCACGGCATCAACCTATAGCCAAATCGGTCACGTGCTCGGTATCCCACGGTCGCTCCCAGCCGCCGAGGGCGAGGACGCGGTCCAGCAGCATTGCGGTGAAGCCCCAGATCAACAGCCCGCCGGCGCGGAACGCCGGCCCGCCCCGGCCGCCGGGATAGCGGATCGTCACCCGGTTGGCCGGATCGGCCAGATCCCGCACCGCGATCCGGCGGACGAGGTCGATCTCGGCGGGATCGCCCGGCGCCACCGGCCCCGGCTTGTGCCACCAGCCGATCACCGGCGTCACCCGGAAATCGCTCCGCCAGATGTACATCTCGGGCAAGACCGCAACGACGTGCACGGCCCGCGGGTCGATTCCGGTCTCCTCGGCCGCCTCCCGCAGCGCGGCTCCGACCGGGCCGCCGTCCTCCGCGTCGATGGCCCCGCCAGGGAACGCGGGTTGCCCCGGGTGATTGCGCAACGCCGCGCTGCGGCGCACGAAGAGCAGATCAGGCCCGGCGTTATCGCCGTCACCAAAGAGGATCAGCACGGCCGCCGGACGACCGTCACGGCCGATGGGGCTCAGCGGCGCCGGGACCTCCATGCCCTCGACCGCCGCGGCCAGCCGGGCAAGCCAGCCCGGCACCGCCCCGTTCCCGGACTCCTCGGAACTCACGGTCACGAGAACGGTCCCGGCTTCACGAGTTTGCGGGCGATCTCGGGGTCGGTCGGGCCCTCGCCGTATGCCGGGCACAGCCGCGCGATCGCGCACGCGCCGCAGGCAGGCTTGCGCGCGTGGCAGACCCTGCGACCATGCCAGATCAGGCGGTGAGACAGTATCGACCATTCCGATTTGGGGAACAATGCCCCCACTTCCTGCTCCACCTTGTCCGGATCATCCTGCTGGGACCACTCGAATCGGCGGGCGAGCCGGCCGAAGTGAGTGTCGACCGTGATGCCGGGCACGCCGAAGGCGTTGCCGAGCACGACGTTGGCGGTCTTGCGGCCGACTCCGGGAAGGGTGACCAGGTCCTTCAGGCGGCGCGGGACCTCGCCCTTGAAGCGGTCACACAGCGCCTGGCCGAGCCCGATGAGACTTGTGGTCTTGGCGCGGAAGAAGCCCGTCGGCTGGATGATCCGCTCCATCTCGTCCCGGTCGGCGGCCGCGTAATCGGCCGCCGTCGGGTACTTGGCGAACAGGATCGGCGTCACGAGGTTGACGCCCTTGTCGGTCGTCTGCGCGCTCAGGATCGTCGCGACGAGGAGTTCGAGCGGAGTGCTGAAGTTCAGCTCGCAGTGCGCTTCCGGGTACAGGACCGCGAGCTCACGGTTGATCTTGCGGGCGCGCCGGACGAGCGCCGTCGTCGGCGGCGCGGGCGGCGCGGGCCGCTTTGCCCGCGTTGACGCCGCTTTGGTCACTGAAGGGGAGGCCACGCTGCTAAGCCTATGCACCGTCGGCGCAGCGCAGGCCCAGGTCAGCCTGAGCCTGCCGCCGAGCGCTCACTAAGCAGCGCGGTTGCCCTTGCCGATCGCGCCCGCGCGGTGGGCGAGCATGTCGGTCACGGTGTCGACGGTGCCGCTCAGGCTGCCGAAGCCACGGCCCTCCGCGGCCCGGCGAACCGTCGCCTCGGCCATCGTGATTGCCTCCGCTGTCAGCCGCTTGACCTCGGCCGATGACCGAATGGCGTCGAACGACTCCCGCAAGCGCTTGGCGCCGTCCTTCCCGTCCCTGCAGCCAGCCAGATAACCGGCGATGAAGCCAAGTACCGTCTCCATATTCCTGCCCTGCCTCGTGGGGGGTTGAGCTTCTCCGCCGGTACGTGCTCAGCCGGCCATCACATGTCGCGCAGCTCGAGGTATCTCTTCACATCAGGCACGGACGCCACGACGGCCGCGAGTACCGCGGCCAGCAGCGCCGCCTTGATCACTCTGGTGATCATCGTTCCTCCCTTCGAACTATTCGCCGGTCAGGGCAGCGGTTTCACTTCGTCGGGCCCGAAATACAGGAACCTGCCGTGATTTCGCTGCAGGTCCGCCGCAGGGTCGTCGACCGGGGTCACGGCGAGGTGCACCTGTCCGTCGACGTCGTGGAGCACCGCCTCGACCGTGGCCTCACGGCCGGTCAGGAACAGGTCCTGCGCGTCGGCTCGGCGCGCACCGGGAAGCATCAGGACGCGGCTGCCGCGGGCGACCCGGACGCCCCCGACCATCACGTGGTCGGTCTCGGGCGACACCGACGCGTCCGAGCCGGGATCCCACCACGGCACCGACGGCCGGTCGGTGATCTCCGGACCCGGCCAGTCGGGCTCCGCTTGCTCCCCGCCGGGTTGCGCCAGCGCCGCGCCGGCCGGGGCGGACCGAAGGTAACGGATCGCGCCGTGCATCCGCTCGAGCATCTCGGGCGGCATGTCGTCGAGCCGGTCCATCAGCTCGGCGGCCCGGCTGTCGGTAGCGCGCGCCTGGCGCTTCTCCGCGTCGGTGAGAGTCAGCGTGCGGAGCGTCAGGATCTCGTCGATCTCCGTCGCGTCGTACAGGTCACCTGCGCTCTCCGCGGCCACCTCGGGGTGGTCATAGAGGATCACGGGGGACGACAGCATCAGGTCCTGGCAGTCCTCCGGGCCGGCGAGCACGGGCCAGGTGCCGATGTTCTCGCAGGCCGCGACTTCGACGGCCGCCCACTCCGGCGGATCGGTCATGGACAAGAATGTCCCGCCGGGAATCCCGGTCAGCGAGTGCGCGGCAATCAGGGCGTGCCGCAGCCCGTCCGGCCGCGTCAGCATCTCCTCGGCCGGCGTGGTCCGGTTCTCCACCTGCACGCGAAGCTTGAGCGCGCGATAGGGGCCGAGCACGCGCTCGGCGTGCAGCCTGATCACGCCGTCAAGCGCGTTCCACTGCCGAACGAGCCGCCCCGCTCGCCGGCCGCGGCTGTCGATCAGATCCTCGGCGGACTCACCTGACCCGACGTGGAACTCCATCGTCTTGTCCTCGGCCAGCAGGGACGAGACCACGGCCGTGAGACGCTGCTCGCGTTCCGCCGCCTCGTCCCAGGAGGTGTACTCGATGCCGTCGAGGTAAAGCGTGCCGACGTCGTGCATCTCGCCGTTCTCCGGCGAGACGGCCTGCACGGTCCGGCGCTGCAGCTGGAGGAACCGGACGAGCACCCGCACCTCGGCGTCATCCCGGCACTCAAGCAGGCACTCGGTCTGGCTGGAGTTCGGCTCGCAGTCGTCGACGGACGCGTAGCCGGGCGGCATTAACACCCCGAACTGGAACCTGACCTGGTTCTTCTGCGCCTCTTTGTGGTACGGGTACAGCAGGTAGCCCTCGTAGAGGATGGCGTCGGCAACCCGGCGGGCGTGATCGAGATGATCGGCGTTCAGTCTCATGGCTGCGTCTCAAACCCCCCGGTCTCAAAGCCCCGGGTCTCAAAGCCCCCGGCATCCGAGGACTCGGCGGCGTCGGCGAGCAGCGCGAGCACGGTGGCCTCGAACGTCGGCAGCGCCTTCCGCGCCTTGTACAGCATGAGCTCTTCGAGGGTGCGATTGCTGAGCCTGATCCAGGACGTGCCGGGGAAATGCGCGTCAACCGCCTCCCGCCACACGCTGACCGGCAGGCGGTAGGTCGCCTCCTTGCTCCACGGCACCTGAGTGACCGACATCCTGCCCTCGATGATGCTGAATACGCTGCCGCTGAACAAGAGCAGCAGCGGCGCCTCGCCGGTCTCCAGGCCGGCGAAATACCGGGTCGAACCGATTTCCATGTCGTAGGTCAGCGGGACTGGCAGGTCGATCTGAGTGCTGCCCGTGAAGCCCGGCACCATGATGGACAGGTTCGTGAACTGAACCGGCTTGAGGGTGTCGGCCCACCGCTGCGTCTCGCCGAACAGGTCGTTCAGGCGCTCGGCCTCGGCCTCGTTGTACCGTCGCCTGGCCGGCTCGATCCGGATCTGGCAGCGCAGCGCGATCGCCTCGATCCGCTGCCCGCTCGTCTCGCTGATTCGCAGGGTCATGAGCATCTGCGGCACGACGGCGAACTTGTCCGCGCGCGCGCCGATGCAGTCAAAGGTGAGATCAGCCACGCCTGTGCTCCGCCGACTCAAACGCCCTCGCCCGCGAGCGCACCAGGTCCAGGAAGTCGGCGATGCTCCGCCTGGCCTCGGTGCCGCCGTCGAAGCCGTGCCAGTACAGGCGCATCCGGCCGGCCAGCTCGTAGCACGCGTCGATGGGAACCACGAAGTACTCCATGCCCGCGTCCGACCGGCTGATGAGCGCTGCCTCGACGTCAGCCTCGGGCGCGCCGAGCAGCGGGTAGTCCGCTACCAGCTGCTCCCACCGCTGCAGGTCCAGCCGGCACTCGGTTGCCCCGGCCGGGCTCGGGTAGAAGCCGGTCAGCTCGCCGTCCGCGCGCGAGCTGCGGAGGAAGAACGCAAGCCCGACCGGGATCTGCAGCTGATCCCACTCGGCCGGCGACATCGTCCGGCTCGGGTCGGCCAGATAGCGGTCAGGCACTGCCCGGTAGCGGCCGCCGCTGCGCTTGCCCGTGGGGAGATCCCCCCGGACTCCCCCGGTAGGTGTAGTGAACAGCAAATAGCACGGCCGGCAGGCGCACAGCAGCGACGACCCCTCGAGGTCGGCCACGTGACCGTGCTCGGCTGGTACCTCGGCCGCGCACATCTCGCACTTTTCGGGGGACGGCGCGGCAGTTTCCGCCGCCTGGGCCGGCGTCTCCGCGGAGACGTCGGTCGCCGGCTGGGCGGCCCCCTGAGGCCGCACGAACCGGCGGAGGCCAGTGTCGCTGCTCATGTGTGGACCGCCTCGCCGACCGCCACCCGCACGCCCTGGCTGTCGGCCAGCAGCGGCAAGGGGTCCAGATGGAGGGCCGCGTCGGCCTCGGACTTGCCCGCCAGCCGCACGTTGTACGGAGTGCCGCACGCGGGGCAGGTCAGGATCTCGCGGTCGAGCGCGCCCTCAGCGAGCGAGGCACCGCAGGCGGCACAGCTGTCCCGATAGGCGTACAGCGTGCCCCGGACCGAGCAGACCAGCACCGCGACGCCGTCCGCGATCGCGGCGACCGGCCGCGAGCTCGGCGGGCCGATCTCCGGCAGCGTGATCCAGATCGTGGCGGGACGTGCGTCCGCCGGATCGTCCGGGCGGCGGCCGATCTGCAGCAGTCCCGGCTCGGGCGGCGCGGTCATGCCCTCGACCACCACGTCGCTGACCTCCGGGGCGGCGTCCTGGACCGCCCCGGTGATCGCGAGCTGAACGGTCACCGTCGAGGACGGGCAGCCATGACAGCTGCCCTCCAGGCGGAGTCTCGCCACGCCGTCCCGCACGCCGAGGTACTCAACTCCGCCGGCGTGCGAGCCGAGATAGGGCCGGACCCGGTCCAGCGCGCGCTGAATCCGAGCGTCGACGTCGAGCGGATGCAGGCCGTGCAGCAAGAGCAGGTTCTCCACCACCGGGTCCTCGGCGAGCGCATCGATCATGGCCGCGCCGGCCGGCCCGTTCTCGGCCAGGACCGTCATGATCTGCGCGAGGCCATCGCCGTACAGCCCGACGAGCAGGCTGACGAGTTCCTCAGCGGCCGACGCCGCCGGACCGAACCCGCCCGACTTCAGTGAGTCCAGCAGCTCCTCGACCCGAGCCCCGGTTGCCTGCACACTCTTCATCCCGCACTCTGTTTCCCGCTCACCTCTCGGGGCGCCTCAAGGCGCCGTCTTCCCTCGTCGCAAACTGCGCTCCTCAGTCCAGACGGCGCCGGCGCCCCTCGGGTTCGCTCAGTTGTCAGGTGGACAGGATCGCGGCCATTGGTGAGTGCACCTTCTGCAGCGACTTGCCGTTGCCCATGTACATGTGCACGCCGCAGGGCAGGCACGGGTCGAAGCTGCGCACGGCTCGCATCACATCGATGCCCTTGAATCGCTCGGGCGGGTTCTCCTCGAAGATCGGCGTGTTCTGCACCGCGTCCTCGTACGGCCCGGGCGTGCCGAAGCTGTCGCGCACGCTGGCGTTCCACGGCGTCGGCGGGTACGGGTGATAGTTGGCGATCTTCCCGCCCCTGATCACCATGTGATGGGAGAGCACGCCGCGGACGGCCTCGGTGAACCCGCAGCTGATCGCCTCGTCCGGGACATTGAACGGCTCCCAGGTCTTAGTGTGACCAGCGCGCAGCTCGGCGAGTGCCTTCTCCATGAAGTGCAGCGCGCACGCCGCTGCGTAGGCCTGGAAGTACGTCCGGGCCCGGTCCCGCTCGATCGCGTTCGACAGCGGCGCGCCGTTCTTGTCGGTCGGGATCTTCCATTCGTAGGTGACCTCGGGCTTGGTGACCGTGCGCGGCAGGTTGATGAGCACGCTGCTGCCCGTGGACTTGACGTAGCCGAAGTCGACCAGGCCACCAAGCGCCGTCGCCCACAGGCGGGCGATCGGGCCGCCGCCGGTGTCGGCCGCGAGGTGGTTCTCGCCGTCGAACCAGCGCGGCGACATGACCCAGCTGTACTTGTCGCCGAAGTCACGCTTGGCGGGCTTCGGGATCGTGTGCTGGTTCCACGGGTGCCTGCGGTCCACCGGATTGCCCAGCGGGTCGCGGGTCACGAACATCTCCTGGTCTTCCCAGTCCTCGTAGTACGAGCTGCCGAGCAGGATGCGGATGCCGAGGTTGATCTCCACCAGGTCGTTGGTGAGCAGCTGCCCGTCCCTGATGACGCCAGGGGTGACGAACATCTTGCGGCCCCAGTTGGTCATGTGGTCGTAGCGGAAGTCGCAGTGCTCGGGGTCGTTCAGGCTGCCCCAGCAGACCAGGTCGGCGCGCCGGCGGCCGACTTCCTCGTAGCCGGGCAGGGCCTCGTAGAAGAAGTCGAAGAGGTCATCGTGCATGGGAACGACGCGCTTCATGAACTCGACGTAGCGCATCAGGCGGGTCAGGTAGTCGGTGAACAGCTGCACCGTCGGCGTCGTGCCGACGCCGCCCGGGTACAGCGTGGACGGGTGGACGTGCCTGCCCTCCATGAGGCAGAACATCTCTCTCGTGGAGCGCGACACCTGCAGCGCCTCGCGGTAGAACTCGCCTTCCAGCGGGTTCAGCGACCGCATGATGTCGCCGATGTACTTGTAGCCGTGGTCGGCCGCGTGCGGGGCCTCGGTCCGGTTCGCCAGTTCCAGCACACCGGGGTTGGTCTCGCCGACCATCCGCTCGCAGAAGTCAACGCCGACCAGGTTCTCCTGGAAGATGTTGTGGTCGAACATGTACTCGGCGGCCTCGCCGAGGTTGATGATCCACTCGCCGAGGTGCGGCGGGCGGACGCCGTAGGCCATGTTCTGGTTGTAGACCGAGCAGGTCGCGTGGTTGTCACCGCA